>ERZ650302.1791-NODE-1791-length-11854-cov-17.100771_pt1 | contig 11854 bp, 10 predicted proteins | sample MGYA00376238_ERZ650302 | MGnify/ENA primary metagenome ERZ650302 (study PRJEB26733, sample SAMN07839298) | wastewater metagenome | biome: urban; feature: wastewater treatment plant; material: waste water | place: USA: North Carolina | collected 2016-04-28 ... | reverse complement strand
CTGCCTAAAGTCATGGAATTTGGGCATAAATTGCCACATTCAACCTGTCCAGCCAAATAAAAACGGCTGGCCCAATCGACCCATTTTGCCGTAGATTGCGGTTGTTTAAATGGATGTGCATGCGTGTCAAACTTGCGATTCAGCGCCATCCAGTGATGCCATGCGGGATGAAACTCCACTACATCTTTACGACGTCCACGTGCATCGAAGGCATGTAAAATAGGCGTATGTCGATTGGCTAAATCGGCGTAGTGATAATATTCCGCCGATGCTGCAATATGTCCCAATTCGCTCAGTCGGGGCTGATCTTGACTGCCATAACGGGTTAAAATTTCTTGTAAAACCGTATCGGTTTCAAATAAGTTATAGTCTTGTAATTCATCAAACTGATTTTGAATTTGATGGGTCATCCATGTCTGCATTGTGTCACTCCTAGACAAACGCGATGCTATCATTGCATTTAGTATAGAGAAAAATATGTGCTCAGGTGTTCGGCTTTATTTATGAAAAATTCTGAGGTTCAAGTGCGCCGTAAGCCGCGCCAATCGCGGGCTAAACTGACTCAAGAGGCTTTGCAAGAAAGTTTTGTTCGGCTTTTGCATGAACTTCCTGCAGATCAAATCACCATTCGAGAAATTACCGATTTGGCAGGTGTCGGTTTAGGCACTTTTTATGAATACTTTGCCAAGAAAGAAGATTTACTGGCATTGACGATTCACCTGCAAGTCAAACAGCATGCAGAACACTTAAAAAGTTATGCCCAACAGCAACTTAAGTTATCCACAGTTGTTGAAATAAACCGCTATATCGCAACCATCATTCAGTTTCAGCTTCAGCAAATTCAGGCACAACAATGGCTTTGGGCGCAGACTTTTTTACTGGAACAACAAGTTTCGCACATTGAAACTTATCAAAAAAGTTACAGCATGATGCTGCAAATGTGGCAACAGATATTCGCACCTGTCATACATAATGCCGAACAACAACTGCGCCTTGCTTTGAATCTGCATCGCATCAGCTATGGCTTTATTTCACAAAGTTTATTAATCAATCCGCATTTTCAAGATTGGGATGCCTTACACACCGATATTTCACTAGCAATTCAACCGTTTTTAGTCTCTGCTTCAGATATTTAGTGCTGCAAAAAATGATGATTTAGTTTACAAAGAATAATCGAATATACCAATCATAAACAATAAATTTATCTATTTGTAAAATTATAAAAATCGTTTTACATTAAAATGGTGAGATTTGAAAAGCTTTCATCTACAAAGCCCAATCTGCATGATATTGTGGTGTTGTAGTTGATTTTTTTAAACAAACAAAACGGTTCATGGTCGCTTGTTTTAGAAGCTAAATTTCTAATACAGCCCACCACATGATGATCACAATAATGGAGAACAACGATGAGCCAAGAGATAAAAAAATGCCCTGTAACGCATTTAACCACTGATGCAGGCGCACCTGTTGTAGATAACCAAAACAGTATGACTGCGGGCCCACGTGGCCCACTGCTTGCCCAAGATTTATGGCTCAATGAAAAGTTAGCAAACTTTGTACGTGAAGTGATTCCTGAGCGTCGTATGCATGCCAAAGGTTCAGGAGCGTTTGGTACGTTTACAGTTACTCACGACATCAGCCAATATACCCGTGCCAAAATTTTCTCTGAAGTGGGTAAAAAAACTGAAATGTTTGCGCGCTTCTCTACTGTTGCTGGTGAGCGTGGCGCTGCCGATGCAGAGCGTGATATTCGTGGTTTTGCCTTAAAATTCTATACCGAAGAAGGCAACTGGGATTTGGTCGGCAACAATACACCTGTGTTCTTTTTCCGCGATCCGCGTCAATTCCCAGACCTAAATAAAGCTGTAAAGCGTGACCCACGCACCAACCTACGTAATGCGACCAACAACTGGGATTTCTGGACGTTACTGCCAGAAGCACTCCACCAAGTGACTATTGTCATGTCGGACCGTGGTATTCCAGTCGGGTATCGTCACATGCATGGTTTTGGTAGTCATACCTATAGCTTTATTAATGCAGATAATGAGCGTTTCTGGGTAAAATTCCACTTCCGCACTCAACAAGGCATTCAAAACCTAACCGATGCAGAAGCAGCAGAATTGATTGGTCGTGACCGTGAAAGCAGCCAGACCGACCTTTACAATGCCATTGAACGTGGTGATTTCCCGAAATGGACGCTGTTCGTGCAAATCATGCCTGAACTGGATGCAGAAAAAGTCCCTTATCACCCATTTGACCTCACCAAAGTTTGGCCAAAAGGTGACTATCCACTCATTGAAGTAGGTGAGTTTGAACTGAACCGCAACCCTGAAAACTACTTCCAAGATGTTGAACAGGCTGCCTTTGCACCAAGCAACCTTGTACCAGGAATTAGCTACTCGCCAGACCGCATGTTACAAGCGCGTTTGGTCAACTATGCTGATGCTGCGCGTTACCGTGTTGGTGTAAACCATTCACAAATTCCAGTGAATGCTGCACGCTGCCCTGTACACTCCAACCGTCGTGATGGTCAAGGTCGCATGGATGGTAACTATGGTAGCTTGCCGCACTATGAGCCAAACAGCTTTCACCAATGGCAAGAGCAACCACAATACCGCGAACCACCGCTAAAAATTCGTGGCGATGCAGATTTCTGGGATTATCGTGAAGACGATAGCAACTATTTCAGCCAGCCGCGTGCATTGTTTAATTTAATGAATCCTGAGCAAAAACAGGCACTGTTTGATAACACGGCACGTGCGATGGGCGATGCTTTAGACTTTATTAAGTATCGACATATTCGTAACTGTTACGCATGTGACCCTGCTTATGGTGAAGGCGTTGCAGCAGCTTTAGGCATGACCGTTGCCGATGCCCAAGCAGCCCGCGCTAGCGATCCTGCACTTGGTCAGCCAGGCGTACTGTAATCTCTGTGGTTAAAGATCAAGTCAGTCTGAACAGCAAGACTTTAAACACCAAAACAAAGCCCCTATTTCGATAGGGGCTTTGTGTTCTATATCTATCATTGCTACTTTTCAGAGCGTGAAAAGTTGCGTGTCACTTTTATTTAAGGTCAAGTTTTTAAAAGATTAAACAATTAACTTTTTACCTTCACGAATACAATAAAACGGATTCATCAGTTTAGAGGAACGCTTCATGGCTTGATGCAAATCTGCCTCAGGTTGATCACGTCCTTCATCGGTCAATTCAAAAGTTCGATAGTGAATGGCCAATGAACATTTGGAATGTAAGTCTTTATGTGCCTGAAAAGCATCTTCAGGATTCATGTGCATATAACGCATTAGATTACGTGGTTCATAAGCACCAATCGGCAAAAGTGCCACGCGCGGTGCGCCAATGCGGGTTTGAATTTCTTTAAAGTGTGGCGAATACCCCGTATCACCCGCAAAGAAGCAATGGTCTTGCCCATGCAAAATAGAAAACCCGCCCCATAACGCCATGTTCTGATCACGTGCGCCACGTCCCGAACCATGTTGAGCAGGAGTGTAGATTATTTTCATTTCTTTAAACAAAGCCGATTGCCACCAGTCCATTTCAATCACATGCAAGTCAGGCGGCAAATAGCAACCATTACCCAAACCTGTGTAAATAGGCATGGCAAATTGATGATTCAGCCATTTTAAGGTAGTTAAATCCATGTGGTCATAATGGTTATGGCTTAAGAATACAGCATGAATGGTCGGTAAATCTTCCAGCGCAATCCCTGCAGGACAAGCACGTTTAGGTCCTCGCCCCTGCTTTGGACTGGCATGCTCTGCCCAGACTGGATCGGTCAAAAAGTTATACGGGCCAATTTGAATGAGTACAGTTGCATGCCCTACAAACCAAACTTGCCAATCGTCTAAACTGGCCTGCGGACGCAATTGTGGTAAAGCGCGTGACGCTGTAAAAAATTGCTGCGCTTCTTGTTGCGGATTGACATTCCAACTGTTCGATTTGCGTTTTAGCAACCATTTTAATAAATCAATTTGGCTACGCCCCTCGGGGCACTCAATCGGATTAAAAAACTGCGCTCCATCATAATGATTTGAAGGCAAAAATTTTAGCTTGGGTTTACGCCAAGTATGCGACCAACAGGCTTCCGTTGGCAGTTGAAAATGCTTTTGTTCCACGTTGTTCATGTAAGCCCAATCATATATAGCGCATCTGCCATGATGCTTTTTATCCTGATCATTTCAGAAAAAAACACAGCTTTGGTTCATGTGTTGACTCTATCACGCATAGTAGCGAAATCAAGCAGGCAATTTCCTTTATGTTTTTGTTATTTTGAGAAAAATATCCTATCGACAGCAGACTAAAGATCGGAAATTTACATCTCATACCAGCGAGGCTTTAGAAAACCAAAACGCGGCTATAGCAATGCGGGCTTAGCATTTAGCAAAATATTGTTCGCGCCATTCTTTCCAGAAATACATCACAATCCCAAACATCACCACACCCCAAGTGTTCACTTTGCTGTCGGCAGAGTAGGCAAAGACAAAAATTGAGTCCTGCAATCGCAATTGCCATACCATCCATTGCAAGACTATCAATTTTTGCGTACGTAAAATCACATGACCAATTAAGCCCACAATTAAAGGGAAAAAACTAAAAAACAGCGCCATTAAACCCGAGCTTAGATAATTGGCGACCAAGTAAATAAATAGCTGTGCGCCATAGATGGCGTGATACGTCCATTTTGTGCATCGACCAAAGCATCGATTTCGCGCACATCAATTTTCCACTCATGAAAATCTCTCCTGTGACCAATCAGCACAAAGTAAATAGACTCAACTTTTGATAGATAATGGTTCTTTAGGGACGTTTAGTGAAATATCTTTTCCTTCAATTAATAGTTTTTATAGATTAATCCAATATTATATTTTACACTCAAATCGTTGCATAATGATAAATCCTTATTTAATTAGTGAATAAAACAATAATTTTTATCTAAATGGTTGTTTATGGATTATGCTTTTATTAATCTATATTAAGACATATTTTGAATTAATCCTTGGAATGACTGTATGGAATTACGTCACCTTCGCTACTTCATTACTGTGGCTGAAGAGCTCAACTTCAGTAAAGCGGCGCTTAAGCTTTATACCGCTCAACCTTCGCTGAGTCAGCAAATTAAAGATTTAGAAGAAGATGTAGGTGTTAAGCTACTCAACCGTACCAAACGTAAAGTCGAGCTAACCGAAGAAGGTGCTGTATTTTTAGAACAGGCGCGACTGACTTTGGCGCAAGCCGACAAAGCCGTTGCTATGGCACGTCAGGTTTCGCAAGCCAAACAGCATAGGCTGCGTATTGGCTTTGTTCCTGTCGCGGAGATGAAAATCTTCCCGTATATCCTGCCGCATCTGCGCGTGCAAAACCCTGATTTAAAAATTGAATTGCTGAGTTTAGACAACACTGAGCAAATGAAAATGATTAAAAAAGGTGAACTCGACATCATCTTTAGTCACCACAATATCAATAGTGATGAAATTGAAAGCCAGTTTGTGCTGCGTGAACCGTTGATTTTTATTTTGCCCAAAGATCATCCATTGGCAAAATACGAACGCATTCCTGTCAAAGCTTTGAATGGTATTGATTTTATTATTCCCTCTGCAGAACAGTCACAGACCCTGCATCATACAATTCTAGATTTTGCCAAAGCCAACGGGATTGAATTTAATATTGTCCAAAAGGTGGACAACATTTTATTTCATATAGACTCGATTGGAATGGGCTTGGGCTGCACTATTTTACCAGATTATATTGCACCTCTGATCATGGATAATACCGTGGTCCGCCCACTTGATGTAGAACTTCCACACTTAGATTTATACATCAGCTACTGCAAAAACAGCCATTCCGCTGCAGTACATAAATTTATGGAACTGCTTACGCGTATGTTCTATTTGGACATCAACCGCGAACAATAATTCTAAAACCAATCCCATTGATTCAATCTTTCAAAAGTGCTTGCTGCTTGATGTAGCAAGCACTTTTTGTGCATTCTAGATGCGAAAACACAACTTTAGACTTAAGTCTAAACTTTTTTTTAATCTTTTTCTGAACTAGTGCCGATTCTTGCACTCAAACATTCGCCTTTTGCAGTCTTATTTTTCCTCGCTTCGCTACCACATTTTCTGCAAACTATAACTTAAGTCTAATCAGTTAAAATAACCACAACATCGCTATTTTCTAAAATTAGGCTGATGATAACAGCCAATAACACCTTTAGATTGGCCATCCAAAAAGGATCAAGAATGATAAAAACACCCTTCAGCAGAATGAAAACAGGGATTCAGTATCGTCCTTATTTCTTTATCAGTTTTGTGATTACCATTGTGCTGTATGTTATTTTTCAAACCCTCACTGCATGGACATGGTCTAGCTGTTTATTGATTAGCTGGAATATCGCAATTTCCTGCTATTTGGTTTTAACCATGCGGAATTTGTGGCACAGCGATCATGTGCATATTTTACAACGCGCCCAACAACAAGATGCCAGCAAATGGCTGATTTTATTCTTGGTATTTTTAACCTTAGTGATGTGTTTTATTGCGATTATTGTCGAGATGAATTTGTTTGCACAAAGTGAGTTTGTGCGCATGGGACATTTTATTTTATCCATTACCACCATTTTATGTGCTTGGTTTTTTATGCATACTATTTTTGCGATTCACTATGCACATGACTATTATTTGGCACTGCAACAACATCAAGAAGGTGGGTTGGATTTTCCCAAGACGTCACACCCGACCTACCCTGACTTTTTATATTTCAGCTATGTCATTGGTACATCAGCACAAACTGCCGATGTTTCGATTAGCTCACAACCCATGCGGGTACTTAACACGCTACATATTATTTTGGCTTATAGCTTTAATACCACTATTTTGGCGATTTGCATTAACTTAGTCGCGAGCTTTATTCAGCACTAAATGAGATACATAAAAAAGGATGGCAATTTGCCATCCTTTTTTACCTTACTGTGCTTAGTTTACACCACGTGCAGTTAAGTCGTTTTTAATCACAGTGTTAAATTCTTCCGCTTTTTCAACCTGTGACCAGTGACTACATTGGCTGAAACTGTGTGCATCGGCGTGTGACACAATATTTTAAGGGGCTTAGGAAGTTAAAATTCTTCTAAATTATTTTTACTGGATTTAACCCGCCTGACGTAAACGATATTGCTGCACTAAAAAATCATGCAAACTCGGCACATCATGCGCAATGGTTAAAGGCTGATAACGTTGCAAGACTTCTACACTGTGCACACCATAACTCACGCCCACACGCGGCATGGCAATGTTTTGTGCCATTTCTAAATCGAAGGAAGTGTCGCCTACCATAATCGCTTGCCCGACTGGCACATCAGTACTATTCAAAATTTCCTGCAGCATTAAAGGATCAGGTTTAGATTTGGTTTCACTCGCAGCACGTGTCGCTACAAACAAATCCTGACTTTGGGTTTGTGCCAACACTCGATCTAAACCTTTACGGCTTTTGCCTGTTGCCACTGCCAGTTTCAATCCCAAATCTGACAACTCATCGAGCATATCTGCCACACCCTCAAACCAAGCATCGGTTTTTGAGTGTTCGACATAGTGTTCTGAATAGCACTGCAAAATCGCTTGATGCAGCTCTGGCACTTCAGGAAATAAACGCTGTGCCACTTCAGGTAGACCCAGACCAATAATACTTTTGGCTGCAGCATCAGTCAGGGGTAGCTGAAATTGTTGTGCTGCGAACTGCAAACTCGCCACAATTTGACCGACGGAATTAAATAAAGTGCCATCCCAATCAAAAATGATGAGCTCTATAGGTTTGTCCATATCAAGTTCCTAAATTTGATTCGGCTTTAAAATTCCTTCGCTTGACCTTAACTCAAAAGGATAAACGACCAAGAATCAGCACATATATCACAACAAATATTCGATACACGAAGGGCGACATAGATGTCGCCGTTTCTCTGAGGCACAAGGATGTTCCATCAGCAAAACAAAAGATTTTTGTCTTGCGAAGCAGTGCTTCTCATCATCTTTGAAAAGTAAGGGATAGCCTACACACCCAAAATTTAAATTAAAAACGTTAAACTAACCCCAGTTACGGATAAGCCAAAGATTTAATCACATGAATTTTAGGCTTATTCTTTTGGCAAAGTTGATACGCACATAGTGAAGAAAATACGCCTGCTAAAAAACCAGCAATCGAACGATGTTTACTCGTAACTAAGTGATATTTTTCTTTCAATAATCCTATCAATGTTTCAATTCTTTTACGTTGTCGTAGATGAAATTCATCAGAAAATGGCAATAAGGTCACTCTCATATTTTTTCTTGGATAAGTAATTAAATCAATGCCTTGCTCTTTAAGTGTTTCTTTCAATGGTTGGCTAATGTAGCCTCTATCACCATAGACCGTTGCTGATAAGCCATTCACTAAATCCTCAACTTTTTTAAGATCAGCAATATGTCCGTTTGATAAATCTGAATTTACAATTTCACCCTCTTGATTCATCAGCAAGTGTAATTTGCAACCATAAAACCAGCCCATCGTACTTTTACCACGAGAAGCAATCTCATCTAAAGCATGATGACCTTTAGGGATTCTTTTATTTTTACAAACAGGTAAAGGTGTTGAATCAATCCATAAATATGAACTTTCATCTTTTTGGCTCAACGCATAAAGCAAAGCATGAATAGCAAGTTGGTGCTGATTGATGAGGGTAATCAGGTTTTTATAACAAGGCAAGTCTTTAAAGAGTTTGCTTTCAAACTGACAAAGCAAGTTAAAAAACATCTTAAAATTATGTACTTGAGATGTTTTATAGTAGATGGAGATAGCCACAATTTCTGATAAAGATAGCGTTGCTTGTCTGATACGTTGACGTTTGTTTTCTTGCTTGAGAAATTGCCAATAGATGGGTTCAAATTTTTTGAAAAAATCATCAACAATACAAAAAATTTCTGTAAAATCGTACATGGTAGTTAGAGCCTTTGGGTTGTGTCGTAACTTTCTAAATGGCTCTAACTACCTTTTTTTCAAGGGCTTTTCTTATCCGTAATTCGGGTAATGTAATGATATTTAAATAGAAAAATAAAATCCTCATCTTAAAATACGACTACATTCAATCCACCCCTAGCCCCTTAAACACAGCATCCACCGGATCCGCATAGAAACTGGTCTGGAACTTGGTAAACAGTTCAACTGGAATTGTCGGAATATCTGCAGCACTACTCATTGGCATTGCAACCTTCTTGGCACCTGCATCAAAAGCTACCTGAAGACATTCGGCAATACTTTCCACCGGTGTCACTGAACCACCCAAGCTCATATCACCCAGTACCACCATCTGACTTTGTACCGATCGTCCTAACAGGCCAGAAGCGAAAGCCACTAAACTTGGCAGAGCAAGATGGCTGAGCGGGCCGGTATTCTGTAATTCCACCACATGTAAATGGAAATCATGTTCCAGCACCTTACTGCCCCCCGAGATCCGGGATGCATTGGCCTTGAAGTAATCAAAAGCAATCTTGACCTGTTCTTTGGCACTACTTGAATTCCATAAGCCAGATGTCGCCAACTTTCCTGAACCTTTAGTGACTTGAAGTTCTAAGCGGTATAAGCCTGGCATGCCCTTATTACTGAGGCCAATGGTATACAGGAAGCCTGGTTTAGCAGGACCTTCGGGAATAAGTCCACCTCCACCCTGCTCTTTTACCGAAACAAAATGCTCTTCTAGGGTGTCATTGTCGATATAGCTAAAATGCACATCATAGAATTCCATCCCCCCAATTTTTTTCAGCTGTTCTTTGACCCGACGGCGCACCTGCAGCGCATATTCCAGGCATTGCCGTACATCTTCTTTGTTAAATTGACCATGTGGGTAGAGCAGCTTCATCAATCCAGAAACCGTCTTGCGAACGGCGATCACATCACGCTGATTCAGGTTATTCCCTAGCTTGAAGTACTTCTCAATGGCATCCGCAAAACTACGCTTACGCATTTCCCGGAAGAATTCAGCCAGATAATCAACGATTAGACCATAACGGTTGGTAAAGAATTCCGGACGCATTTTTGGAATTTCCCAACCCGGGATATAGGCATGAAAGCGATCAAAGAATGCTGAATCGATCATAGCTTCAGGAAACGGAGCCAATAAGTGGCTAGTCTTCACCAAGGATTCAACACTTTGGTTAATATTACCCACAAAAACCATCGAAGCTGAGGCTTCCATCTGTTCACGACCACGGGCAAAAGATCCTGAGGCCATGTAGTCTTTCATGATCTGTACGCCATCTTTGTCCTTAAAGGAAATACCGGCGACTTCATCAAAAGCTACCACATCCCATAAGCCCACCAGACCAATACGGCGGCTACTCATGTTATAGAACAGGTTGGCGACAGTCGTTTGCCCACCGGAGACTAAAATACTATTCGGTGAACACTCTTTGTAAATATGGCTTTTCCCGGTACCGCGTGGTCCCAGTTCACAGACGTTATAGTTATTTTCAACGAACGGAACCATACGCGCTAATAGGTGCCATTGCACGTCCTCTTTTAACGAAGCCGGTTCCATGCCGATCGAACGGATTAAACTCTCGCGCCACTGATCAGTGCTTAATGCTGCTCTGCCACTGAAGAGTTCATCCATATTCATATTCGGCATTTGAATCGGCTTGAGTAAACTCACCCCAAATGGAGAACTAGTCTGTCCTTCTTCAAAATAATAACTGAGCGTAGCAATGACCCAGATACCACCAACAAGTAATTTTTCATACTCTTTGACGATGCCTGCCGAGATTTCGGCATCTTTGATGCCCAGATTACTAAATGATGCTTCGTATTTGTCCTTACGCTCATTCAGCTTTACGGTCACCCGATCAATGACCTTATAACTGCCACGTTCACGAACCAGGGATTTCACCTTCTCAGCTTCATCAGGTCGTACATAGTTCTCTGCCAGCACGGTCTTTACGTTACGTAGTCCCTGTTCAATGATCTCTGGATCATCCGAGGCACAGTACATCCCTAGCAGGTATTCGAGTACATAGACCGGGACATTGGCCCCTTCTTTGATCAGTTTAGTCAGATCCTTACGTACCACCCGCCCAGCAAAGTGTTCATTCAGCAGCTGATCCAGTTCTTTATCGTTAGCAGATTCCATGTAGGCTACGCTCTATCGTTAATTCGTTATCAGAAGAAGTCATCGGTAAATGCCAAATCAATGGTGACCTTATAGCGTTGCATCTCGATATTCAGGTCTTTGTCCTTCAGTACCAGGAAGTAATCTTTCTTACGGTCAAAATCAGTGCCAGACAATGACAGTCTGACCTGTTTGACCCGATCGGCAACAGAGTCGGTACTGCTATCAAAAGTCAAAGTTTCTTCACTGGAAACTTTAAGATCCCCATCATAAATGGCAATGGATAAAGTCACTGGCATGACCAGCTCACTGACAGCTTCAGTTTGCATCAAATCAAACTTCTGGATGTTATTGACCATCTTCAGCGTGGATTTGGTAGAAATGACCTCAACTTTACGCTTGGTCCGCTGTCCAGCCTTTTCACCACGTAGCTGTTTTACCATCAGTACCGGCACCACAATTTCCTGAGGCATGATGCCGCCATGCACGAAACGTGAGCCTCCTACAAAATGGAAACGGTTCGCCCCTTTTGGAATCCAGAAATCAGTCGCAGATAGTGTGCCTGCCGTAGCTTGGGTTGAGCCTTTCCAGGCTTCCTTGCTCTCTGGTAAACCATGCCCAATCACATAGCGTTTTTTGCTCTTCAATGTATTGGCAGGTTTTTCAGTCAAGCTTGAACGATCCGCAGATTCCAGTTTACTTTGCTGGAAC
>ERZ650302.1788-NODE-1788-length-11861-cov-8.844401_pt1 | contig 11861 bp, 11 predicted proteins | sample MGYA00376238_ERZ650302 | MGnify/ENA primary metagenome ERZ650302 (study PRJEB26733, sample SAMN07839298) | wastewater metagenome | biome: urban; feature: wastewater treatment plant; material: waste water | place: USA: North Carolina | collected 2016-04-28 ... | reverse complement strand
GCAAGGGACTGAAAATCCCTGTGTCCGTGGTTCGATTCCGCGTCGAGGCACCACTAAATACTTGACACAAAAACAAAAATATAAACATATTGAAAGACTTATTTTAATAATAAGTCTTTTTTAATTCATTTAGCTATCTAGTAGTCAAATAATAGTATATAAAAAGTAATAAATGAGTTATAATAACGTAGGAAAAAAACTTGATAATACGGAGGTGAATAAAATGAGAAAATTAATATTATTCTTATCAATCATAGGATCACTAGTTTTAATGAGTTGCTCAAGTATTTATCAAAACAACAGCAAATATGTAAAAATAGTAAATTATGTTTGTCCAATGGATACTACATTCACAGTGAAATTCTATAATGATTTAACTAAAGTTGATTTGGAAACAGCAGCAGATGAAGTTTTCACTTTAACTAATAAACCATTTGCAAGTGGAGCATACTATTCAAATGTAAATGGTGTATCGTTTCATTCTAAAGGTGAAGAGGCTATCATAGAGATAGTTAAAAATAAACCTATAGAATGCACTGTTTTTAAAAAATAAAAAAACATATTTGCCACACAATTTTTTGATAGAATAAATAATAATATTATAGGAGGATAAAAAATGAAAAAAAGAGTACTATTGTTACTAACATTTTTATTAGTTTTAGTATCATGTTCAGGAAAAGAGCTTTATGTTAGTGGAAAATCGGGGGAGAAATTACCAAAGTTTAATTTAGAAAAAATTTCAGGAGAGAAAGTATTATCATCAAAATTAATTGATAAAAATAAGAAAACACTTATTACAATCGCAGCAGAATGGTGTCCTCACTGTCAAGTAGAAGCACCTGAAATACAAAGATTTTATGATGAGTACAAAGATAAAGCGAACATAATTGTTATTTACTCAAACAATCAATCAAGTAAAGCTAAAGTTCAAGAATTTATAACAAAAAATGGGTACACATTTCCAGCATATTATGATGCAGATGGAAAAATAACAACTGGATTTAATGTAGAAGGATTCCCTTTTAACATGATACTTGATGGTGATAAAGTCGTTAAGACAATTGAAGGAGAAGTAACTTACGAAGATTTAAAAGAGAATTTACTTAAATAGTTAGGCATTATTTTTTGACAGTGTAATTGGAGGATATTAAGTGCAAAAATTAAAAATATTAGTTGTTGATGATGAGAAATCAATAACAGACATATGTAAAATTTATCTAGAACGCGAAGGCTACGAAGTGTATATTTCAAATGATGGTAAAGACGCACTTGAAAAAATAGCAAAAACAGAGTTTGATATGCTAATTTTAGACTTAATGCTGCCACATTACACTGGTGAAGAAATAACAAGAAAAGTTAGAGAGAAATCAACTGTTCCAATAATAATGTTAACAGCAAAGCAAAGTGAAGAAAGTAAAGTTGAAGGGCTTTTTATTGGTGCAGATGACTATATAACAAAGCCTTTTAGTTTGAAAGAATTAGTTGCAAGAGTTAATGTTATATTTAGAAGGATACAGGATTATAGTAACAAGTCAAATGAATTTGATTATGAAGATGAAACATTGAAAATAAACTTTGAAAAAATGCAAATATACAAATCCAAAGAATTGATTGTGTTGACAGCAAATGAATTTAAGGTGTTGAAGGTGTTAATTGAAAATAAAGGAAAAATTTTATCAAGAGATAAAATAATAGAAGAGTTATTTATGGATTTATATGATGGATATGATAGAAATGTAGATACGTATATAAAAAATATAAGGGCAAAAATAGAAAAAAATTCTAAGGAGCCAGAATATATAATGACTGTCTATGGTGCAGGATATAAGTTTTCAGAGAAAAATTAAAATATATCGTTATTGAAGGACCTATATGAAAATATCAAAGAAGCTAGTTTTAAATATAATAGGGTTGATACTATTAACGAATTTAATAGCTATATTTATTATTAGTAATAATACACCTAAAATATTTTGGAATTATTTATATAAAGAAAAAAATAAAGAAATCATAAATATAAAAGAGAGTATAACTAATAATATTAAGCCGGATAATACGTTTGACAAAGTATATTTGGAACATTTACAAAGACATGCAGATGTACAAAATTTATTTATAGAAGTTAGAAATGAAAATACTGTAATTTACTCTAGTGGTAAAGACCATATTCAAAACTATAACTTAAGTGAATTAGCGAATGGAATGGTTGAAAAATCTTCAAAAGAGAATAACAAAAATTATGTGGAACAGTATGTCGAAAAAGATTTTAAACTATTTCATGATAGAAATATTCTTCTTGAAATAGGATATTATGAAAATAATACTTTAGAAGAAACAATACAACTGTTTTCAGGTAAATTTGTAATCTTAACGCTGCTTTCTATAGTGTTTTCTTCGTTAATTGGGATAATCGCGAGTATATTTGTTTCAAAGCAGTTATCAAAACCAATTTATAAGTTGAATGAAAATGCAAAATTGATGTTGCAAGGTAATTATAGTGATGTAAATATTGTTAGCACAAAAATAACTGAAATTGATGAGTTATCAAATTCGATAGTAGAGTTATCTGATAGCATATCGAATCAAGAAAATATAAGAAAAGAAATGGTTCAGAATCTAGCGCATGACATAAGAACTCCATTAACAGTGTTAAAAACACATTTTGAAGCAGTTTTAGATGGTGTTATTGAACTAGATGAAAGAAATATAAAAATTTTGAATTCGGAGATCGATAGATTGATGAATCTTATAAAAAAACTTGATAACTTAACCGAAATAACACGAAATCCAAGTACGAATGAATTGAATATTTCTATGGAAACAGAGAGTATTATTGAATTGTTTTGGATTGATGCTAAAAAAAATGATATTACAATAATACAAAATATTGAGCCTAATTTACAATTAATTGCAGAAAAATCAGATTATTACCAGCTTTTACAAAACCTTATAAATAATGCAATTAAATACAATAATAAAAACGGCAATATTTATGTGAATTTATATAAGAGTAAAGAGAACATAATTTTAGAAATTAAAGATACAGGAATTGGAATTGATCAAAATAAGCTAAAGTATATTTTTGAGAGATTTTATAGAAATGATACATCTAGGTCAAGAGAAGTACAAGGAAATGGGTTAGGACTTGCAATTGTTAAAGAACTAATACAAAGGATGAATGCAACAATAAGTGTAGAGAGTAAAATAAATGAAGGAACACAATTTACTATTTGTTTTAATCTACTTTCAAATAAGAGTATATAGGAGAATTATATAATGAAATTTAAAATACAGAATATTGTAACAACAATGGTAATTTTATTAGCATTTATCTTTATAAGTGCATCGACATTTTCAGTAGAAAAAGTTAAGATAGAATATTTTGGACGGGCAGATTGTAAGAATTGTATTAATCTGAAAAAATATTTCAATCAATTAGAACAAGAGAGAACAGACTTTGAAGTTGTTGAGTATAAAATAGATAGTGATGCTAATAGTAAGAAGAAATTTGATGATGTAACAACAAAACTAAAATTAGTTAAAGGAACGCCAATAATATACATTGATGATACAATTGTTCAAGGATTTAATACTCCTGATACAACAGGAAAAGAAATAGAAGCATTAATTGATAAGGCAAAGACTAAAACTAAAATTAACACATTAGATGAGTATGTTGCAAATGGGAATTATTCTCAAGTATCATCAAATGGTAGCGTATGTACAGGAGAAGAAAAGTGTACAATTCAAGGATTTACTAAACAAAAAGAATTAAATGTAAATATCCCGTTTATAAATAAAAGTATAGATTTATCAAAGTATTCATTACCAGTAGTTTCATTTATATTAGGATCAATTGACGGTGTTAATCCTTGTGCAATGTGGGTTCTTGTTTTATTCTTAACAGCGCTTATTGCTGTAGGAGATAGAAGAAAAATGATACAAGTGGCAGGGCTATTCATACTGGCAGAAGCGATAATGTATTACATGATCTTAAATGTTTGGCTATATACATGGGATTTTGTGGGATTAGATAAAATTATTACACCCACTGTAGGTATAGTAGGAATTATAGGTGGAATATTCTTTATAAGAAGTTTCGTTGTAAATGGTGATGAATTAGCATGTGAAGTTACTGATTTTGAAAAGAAAGCAAAAATTTCTACAAGAATTCAAGATATAGCAAAAAAACCATTTAATATAATAACAGCATTAGCAATAATCGGTCTAGCATTATCAGTAAACGTAATTGAATTTGCTTGTTCGATAGGAATACCTCAGACATTTACTAAAATTCTTCAAATGAATGATGTAAATTTTATAACAAGACAATTTTATAACTTCTTATATATAATAGGTTATATGTTAGATGATATGTTGGTATTTGGATTGGCATTATTTAGTGTAAATAAACTACATTTGACATCGAGATATGCAAAATGGGCAAATTTATTTGGTGGAATATTAATGGTTCTATTAGGATTAATGTTGATATTCAAACCTACTTGGCTTATATTTTAATAGGTTAAAAAAGGGGGAGTTGAAAAACTTCCTTTTTTTATGATATAATATTAAAAATAAAGGAGGTCAAATGAAAAAAATTATAATAATTATATTGGTGTTATTAACATCAATCATAACATTAGCTGAAAAAGGTAAGGCATCATATTCTGGATCAAAAGGAATGACTGCAGCGCATAAAACATTACCATTTGGAACAAAAGTAAAAGTAACAAATGTAAAGAATGGAAAATCAGTAATAGTAACAATAAACGATAGAGGACCATTTGTAAAAGGAAGAATAATAGATATGAGTAAATCATCATTTGCACAAATTGCAAGTTTAAGTGCAGGGGTAGCGGATGTTGAAATTGAAGTAGTAAAAGAGGACTAATATGAAAATAGGAATTGTAGTAGGAAGGTTTTTGCCTCTTCATTTAGGCCATGTAAACCTTATTCAAAGGGCAAGTGGGTTGGTTGATAGAGTTTATGTTGTAATTTCTCACTCCAATGACAATGATGCTGAAATGATAAATGAGTCTCGTTTTATAAAAGAAATAAACCCTAAAGATAGATTGAGATTTGTAAAACAAACATTTAAGCATCAGAAGAACATCACTTCATTTTTATTTGATGAGAGTAATTGTCCGCCTTATCCAGATGGTTGGAAAGTATGGTCTGATCTTATGAAGCAAGCTATTGAAGAATACGAACCTGGAATTGACTGGGAAAATGAGGTGCTATTCATAAGTAATAGAAAAGAAGATGTATCAAATAATTTGAAATATTTTGGTTCAGAAACAAAATCAATAGATCCAGACTATAAAGAATATAATGTAAATTCGAAAGAAATAAGAAAGAATCCAAGTCGTTATTGGGAATATTTACCTAGGGAAGTCAGGGAGCATTTGATACCAGCAATAACTATTTGTGGAGGAGAAAGTAGCGGTAAGAGTGTTATGATTGATAAACTCGCAAATGTTTTTAGCACGGCATCAGCTTGGGAATACGGACGTGAGTATGTAAGTGAGAAACTTGGTGGAGATGAACAGGCATTGCAGTACTCAGATTATGAGAAAATAGTATTTGGTCATCAAGCAAATGTATTGTATGCTAAAAGAAATGCTAATAAATTTGCATTAATTGATACAGATTATATAACTACACTAGCATTTTGTTTAACATATGAAAAAAAAGATAATCCTATAATTCGAGAATTTATAAAGAATTATACATTTGATTTAACGATATTACTTGAAAACAATGTAACATGGGTAAATGATGGATTAAGAACTTTAGGAGAAACAAATAGACGTAAAGAATTTCAAGAGTTACTGAAAAGGTTATTTGATGAGTATAAAATACCATATATAACAATAAAATCAGATAATTACGAGCGAAGATATTTAGCATGTAAAGAATTGATCGAAGCATATTTAGAGGGAAATAATAATTTACAAGAAATAGCAGATAAATATATTTAACAAAAAAGGGATAATTCTATTGAATTATCCCTTTTGATATATGTAATGCTAATATGATATGAAGTTTGATTTGGGAATAATTCTTTGATTACCACTTCCAATAAATGTTAAGTTAGGATCATATAATTCTTTTATGAACTTCCCTTCAACCAATGTATCAATGTATTCTAAACATTTTGACCGAGAAGTACATTCTTTTATTTCTTCTAATGTGTATCCAGTATAGAGCCAGATATTTTTATTAGTATGTTCTTTTAAATATTTCAATATGAAATACAAATCTTCTGGATTGTATAGAGGATCACCTCCACTAACTGTGATTCCATCGAGAAGATCATTACTATTGATTTCATTTACAATAGATAGAAGAACTTCATCATTAACTAAATCACCTGTTAGAGGATTCCAAGATTTCTTATTATGACAACCGTCACATTGATGACTGCATCCAGAAAAGTAAATAGAGTACCTAAGTCCGGGTCCATCGACTATAGTTTCACTAAATGTATGTAAAATTCGTAACGAAATATTTTTATTGAGTAATTTATTATATACCATGAAAATCCTCCTTTTGTGCTGTTTAGGGATTCTTATTAAATAGAGTGCTTCACTCTATCTTTTTCTTCTGCTTTTTTTGCTGAATTCCAGCTATCCAAATCACCTGTTAAATAACCTGTAATTCTTCGTATTCTTGAAATGTTTTCACTACCACAAATTGGACAATCATCATTTATGATTGACTCAAATCCACAATCTTTACATCTGTCAACAGGATGATTAATAGAACCATATCCAACATTCTGTTTTTTCATCTCATGAACAATCTTTAATATAACACTCACATTTTTCTTTGCTTCACCATCAAGTTCAACATATGTAATATGCCCACCAGGTGTTATTTTATGAAATGGCGCTTCAAGTTTTATTTTTTCAAACATACTAATTTTATTTCTAACATCAATATGAAATGAATTTGTATAATAATCTCTATCTGTAACATTTTCAATTATTCCATATTTATTCTGATCAATCTTAGCAAAACGTCCAGCTAAACTTTCAGCAGGAGTCGCGAGAATAGAAAAATTAAGATGATACTTATCTTTCAAATCAGAAACAACATTATTCATTAGTTGAATGCTTTCATATAATGTTTGATAAGCCAGTTTATTGACACTATGGTCAGAACTAAATAACGCATACATTGCATTCGATCCACCAACAAAACCAATCCCTAGTGTACCAGAATTCAATGCATCACCAACTTCATCAGTAGAAGCAAGAGATCCCAAGCCATTCCATAAATTATTTGTAGACATAAATGGAAATTGCATTGCATATGCAGTTTTTTGAAAATTATATCTCTCTAGTAATTGTTCTCCAACTAAATTAGTTTTCTCAATTAACATATTTTGGAATGTTGCAACTAACTTATCAATAGTTTCAGTAGAATTAATATCAAATTTCCCTTGAAGTTCTGAGGTAACATGTTGTTTAGCAATAATTGCTAACTGTGGGAGATTGATACTTGTGAATGACAAGTTACCTCTTCCAAGACTTGTTTTATCACCATTAATATTCTCAAAAACACGCGTTCTACAGCCCATAGTTGCAACTTCATATTTATATCTGTTTCTATCGTTAATGTCCCAAAGCTCGTGATGATTAAATGGTGAATCGAGGAATACAAAATTAGGAAATAAACGTTTACTACTAGTCTCACAAGCAAGTAGCAAAAGATCAAAGTTAGGATTATCAAATTCAATCTCACCATTCATAGCACTTTGAAAGTTATTCATAGCATTTGTATAATCAGTCTCTGAAAAATTAAGTCCCTCTTTTACTTTAAATATTTGGATTGGAAAAATAGGTGTTTCATTCTTTCCTAATCCTTCAGAAGTGACTTTGAGAAGTTCTCGAATAACCATTCTTCCTTCTTCAGATGTATCTGTCCCATAGTTTATTGATGAAAATACAACTTGATTTCCACCACGTGAATGCATTGTATTAAGATTGTGAATAAATCCCTCGAGTGCTTGATGAGTCTCTAATTGTGTATCTTCATAAGCAATCTTCAAAAGATGCTTAATCGTATCATTTTCTATTTTTAAAAATGAAGAAAGATTATTTATCGTTTCATTTGTTTCAATGATGCTATTAATATTAGTATTTACATATGATTTTATATCATTATTAGCAGATCTAGCGTAGTCTTTTGAAAGATAGCTAAGCAGTCTGTATCTAAAATGTCTTCTAAATGATTTTAAGACACCTTTTGCCATGTAGAAATCAAATGCAGGTATTGATTGCCCACCATGTTGCTCATTTTGATTTGTTTGAAAGATTATAGTTGCTAGTGTTGCATAAGTTGATATACTCTTAGGTTCTCTTATAAATCCATGTTTTGTAGTAAATCCATTTTCAAAAAGATCTTCTAGATCATACTGTAAACATGTTGTAGTCTTGCTGGGATAGAAATCAAGATCATGGATGTGAATTTCTCCATTTTGATGTGCTTGTTTGAATTTTGGAGAGATTAGGTATTCTAGAGCATAAAGCTTCGTCATCTCACTTGCACACTTCATCATCTGACCTGCTGGTGTAAATGCAGACATATTAGCATTTTCATTGCTAATATCATTTCTTTCAATATTTATTATACTTTCCATAATTTGTTTAAAATTCTTCTCTGATAACATAGCTCCTCCACAACATCTTGTATTATTTACTAAAGTATACCACAACATTTTGTATAAAACAAGAACAGAATTACATTTAAAGAATTAGAAGAGGATTCGTGCAATAGTCTGTAGAAATCATGATTGACATATCTCTATGAAACATATATAATAATAAATATAAAAATATATTTGATAAATAATTTTTAGAATACAAGCCATATAAGCCTGTAATAAGGTCAGGTGTTTCTACGACTAACCGTAAATTAGTCTCTATGGGTGATAGGTTGTTTTTAACTTACACTCATTTTTGTGTAAGTTTTTTTATTATCAAAAAGCATTTAATGAAAGGAAGTTATATGAAGGAAAAAGTGATAATTGTTGATTTTGGGTCGCAATACAGCCAACTTATAGCAAGACGTATAAGAGAGATGGAAGTTTATTGTGAAATAACACATGAAATAGATGTGGATGCAATAAAATCTGGTAGAGAGAAAGTAAAAGGGATCATATTTTCTGGAGGACCAGCTTCTGTTTATGAAGAAGGAGCACCGACAGTTAATAAAGAGGTATTTGAACTAGGACTACCAATACTTGGGATATGTTACGGAATGCAACTTATAACACATCTAAATGGTGGTAAAGTTGAAAAAGCAGAATCAAGAGAGTTTGGTAAAGCAATATTAGAAGTCCTAGAACCACAAAATGATTTGTTAGTTAATGTAAAGGAAAAATCACAAGTATGGATGAGTCACGGTGATCATGTAACTGAATTACCAAAAGACTTCACTGTTATTGCAAAGACAGATTCTTCGATAGCTGCAATTACTAATAACAAAGGTGTCTATGCATTACAATTTCATCCAGAAGTTGTTCATTCTGAAGAAGGTGCAAAACTAATAGAAAACTTTTTGTTTAATGTATGTAAATGTGAGAAAAATTGGAAAATAAAGAGTTTTATAGAAGAAAAAACAAAACAAATAAAAGAAACTGTTGGAAACGAACATGTAATATTGGGATTATCAGGTGGAGTAGATTCATCAGTTGCTGCAGTTTTAATAAATAATGCAATACATAAGCAATTAACGTGTGTATTTGTAGATACTGGTTTACTTAGAAAAGACGAAGGTAAAAAAGTGTTAGATTACTATAAAGAGCATTTTGATCTAAACATCATATTTGTTGATGCTAAAGATAGATTTCTTAATAAATTAAAAGGTGTAGATGAGCCAGAAGCTAAAAGAAAGATTATAGGAAACGAGTTTATAGAAGTATTTAGTGAAGAAACGCGAAAACTTAAAGGAGAAGGTGCGAAATTCTTAGCGCAGGGAACAATTTATCCTGATGTAATAGAATCTCAATCTGTTAAAGGACCTTCGCATACAATTAAATCACACCATAATGTAGGTGGGCTACCAGAAGATTTAGCATTTGAGTTACTAGAGCCATTAAAAGAGCTATTTAAGGACGAGGTTAGACGTGTTGGCGGAGAATTAGGGCTACCTGAATTCGTGATCAATAGACACCCGTTTCCGGGTCCAGGATTAGGGATAAGAGTAATAGGTGAAGTGGATGCAGAGAAAGTGAAGATATTACAAGAAGCAGATGACATATTTATCAATGAATTAATAGATCAAGGATTCTATGGTAAAGTAAATCAAGCATTTGTTGCATTATTACCTGTTAAATCAGTTGGTGTAATGGGAGACCAAAGAACGTATGAATACACAGCGGTTGTAAGATCAGTTGATACGATAGACTTTATGACTGCAACATGGTCTAAGTTACCTTATGAGTTCCTAGAAACAGTTTCAAATAAAATAATAAATAAAGTAAATGGTATAAATAGAGTGGTATATGATATTTCATCTAAGCCACCTGCAACAATTGAGTGGGAATAAGTCCCGAGAGTCTTGAAAGGTGCTTAAACACTCATCATTCTTGAGGTGCCAGTGGTTAGTGATACTGTTTTGATACTATGAAAAAGTGGCTAACCACTGGGTCAAAAAATGAATAATGAATGTAAAAGACTAGCTGATTTTAAGGTCAACTAGTCTTTTTTCTTGTTTTCCATTTTGATGGAGATACCTTTTTTATCTGAGAGAAGTATCTTGTTTTGCATTTGCCTTAGCTTGAAAAGCTGAGTACTTTCTTCACTCCATTGTTCTATGGGTAAGCCATCAATGGTATCGCCTTCTTTAGCACTTGCCTTGGCTTTTGAAATAATATCTTTGAGGTCAGCCCATTCGCTTAATAGTCGGTTAAGTCTGAAGTCATCAAAACGAAGAGCAACCTCCCCAGAACGATAGGTGCCATCTTCTCCACGCTCACCGGTAAGTTCAACCGTGCTATGCTCATCTAAGAGAAATAACAGTGCTGCTACATCACCGACAGTCTCAATATCAAAGTCATAAAAAACACTCACGTTGATACCCAGACCATTTGCGATTTTTATTAACTGGTCTTGTTTTGGATTTCTGATTCCTAATTCGTATTTTCGAATTGTTGCACTATAAATTCCTGAGAGTTCTCCAAGCTGATCTTGGGTCAAACCTCGGAGCTCACGATATAAACGAATCTTTTCGCCAATTTCCATGTTCACACCTCCTTTTGACCAGGATAACACATGAAACAGAAAAAAGGAACAAAAACACAAGCAAATAAAAACCAAAAAACAATGCGTTATTTTTTAATAGCCGGCGAAGCTTCGGGCGATTTACATGCATCAAATCTGATGCGTGAACTTAAAAACGCCGATCCACAGGGTGAGTTTTGTTTTCTTGGTGGCGACTTAATGAAAGCCCAGGGAGGTACTATGATTAAGCATTACCGCGATATGGCTTTTATGGGCTTTGTGGCTGTACTCAGAAACCTTAAAACGGTGCTCCGCAACATCGGCGACTGCCAGAAAGCAATCGACACATTCGGCCCGGATGTAGTTATCCTTATCGACTATCCGAGCTTCAATCTCAGGATGGCCCAATATGTGAAGGAAAACTACAAAACACCTGTTTATTATTATATCTCACCCAAAATATGGGCATGGAAGGAATACAGAATCAAGAAGATAAAACGTTACATCGACAAGATATTCACTATTTTTCCTTTCGAAACCGAATTCTACAAAAAACACAATTACAAGGTGGACTATGTAGGTAACCCAACCGTCGATTCGGTGGCAATGCGTCCGCATCAGCTGCAA
>ERZ650302.1787-NODE-1787-length-11862-cov-28.109427_pt1 | contig 11862 bp, 9 predicted proteins | sample MGYA00376238_ERZ650302 | MGnify/ENA primary metagenome ERZ650302 (study PRJEB26733, sample SAMN07839298) | wastewater metagenome | biome: urban; feature: wastewater treatment plant; material: waste water | place: USA: North Carolina | collected 2016-04-28 ... | reverse complement strand
GGTGTAGGTCTTGATGCGGCGGAAGGTCTCCAGCGACTTCTTCATGGTGTCGCTGGTCAGGGCCTTGTCGTCCAGCTTCACCAGCGCGTCCTGGTAAAACTTGGGGCCACCCACGCCCAGCACCACGGATTCGAAGGTGGTGAAGTCCTGCCAGTTCTGGCCGCCATGCGCTACGGGGATCAGGCCCGCAGCCTTGAGCTTGTCGGCAGCGGCAAAGAACTCGTCCCAGGTCTTGGGCATGGCGGCAACGCCGGCCTTCTTCAGCGCATCAGAGCTGGCCCAGATCCAGTTCACGCGGTGCACGTTGACCGGGGCGGCCACATAGTTGCCCTTGTACTTCATCACATCGGCCACGACCTTGGGCAGCGCCTCGTCCCATTTCTCGGACTTGGCCAGGGCGTCCATATTGCCCAGCACGCCTTCCGATGCCCATTCCTGAATGGCAGGGCCCTTGACCTGCGCGGCCGATGGGGGGTTGCCCGAAATCACGCGGCTCTTGAGCACCGTCATGGCGCTGTCGCCGCCGCCGCCGGCCACGGCAAAGTCACGCCAGGTGTGGCCCTTGGCCTGCATCATCTTCTTGAGCTCCGCAGCCGACTTGGCTTCCCCGCCGGAAGTCCAGTAGTGCAGCACCTCCACCTCACCCGCATGTGCAGCCACTGCTGCTGCCAGGGCAGCCGCCACAGCGGCGACTTTTGTCAGTTTCCACATATCCCTTGTCTCCTCGTTGTTTGCCTGCGGCGGTGCACCACAGGATTGTTGCGTTCAGCGCAGCCCGTACTTTAATTACAATAATTAAAGAAATGCTCAGGGCTTTCCCTAAGGTGTGATCGGCCTCATTCACAAAGCGCTCGCAGGGGCTTTGCTATGCTCAAACCCATGGCCACGATACTGATCGTCGAAGACGACGCACTGCTGCAAGACGCCCTCACCGGGCAACTCAAGCAACTGAATTACGGCGTTTGCACGGCAACCAGCGTGGCGCAAGGCATGGCGGTTTTGCAGGACCAGGCCGTGGACGGAATCATTCTGGACCTGGGCCTGCCCGATGCTGACGGACTGGACTTGCTGACCTGGGCGCGCACCCGCATTGTGGGCTTGCCCGTGCTCATCCTCACCGCCCGTGATGGCATTGACGACCGCGTGCGCGGCCTCAACGCCGGGGCGGACGATTACCTCACCAAACCCTTCAACATGCAGGAACTGCAGGCCCGCCTGCAGGCCATGCTGCGGCGCGCGCGCCAGCCGGCCTTCACCCAGGCCACCAGTGCCCAGGGCGGGCCCAGCACCACCATTGGCAACCTGCAACTCGACCACCAAGGCCGCGTTGCCGCCCTGGATGGCCAGCCCCTGGAGCTGACACAGCGCGAGTGGGAACTGCTGGAGTTGCTGGTGAACCGCTGCGGCGAGGTGGTGACGCGCGACGACGTGCTGGCCGCATGGCGCGCCAGCCCCCCCGAGCCTGGCCAGACCGCCGCCCCGCTCAATTCCAACGCCCTGGAGGTGTACGTACACCGCCTGCGCAAAAAGCTCGATCAGTCCAGCCTCAACATCCGCAACATCCGCGGCCTGGGGTACATGCTCGAAAAGCCATGAGGCTGTTGCTGTGGCCCTGCAGACATCGCCAGCGTAGTGGCGTTTTCATGGCTGGCGCAACTCCCTCCTGAGGCCCATCCCATGCGCCAGGTTCCCGGTGTTTCTCTCCAGCGCAAGCTGTTGCTATGGCTGCTGTTGCCCCAGCTGGTGCTGTGGCTGTCGGGTGGCTTTCTGGCGTGGCGCATTGCGCTGCAAAACGGCGAAAAAGGCATTGACCAGACGCTGACCCAGTCGGTGCGCGCGCTCGCGCGGCAGATCAAGCCGGTGGGCGATGGGCTGCTGGTGGACTTTCCCAAAGCCGCACAAGACATCCTGGAGCAAGACCCCGCCGACCGCATCACCTACATGGTGTCGTCCCCCCCAGGTCGCTTTCTGTTGGGCAACGCTCAGTTGCCTGCGCCGCCCGCACAGCCCATCACGCTGGGCGAGCCGTTGCTGTACCACGCACAGGTGGACAGCCGCACCGTGCGCGTGGCCTTGCTGGAGGTGGACTACGGCAGCGAGCCCGCCCGCCAGCGCCTGCGGGTGCAGGTGGCTCAGAGCCTCACGGTGCGCGAGCGCATCGCGCAGGAGCTGCTGGAACAGCTGCTGCTGCCCATGGGCCTGATGGGCCTGGTGCTGAGCGCACTGGTGTATGCCGGTGTGCTGCGCGGCCTGCAACCCCTCAAGCGGCTGGAAGCGCAGATTGAACGGGCCGGCAAGCGCAGCCACAACGCAGCAGACCCGCTACCGCCCATTGAACTGACCTCGGCCCCGCAAGAGGTGTATTCCCTCGCCAGCACCATCAACCGCTTGCTGGAAGCCGTGGCCCGCGGGCAACAAAAGGAAAAGCGCTTCCTCAACGATGCAGCCCATCAGCTGCGTACGCCGCTGGCAGGCCTGATTGGCCAGACCGAACTGGCCCTGCACGAAAGCCATGAGCCCCAGGTGCGTGAGCGGCTGCACAAAGTGCTGTCGGCCGCCCAGCGCAGTGCCCACCTGGTTCACCAGTTGCTGCAACTGGCACGCTCAGAAAGCAACGTGCCCATGCAGCCGTTGGACCTGCCGCAACTGGCCTGCGAAGTGGCACGCGAATGGACCGCCAAGGCCCTGGCTGCGGGCATTGACCTGGGGTATGAAGGCGAGGAGCAACTCCGCGTGCTGGGCCACCCCCTGCTGCTGCGCGAAGCGCTGAACAACCTGATTGACAACGCACTGCACTACGCTGGCACCGGCGCCACGGTCACTGTGCGGGTACACCTCACCGCCCCTGGCATGGCTGCGCTGGCCGTGGAAGATGATGGCCCCGGGGTGCCCGCAGAGCATCTGGGCGACCTGTTCGCGCGGTTCTGGCGCGGGTCAGACAAGGCCGGCGGTTGCGGCCTGGGCTTGTCCATCGTGGACGAGATTGCCCTGCGCCATGCTGGGCAAACCTTTGCAGAGCCCGTAGTACCCCACGGCTTGCGCGTGGGGATCTCGCTGCCAGCCCTGCCCTAAGAACCTGTCAAAGGCTGGCAGGAACCCTGCTCAGATGGCCTGAATCAGCTTTTCGAGTTTGACGGCATCCACCGCGAAAGCGCGAATGCCTTCTGCCAGCTTTTCCGTCGCCATCGCGTCTTCGTTCAAGGCATAACGGAAGCTTGGCTCGTCGTAGGTCACGAAGGGCAGATCCATCGCCTTGGCGGCATCGGCGCTCAAGGCAGGCTGCAGGGGAGCTTCGGTGGCGGCCAGTTGGGCCAGCAGCTCGGGGGCAATGGTCAGCAAATCGCAGCCTGCCAACGCCGTGATCTGGCCTACGTTGCGGAAGCTCGCGCCCATCACCTCGGTGGCAATGCCAAAGCGCTTGTAGTGGTTGTAAATCTGCGTGACGGACTGCACGCCAGGGTCGTTGGCGCCAGCACGGGCGGCCTCGTCCCAGCTCGCGCCCGCCTGCTTCTTGTACCAGTCGTAAATGCGGCCCACAAAGGGCGAGATCAGCTGCACCTTGGCCTGGCCGCAAGCCACTGCCTGGGCAAACGAGAACAGCAGCGTGAGGTTGGTGTGGATGCCCTTGCGCTCCAGCTGGGCAGCGGCCTGAATGCCTTCCCAGGTGGCGGCGATCTTGATGAGCACACGGTTGATGTGGATGCCTTCGGCCTGGTACAGCTCAATGATGCGCTCAGCGCGCGTGACGGTGGCGCTGGTGTCAAAGCTCAGGCGGGCATCCACTTCGGTGGAAACGCGACCCGGCACATGCTGGAGGATTTCGCAGCCAAAACGCACCAGCAGGCGGTCAATCACCTCGTCCATCGCACGCCCTTGCCACTTGGCCACGGTGTCCTTGAGCAGAGGTGCGTACTCAGGCTTTTGCACCGCCTTGAGGATCAGCGAAGGGTTTGTGGTGGCGTCTTGCGGACGGAACTGGGCCAGTTGCAGAAAGTCGCCGGTGTCGGCAACCACGGTGGTGAACTGTTTGAGGGCGTCGAGTTGGTTCATGGCGCCATTATTCCGCATTGGTCCGGGCAGCTTCGGTACTACCAACCACCGATACGCCATGCACACCCAAGCTCAGCTGCACCTCGTCCCCCACGGCCAGCACATTGTCCAGATCAGACGACACCACAAAGATGGGGCCCAGCGCGGTCTCAAAGGTGTATTCATAAACCGCACCCAAGTAAGCCCGCTTGTCCAGCCGGGCGGGTAGCATGCCCGCGCCCTGGCGGTGAATGCGCCAGGCCTCAGGCCGCACCGCCACCTTCACCGGGCCGCTCGTCACCGCCGTGCGGGGGCGCAGCACCAGCGGGCCCAGCGCCACTGTGCCGTCAGCGCCAGCCACTGCCGGGAACAGCATGGCCTCGCCCATGAAGCCGGCCACAAATTCGCTGTGCGGGGTTTCATACAAAGCGCGGGGCGAGCCCTTTTGCGCAATCAGGCCCTGGTTCATCACGATGATCTGGTCGCTCACAGCCATGGCCTCGGCCTGGTCGTGCGTAACGTAGGCCACGGTGAGCGACAGGCGCTGCTGCAGCGCGCGGATTTCTTCGCGCATCTCGCGGCGCAGACGTGCGTCGAGGTTGGACAAAGGCTCGTCAAACAGCAGCACCTCAGGCTCGAGCACCAGCGCGCGGGCCAGGGCCACACGCTGCTGCTGGCCGCCGGAGAGCTCGCTGGGCAGGCGGTCGTCATAGCCGACCAGGCCCACGCCGCGCAGCGCCTCCACTGCCTTGGCGCGCGCGGGCTCTTTGGCAAGGCCCGACATGCGCAGCCCGTACATCACGTTCTCGACCACGTTCATGTGGGGGAACAGCGCATAGCTCTGGAACATCATGCTGACGTTGCGCTGCGCGGGGCCGAGCGTGGTCACATTTTTGCCGCCGATGAAGATCTCGCCCGAGGTGGGCGACTCCAGCCCCGCAATCATGCGCAGCGTGGTCGTCTTGCCGCAACCCGAGGGGCCGAGGATGGTGGTGAGCGTGCCGCGCGGCACCTCAAAGCTGATGCCCTTGACGGCCAGCGCCGCGCTGCTGTCAGTGCCATAGCGCTTGGTGATGTTGCGGAACACGATGCCCGCGTCTTCGATGTTGTTCATGGTTGTCTTTTCAATGGACGATGACGCGAATTAACGGACGTGGCTCTATGCGCGGGACGCCGAGCAAGGGCCACCCCGCAGTGAGGGCGTCGTCCCCCTTGAGGGGGAAGGCGCCGAAGGCGACTCAGGGGGTGCTTCCTCGTCTGCCAAGCTTGCGGTCGCCCACAAGCCACTGGATCAACCCGGTGGAGGCCGACATGAGCAGGATGAGCACGGTGCAATACGCCAGCGCCACGCCATAGTCGCCATTGCCCACGCGGCCAATGATGTAGGTGGTGGCCAGCTCGTTCTCGGCGGTGACCAGGAAGATCACCGCGCTCACGGTGGTGATGGCGCGCACAAAGCTGTAGACCAGCGCCGCCACCAGCGCGGGCTTGAGCAGCGGCAGCACCACATGGCGCAGCGTCTGCAGGCTGCCGGCACGGAGCATGACCGAAGCCTCGTCCAGCGACCGGTCGAGCTGCTTGAACGCCGCCGTGCCCGCACGCACGCCCACCGGCAGGTTGCGGAACATGAAGCACAGCACGATGACCAGTGCCGTGCCCGTCAGCTCAAACGGCGGCACGTTGAACGCCAGGATGTAGCTCACGCCCAGCACGGTGCCCGGGATGGCAAAGGCCAGCAACGCTGAAAATTCGAATGCGCCCTGCCCCCGGAACTCGGTGCGCGCCAGCAGCCACGCAATGCCAATGCCCAGCGCGGCCGTGAGCGGCGCCGAGATGGCCGCCAGCTTGATGGTGGTGAAGAACGAGTTCCACGCCGTGCCCGCCCACACCATGCCGAACTCACCCCATTCCACATTGAACGCGGTGCGGAAGTGGTTGAGCGTGATGGTGTAGTCGCGCCCCCAGGTCTGCACAAAGCCGCCAGCCAGCGCAAACAGGTAGACGATGAGGGTGAACGCCATCCACGGCAGCGCAATCGAATGCACCACCCGGCGCACGCCCGTGGGCAGCGGCATGGCAATGCCCGCATCGCCCTTGCCCGACACGGTGGTAAAGCTCTGCTTGCCCAGCAGCCCGCGCTGGATGGCAAACACCGTGAGCGCAAAGAAGGTGAGCACCCAGGCCAGCGATGCCGCACGCCCCTGGTCGTACTGAGCGCCCACGATGGCGAAGAAGATTTCGGTGGACAGCACCGAGAACTGCCCGCCCACCACGATGGGGTTGCCGAAGTCGGCCATGCTCTCAATAAAGCCCACCAGGAAGGCATTGGCCAGCCCCGGCTTAAGCAGCGGCAGCGTCACGGTCATGAACGTCTTGTGCGGGCTGGCGCGCAGGGTTTGCGCCGCCTCTTCCAGGCTGGGCGCCACGCCCTGCACCACGCCGCGCATGATCATGAAGGCAATGGGGGTGAAGGCAAAGGTCTGCGCCAGCCACACGCCAAACCAGCCGTAGAACCAGCGCGTGGGCGGTATGCCAAACGCGACTTCCAGAAACTGGTTGACCACACCCGCCCGGCCAAACAGCAGGATGAGCCCGAGGCCCACCACAAATGGCGGCGTGATGATGGGCAGCAGTGCAATCACGCCCAGGGGCCGCGCATAGCGGCGCGAGGCGCGCTCGGCCATCAGCGCCATGAAGGTGCCCAGCAGCGTGGTGCTGGCGGCCGTCATCAGCCCCAGGAACAGGGTGTTCCACGCCACCCCGCAGCGCTGGCCCGACCCGTTCAGGCAAGCGAGGCCAAAGTTGCGCTCCTGCGCAATGCGCTCCCACATCACCGCCAGTGAGAAGGGACCGTCTTCCAGAAAAAACGCTGCACTCAAGGCCTTGAGCACCGGGAACACGATGAACAGCGCGAGCAGACTGCCGCTGCACAACACCGCTGCGGCCACGAACAGATCGCCCTTGAAAAAGCCACGGCGTGCGAGCCCAAACGCTGCCAGCACCAGCAGCGCCGCCAGCGCCAGGAAGGCGCCCCAACCCATGCCAGGCTGGCGCGCGCCCAGCTCGCCCCAGCTTTGCGCCACCCATTCCCAGGCCCAGCCACGCGCGCCAATGGCAAAGCCGCTGACCAGCAGCCCCAGCAAACCCAGCCCGCCGCCCAACAGCAGCACGGCGCCCTGCCTGCGCCCCGCTGGCATGAGCGATGCCGCTCCGGCCACGGCCAGGCCGATCAGCCCCAGCCACAGCCAGGGGCGGCCAAACGCCACGGCTTGCATGAGGCCGTTGGCAGCCTGCTCCGACGAAAAAACCTGGCCCACGGCCAGCAGGCCATTGGTGTCTTGCTGCGCATACCAGGGCAGGGCCAGATAGCCCAGTACACCAATGCACAGCCACAACCACAGCGGGCGGTTCACGGCCCCGTGCCGGGTCGCGAACGCATTGCTGGCGTGAGCCGCCAGCGGAGATGCCGGTGCCGACATCGCTCAGCGCGCAGCGTTCTGGACTTCTTTTTCCCAGCGCGCAATCAGGCGGCGGCGCTCAGCGCTGGCGCCGTACTTGGCGTAGTCGTAGTTGATGAGCTTGATCTTGGACGGATCGGTCATGCGCGGGTCTTTGGGCACCTGCGTGTTGCTGGGCAGCTGGAACTGCTTGGCTGCCAGGCCAAACTGCTGCCCTCCGGGTGTCAGCGCCCATTCATAGAACTTCTTGGCGGCCTCGGTGTTGGGGCCGTTTTTCACGATGCTCATGGAGCCCACTTCGGCGCCCGTGCCTTCAGACGGCGTGACCGAACCCACGGGGAAGCCGTTGACCGCCTCGGTGGTCACATCGTGCACAAAGCTCACGGACACGGTGGTCTCACCCCGCGCTGCGGCCTTCACGGGTGCCGTGCCGGAACGCGTGTAGGTGCTGATGTTGGGGTGCAGGGCCTTGAGGTATTCAAACGCCTTTTCCTCACCCATGAGCTGCACCAGCGTGGCGATCATGGTGTAAGCCGTACCGCTCGATGCCGGGTTGGCCATCTGCACCTCGCCCTTGAACTCGGGCTTGAGCAGGTCAGCCCACGACTGGGGGGCTTTCAGCTTGCGCTTGGCCAGCAGCTCCGTGTTGTAGCCAAAGCCCAGCGGGCCCAGGTACACGCCCACGGTGCGGTACTTGGAGTCAGCCGCCTGTTTCTGTGCCCAGGGGTGCAGTTGTGCGAGCTGGGGCGATTTGTATTCCAGCGTGAGTCCCTGCTCGGCTGCCTGCAGGTGCGGGTCGCCCGTGCCGCCAAACCAGATGTCGGTCTTGGGGTTGGCCTTTTCGGCGTTGAGCTGCGCCAGCGCCTCGCCCGAGCCCTTGGCCGTCATGTTGACCTTGGTGCCGGTGGTCTTGGTGTACACCGTGGACATCAGATTGCACCACTCGGCCTGCACCGAGCAGATCACGTTGACCTGCCCTTGCGCCCAGGCCCCGGAAACCGCCAATGCCAGCGCCGAACCGATGAAAAGGTGTCGCACCATTTTTTACTCCTTGGTCATTTTTTTGTAACACCGGCATGGTAGCCCCACGCAGGGGCGCTGTAACCGGGGAAACCACCCAAAACGGAGAGGGCAGCGTTCTCGTTGCTCGAGATCAGCGAAACCGAGTTACAGTCAAATCACACCAGCTTGTGACCCCCATGCACCTCGCGCCCATCGCCCCCCTGCCTTTTTGCTCGCGCCCGGCCCGTGGCAGCGCCCGCCTGATTTGCCTGCACAGGAGTGCCCATGCTTGAACGCATCACTGCATCCTTGAGTTCCCTGGCCCCGGCAGAGCAGCGCGTGGCCAAGCTGGTGCTGACCGACCCCCGCGCCTTTGCCCGCCTGCCCGTGCGCGAGCTGGCCGAGCGCGCCCATGTGAGCAAGCCCACCGTGGTGCGCTTTTGCCGCAGCATGGGTTACGACGGGCTGGCCGACTTCAAGCTCAAGCTGGCTGGCAGCGTGAGCGAGGGCGTGCCCTTCATCCACCGCAGTGTGGACGTGGACGACAAGACGGGTGATGTGCTGGTGAAGGTGGTGGACAACGCCGTGGCGGCCTTCCTGCAATACCGCAACGCGGCCAGCACCGTGGCGCTGGAGCGTGCGGCGCAGGCCATCTCTGACACCTGGAAGAAGGGCAAGCGCATCGAGTTCTACGGCGTGGGCAACTCGGGCATCGTGGCGCAGGATGCGCAGCACAAGTTCTTCCGCCTGGGCGTCACCTCCATCTCCAGCAGCGACGGCCACATGCAGGTGATGAGCGCCACCCTGCTCGGCCCGGGCGACTGCGCGGTGATCATCTCCAACTCGGGCCGCACGCGCGACCTGATGGACGCCGCCGACATTGCCCGCAAGAACGGCGCCGTCACCATTGCCATCACCGCCAGCGGTTCACCGCTGGCCAGCACCTGCAACATCCACCTGGCCGCCGACCACCCCGAGGGGTACGACCGTTACAGCCCCATGGTGTCGCGCCTGATGCACCTGCTCATCATTGACGTGCTGGCCACCTGCGTGGCGCTGCGCATCGGCAGCTCGCTGCAACCCATCCTGCAGCAGATGAAAGAAAACCTGCGGGCCAAGCGCTACGCGTAAATCCTGGCCGTCAGGCCAGGCCAGTGCACGCCTTCTCAGTCCAGCGTGACACCCGCGTCGCGGATCACCTTGCCCCACTTGGTAGTCTCGGCCGCCAGGAAGGCGTCGCAGGCTTCGGGCGTGGTGCCTTCACCGAAGGTGCCCATGGCTTCGAGCTTCGCCTTGGTTTCTTCGCTCTGGATGATGGCGTTCACCGCGTCGGACATGCGTTTGACGATGTCGCGCGGCGTGCCTGCCGGAGCAATCATGCTGGCCCAGGTGCTGCCCACCATGCCGGGAATGCCCTGCTCGATGAAGGTGGGCACATCGGGCAGCATGGGCAGGCGCTTTTCGCTGGCCACGCCAATCAGCGTGATACGACCCGCCTTGGCGGGCTGGATCAGGTTGGGCGGAGGGTCGAGAAACAACGACACTTGCCCACCGAGCAGATCAGTGAGCGCCGGTGCCGCGCCACGGTAGGGAATGTGCACCATGAACGTCTGCGTGAGCGACTTGAGCAGCTCGCTCGTCAGGTGCGCGGCCGAGCCGGTGCCTGATGAAGCAAAGCTCACCTTGCCCGGGTTGGCCTTGGCGTAAGCCACCAGTTCCTTCACCGTCTTGAACGGCGCATTGGGCGCCACGGCAGCCACCAGGGGCGACACGCCCATGAGCGACACGCCCACCAGATCCTTGCGCGGGTTGTACGGCAGCTTGGGGTACAGCGTGGTGTTGGCGGTGAAGGCCGGAATCACCACGCCAAACGTGTGCCCGTCGGGCGCGGCCTTGGCCACGGCTTCCACACCGATGATGCTGTTGGCACCGGGCTTGTTGTCGATCACCACGGGCTGGCCCAACTGCTTTTGCAGGCCCACGGTCAGCAGGCGCGCCATCTGGTCGGTGAAGCCACCGGCGGTGTACGGCACCACGATGCGGATGGGGCGGCTGGGCCAGCCGGACTGCGCCAGTGCGGGCAGCGCGGCCGTGGCCAGCGCAGCGCCCGTGGCCTGCACGATGCGGCGGCGGGAAAGGGATGCGTTCATGGTGTTGTCTCCTGTATCGTTTTTCAAACAAAAATAGCTGCTAGCGCTTGATGGATAAGCGCTAGCAGCTATGTTTTTAGTAGCAATCAGCCTTGCACATGCGGGCCGATGGTGGAAGGCCTGAACAGGTCAGAGGGCCTTGACCAATTCAGGCACAGCCGTGAACAAGTCCGCCTCCAGCCCATAGTCCGCCACGCTGAAGATCGGCGCTTCCGGATCCTTGTTGATCGCCACGATCACCTTCGAATCCTTCATCCCGGCCAAGTGCTGGATCGCACCCGAGATACCAGCAGCGATGTACAGCTGCGGCGCCACGATCTTGCCTGTCTGGCCCACTTGCAAGTCGTTCGGGGCGTAGCCCGCATCCACCGCCGCGCGGCTGGCGCCAATGGCTGCGCCCAGCTTGTCGGCCAGTGGGGTGATGACTTCGTTGAACTTCTCGGCGCTGCCCAAAGCCCGGCCACCGGAGACGATGATCTTGGCGGCGGTGAGCTCGGGCCGGTCGCTCTTGGCGATTTCGCTGCCGATGAAGCTGCTCTTGCCGTTGTCGGCTGTGGCGGCTGCGGTTTCAACGGCGGCAGAGCCACCAGTGGCGGCTGCTGCGTCAAAGCCGGTGGTGCGCACGGTGATGACTTTGACGCTGTCGCTGCTTTGCACGGTGGCGATGGCGTTGCCAGCGTAGATGGGGCGCTCGAAGGTGTCGGCGCTCACAACCTTGGTGATGTCGCTGATCTGCGCAACGTCGAGCTTGGCAGCCACGCGGGGGGCCACGTTCTTGCCGCCAGCGGTGGCGGGGAAGAGGATGTGGCTGTAGTTGCTGGCGATGGCCAAGACCTGTGCAGCGACGTTTTCAGCGAGGCCATGCTCCAGGCCGGCTGCGTCGGCGTGGATGACTTTGGCGACACCGGCGATCTGGGCAGCGGCTTGTGCGGCGGCACCGGCGTTGTGGCCGGCGACGAGGATGTGCACGTCGCCGCCGCAAGCTGCAGCGGCAGTGACGGTGTTGAGGGTTGCGCCTTTGATGCTGGCGTTGTCGTGTTCAGCAATAACGAGTACCGACATTTAGATCACCTTCGCTTCGTTCTTGAGTTTTTCAACGAGTGCAGCTACGTCAGCCACCTTGATGCCTGCGCCGCGCTTGGCGGGTTCGGTCACCTTCAGGGTCTTCAGGCGCGGAGCCACGTCCACGCCGAGGTCTTCTGGCTTGACGGTGTCCAGCTGCT
>ERZ650302.1783-NODE-1783-length-11873-cov-7.064732_pt1 | contig 11873 bp, 11 predicted proteins | sample MGYA00376238_ERZ650302 | MGnify/ENA primary metagenome ERZ650302 (study PRJEB26733, sample SAMN07839298) | wastewater metagenome | biome: urban; feature: wastewater treatment plant; material: waste water | place: USA: North Carolina | collected 2016-04-28 ... | reverse complement strand
GGGGTCGCCTTTCTTTGCCTACTTTCTTTGGCGAAGCAAAGAAAGTAGGGCGGCATGCGGGACGCACTCCCGCCCAAAATCAGGCCCGCGCGCAGCGCGGCTCCACACGCACATCCAGCAAGACGCACAAGACCCGCCGCATACGGCCGATATCAGCAACACGGCCAGAGCGATGCGGCATGCCGCCGCGCGCCCTGCGCACACGCTACGCATGCCATGATAGTATGTCCGGCGTTCCGCCAATCCCGAATTGCCGATGTGAGCCGCCCACAATGAAACCCACCCTTCTGCGCCCGGCCCTGCCCGGTCTTGCCCTGTGCGCCAGCCTGTTGCTGAGCGCCTGCACCACGCCTTACAGCGAAGCCCCGGTAGCGACCAATTTCCCCACCAGCAAGCAACATAAACTGCAAGCCGGCGCGCACTGGGACGCCATCGCCAAAGACGCCGCCACCACCTTGGTGACCTCGCTGCGCCTGGGCAAGGGCTGCATCGCCGCCTATCCGGATTGCAACCAGCTGGTGCTGCGCCCGCCGCGTGAAGCCACCCCGTTCTCGCGCGCCTTCCACACCCTGCTGACCACTTCGCTGGTGAATCAGGGCGTGCAAATGATTCCATACGGCAGCGCACCGCAGCCGTCGATGGCCTACACCCCGCCGCCGATGCCGGCGCCGCTGGTCAGCGCCCCGACGCCGCGCGTGGTCAAGCGCCAAAAATATGGCAAAAAAACCTATCTGGCCACCGCTCCCAAACCAGTCGTCCAAATGGCCCCCGTGGATGCCATGCCGGTGATCCCGCCAGCCCCGGCGCCACGTCAGGAGCTGGAAGTAGACATCCAGGTGGTGAAATTCTCGCCAGATCGCCTGGACGGCCGTTACTTTGTCAGCGGCACGACATTGGGTGCTGGCGTCTGGGCGCTGCAAGGGCTGTGGACGCAAACCTCGCCGCAGGGCATCGCCACTGGCGCGGCCCTGGGCGCGGCGTTTGACGCCCATCGCTGGTTCAGTTCGGAATTCGCCCGTGGCGGCGTGCCACAGCTGGAAATGATCATCACCGTGTCGGCATTGACCAATGGCCAGTACGTTGGCCGGGTCAGCAATATTTATTACCTGACCGACAGTGATTTGGCGCTGTACATGCAACTGCCGCCGCCACCGCCCAAGCCGGCGCTGCCGGTGATGCCACTCAAGGGAGGCCTGTGATGAAGCGCCTGCTTGCCCTGACCGCCAGCGCCCTGTGTCTGGGCCTGAGCGCCTGCGCCACCGACGGCAGCCGCAGCGAGCCCACCTATGAGGCCGCTGCGCGCAATGAGCTGGTGAGCACCAATTACCGCGCGGCGGATGTGCTGCTGGGCCAACTGCGCAATCTGGACAATGAAGGCCCGATGCTGGTGGCCACGCTGGTGAATATCGACGCGCTGGAGCGCTCGTCCACCCTGGGCCGGCTGGTGTCGGAACAGGTGGCGGCGCGCTTTGCCCAGCAAGGCCGAGCGATGATCGAGCTGAAGCTGCGCCACACCATGTATATGCGTCGCACCGAAGGCGAGCTGGCGCTGACCCGCGAAATCGCCGAAGTGGCCCGCCAGCACAATGCCCGCGCCATCCTGCTGGGCAGTTATGGCCTGAGCGGCGACATGGTGTTCGTCAACCTGAAAGTGGTGCAACCGGGTAACAATCTGGTGCTGGCCGCTTATGATTACGCGCTGCCGCTGAACCGCGAAGTGCGCAGCCTGCTCGGCCTGCCGGGCTGACCCGTGTTGCGAGGACACCTCATGAAATATCTGGTAGCAGCCTGCCTGGCCGCCGTGGTGAGCGGCTGTTCCGCCGTGGGCTACCACGGCGGCGTCATGACCGCCAGCGATGGCTATGTGCTGGAGCGCAAGATCACCGCGCTCAGCGGCCGCGATGTCGAGTTGACCGTCTGGGCCCACGCCAATAGCGAAGGCGTGCTGGAGCAAACCCTGCGCGCCGAGGCCCGCGCCTATGGCGTGCGCCAAGGCTGCCCAAACCCCGGCATTGAAAAACTGGTGTTTGGCCTGGAAAACGCCATGCTGGACGCCCGCCGCTACGCCCGCGCCACCGTGCGCTGCACGCCCAGCGCCAATCTGGCCGGCTATAACCAGCCAGGCCTGGTGAATCTGTCACCGGCCGGCGCCTTGCCCGAGCCGACCATTGATCCAGGCATGAGCGTCAAGAAAAAAACCAGCAGCAAAAGTAAAAAACGCCAGAGCAAGTAATCAGCGCCTGGCAATAAAAACGGGACACGCCCAACCAAGGGCGTGTCCCGTTTTTGTGTGCATTGCGCCAAGCCAGCCTGTAAGCCGGGTTCTGTGCCGGCATTGCCGCCGGTGACAGTCATTCCTCTAGGCCGACGATTACTCGCCGGCTCAAGCAACCTACCCGGGAACCATGCGGGCCGCATGAACGTTCCCCTATTTGGTCTTGCTCCGGATGGGGTTTAGCCTGCCGTCCGTGTCGCCACGTCCGCGGTGCGCTCTTACCGGAACAGCCGTTGCCGGCCATTCACCCCGAGGGGCCACCTTTTCACCCTTGCCTGTGCCGGTTGCCCGGCCATCGGCGGTTCTGCTCTCTGTTCCACTTTCCGTCGCCTTGCAACGCCCGGTCGTTAACCGGCATCTTGCTCTGCGGAGCCCGGACTTTCCTCCCCCCACCGAAGTGGGCAGCGACTGTCCGGCTGACTTTGCGGGGTGCAGTATAGCACGCTCCTCTGTGGGGTCAGGCCAAAGGTGGCGTGACCTTTGCGCCGACCCACACCACCCGCGTCCCCGCAAGGCGGTCATGCAAAAATTGGCGTTCGGGGTCCCACGCTGCCCAGACAAACGGCACAAGCAGCAAGCTTGCCGCCATCCAGCCCGAGGTGTGCATATCGCCCCCCGACACCTGCCGCCACATAAAATAGGTCAGCACAGGCACGCCAAGCAACAGCACTAAGGCGAGCATGTAGCGTATCGCGGCCTTCTGATAGCTCAATCCCTGCCCCTCGCTCGTCACCAGCTGGAGCTTCCACGTTTTCATCGCCAAGGTTTGCCCGCCGCGACACCACGAAAAGCCAAAATAAGCACCGAGTACCACCAGTGAATAGAGGCGATAAAGCGCATCAAGCCAAAGCGAATGCCCTAGCCCTTTAAAAATGGGCTGAAATACCGCCCCCGCAACCAAGAGCACCCCACCCAGCAGCAAGGTTTCATAGCAAATACTGCCCACACGGCGGGGCACAGAGGCAAGAGGAAGCGTCATAAGGGGGGCATTCGGTCGGTAAAGAAAGGGGGGATTATAATCGACGTGGCAACATCAGTTGTCATCCCCCTAGCAGTATGCCAAGTCAACGCCCAGCCCCGCTCGCTTGACGCGCCCCAGCCCTAACGACGGGTCAGCCAAGGCGAAGTTCGGAAAAAAACGCCGTTGGACTCGAATCCATGCGCAGTTTTTTACGAATGTCAACGCAGGATCACCCGAGTCTCGCAGATCGTAAACAGGTTCTTAGGGTGACGAAGGTGCAGACCGCACTGCCGCCGTATGCAAGGGCGGCGCGTACTGCCACTGCCGCCAAGAGGCCAATACCATATTGGGATACTCCGCCCGCCCTAAGCTGCCATTGTAGCGACCCAAGGCACGGAATAGGTTGCCCTGCTCACGGTCAAGGTAGTGCCGCAGAATGGTGCAGCCGTAGCGCAGGTTGGTCGTCAGGTCGAACAGATTGTGTTCTCCCGTGCCGATTTGCCGCACCCAAAATGGCATCACCTGCATCAAGCCCCGTGCACCGACGGGCGAAACCGCATATTTGTTAAAGCCGCTTTCCACCTGTATCAGCCCCAGCACCAGTTGCGGGTCTAAGCCCGCACGGGTGGCTTCGTAGTGGATGGCAACCAGCAGCCGTTCGCGCACAAAGGTATCGGGAATGCGCCGAGCCAGCCGCTGCGACATCTCGGCCAGCCAAGCTTGGGCTTCGGTAGGGCGGTCAAATACCAAGCGCGGGGTATTGGGGTCGGCCAATGAGCGGCGCATCGACGAGGCGACATTGGCCGCCAAGTCCTCTTCGCGCTGCATCCCCGCCCACACCGGCGGAGCCAGCAAACTCAGCAGTAAAACAGCTGCGCCTGCCCACCCCGCCAGACCTCGGTGTTGATGTCCCGTCGGCATGGCCTTAGGCCACACCCAACTTGGCACGCACAAAGTCGGCAATCTCGGCGACGGGCACAGCGGTGGCTTCGGTGTCGCGGCGGGCTTGGTATTCCACCTGCTCATTTTTCAGGCCACGGTCACCAATCACCACGCGGTGCGGAATGCCCAATAGCTCACCATCGGCTAGCAGCACGCCTGGACGCTCGTCACGGTCGTCCAGCAGCACATCCACCCCAGCGGCCTTGAGCGTGGCGTACAGGGTATCTGCTGCCGCTTTAACTGCCTCGCTGCGGCCATAGCCCATCGGCACGATGCTGACCGTAAACGGTGCCATCGCATCGCTAAACAAAATGCCTCGGTCATCAAAACCCTGTTCAATCGCCGCGCCAACAATCCGCGACACGCCAATGCCGTAGCAGCCCATTTCCATGGTTTGCAACTTGCCTTCACGGTCTAGGTATTGGGCACGCATGGCCTCGGCGTACTTGGTGCGGAGTTGGAAGACATGGCCGACTTCAATGCCACGGCACAGTGCCAACACACCTTGCCCGTCGGGGCTCGGGTCGCCTTCCACCACGTTACGCAGGTCAGCGACTTCAGGTTCAGGGCAATCACGCCCCCAGTTCATGCCAGTCAAATGGGCATCGGTTTGGTTGGCTCCGCAAATCATATCGGCCATCGCTGCCACGGTACGGTCAGCCACGATGCGCCCCGCAAAGCCCACGGGTCCGAGGCTGCCAGGCTTCGCGCCAAAGGCTGCTTCGATGGCGGCTGGGCTGGCAAATACCAGCGGTGAGGCAATGCCGTCGAGCTTCTCGGCTTTGACTTCGTTGAGTTCATGGTCGCCGCGCACCAGCAGCAAGACCGGTTGCCCCTCGCTGCCTTCCACCACAACGGCCTTGATGGTGTGTGCCGCTGCCACGCTCAGGCACTGGCAAAGCTCATCAATGGTTTTGACGCGGGGCGTGGCCACCGTGGTCAGCGGTGCTTGTGCCGCAGGGCGGGGCGTGGTGGGGGCGAGGGCTTCGGCCAGCTCGACGTTGGCGGCATAGTCGGAGGTCGGGCAGTAGGCAATTACGTCTTCACCACTCTCGGCCAAGACTTGGAATTCGTGGCTGCCTGTGCCGCCAATCGAGCCGGTATCGGCTGCCACAGGGCGGAAAGTCAGCCCCAAGCGGGTAAAAATGCGGCAGTAAGCATCAAACATGGTTTGATAGGTGACTTTGAGGCTGTCGAAGTCGGTATGGAAGGAGTAGGCATCTTTCATGATGAACTCCCGCGCCCGCATCACACCAAAACGAGGGCGGACTTCATCCCGAAACTTGGTTTGCACTTGGTAGAAATTCAGCGGGAGCTGTTTATAGCTCCGCACTTCTTTACGGGCGATGTCGGTAATCACTTCTTCGTGCGTTGGTCCAATGCAAAATTCGCGGTCGTGGCGGTCTTTCACCCGTAGCAGCTCTTTGCCGTAAAACGCCCAGCGGCCAGACTCTTCCCACAATTCAGCCGGCTGCACGGCGGGCATCAGCAATTCCAACGCCCCTGCACGGTCCATTTCATCCCGCACAATCGCTTCTACTTTTTTCAGGATGCGCAGGCCGAGCGGCATCCAGCTATACAGGCCGCTGGCGACACGGCGAATCAAGCCCGCCCGAAGCATTAAGCGGTGGCTAGGGAGTTCCGCTTCAGCGGGGGCTTCTTTGAGGGTGGAGATAAAGAATTGCGAGGCGCGCATGGCATGTCCTAGGGAATCGTCAGCAAATGGGCAACATTGTAGCGGCTGGCTGGCAAGGGGGGAACGCTGGGTGCTTGCAGGCTACTGTTTGAGAACCTGTTCAAAGTCTGCGAGCTTCGGGTGATCTTGCGTTGAAATTTGCAAAAATAGGCGTGTAGATTCAAGCCCATCGGCGTTTTTTTGCGAATTTCGCCTTGGCTGACCCTTCGTTCGCTAGGTTTTGAGCACGTTCTGAGGCCGCCCAAGCTGCATTTATGCAATGTCCGCTAAGCTTTTATCTATCCTGCACTGGCGCGGGGCTGCGGTGGCGAGGCGTACCCGTTAAGTCGCCAATTTGGCAAAAGCCGCCCGCGTTTCGTCGCCCAAGGCGTTGATTAGTCGCGACAGTTCACGGCTGGCGTGCTCCATGCGACCCAGTGCTGTGGCCATATTTTGGTGCAAGCCCTCTTGGCAAAAGCCAATCGCCAATTTGGCTTCTTTGTGAACGGTAGCATGAGGTGGCTCAAGCTTGGTGTACTGTGGATTATGCCCAAAGGCGTGTTTGCCGCGCCCTGACTCGTACCAGTGGCCTAATCGGCATTGGTGGTGGTCGGACAGGGCGTTTGGCTGCTGAGCGTCTAGCCCCATGCACTGCCGATAGACCGACAGCTTGAGCACCAAATGGTCGACGCTAGCAACCTCCAAAAAACAGCCATCGGCGATGGTGCGGATGGAGCTTGCCATGCGTTCGCTGAGGTGTAGCAAGTGGTGGATGTCGTTGGCAGCCTGCTTTCCCTCGGTGAGGTATCTTTCGGCAGAGAGGGCGGTGTCATCCACAATTTTGCGCGTGCTCGTTGTTTCTTGCTGAATCGCGCCCACCAGCAGGCTGATTTCATGGGTGGCTTGGGTGGTGCGCTCTGCCAACTTACGCACCTCGTCGGCGACCACGGCAAAGCCGCGTCCGTGTTCGCCTGCGCGGGCAGCTTCGATGGCGGCGTTCAGGGCGAGCAGGTTGGTTTGGTCGGCAATCTCTTTGATAAGCTGCACAAAGCGGCCGATGTGGTCGGTATGCTCGGTCAGCCGCCCCATGCTGTCTGCGGTGCGCCCTTGTTGCGCCACCACGGTGCCAAGGTGGCGCAACAAAACTTCCACCCCCTGCCCACTGCTGGCCAAAGCGCCAACAGCTTCTTCGGTATGAGCTGACTCACTGTGCAGAGCATCTGAGAACCCCGCCATAGACTGCTGTACGTCGACTAGGCTTTGAGCGAACAAGTTAAACGGGGCAATAAACGCTGTATCTTGGGCGTGGTGGTGACGGGTTTGCTCTAATTGGGTGCGGAGTTGCTCGCGTTCGGCGGTGAGGGTAGCCACCCGCTGAGTCAGGTAGGCATTTTCTGTTTGCAGTCGTAGGGTTTCGGCGTGGGGGTCGGAGCGGGAGAAGAAAGAAAACATGGCGCAATCCTTTAGGAGAGGGGCAGAACGCAATACAAAAACAGCAGTAGTATTTGCATAATATATTGCATTTATTGCAGCTTGTTGCTTTTGCTAGATTGATTTATTTAGCGTCTTAAACGCTTCTAGTAAGCCTGTTTTAAGCAAAGTTAACGCCAGCTTGGACAGCAGTCATAGACCGCGCCCTACCCTTTCCTCGCCATGGTAGTTGGCGGCATACCATAAAGTGACTACCATTCGATTTTTGGATACTGGGCTTAATTCTTATGTCATCCGCTGAATCTGGTCATAAACCTGCGCTGCCCGCGCTCACCCTTGCTGCGCTGGGTATTGTCTATGGCGATATTGGCACCAGCCCGCTTTACACGCTGAAAGAATGCTTTGGGGCACATACCCACCTTGCGCCTACAGTGGCCAACGTCAGCGGTATTTTGTCCCTTATTTTTTGGTCGATTATTTTTGTCGTGACGCTGAAATACATCTCTTTTGTGCTCAAAGCCGACAACAAGGGCGAAGGCGGTATTTTGACCTTGGCCGCGCTAGCGGGGCGCAAGCTAGAAGGGGGCTCGGGCAAGGCGGTCTTGGTTTTAGGACTGCTGGGGGCGGGTCTGTTTTTTGGCGAGGTGGTGATTACCCCTGCTATTTCGGTACTGTCTGCGGTTGAAGGGCTGGGAATCGTCGCGCCAGAGCTTTCGCCCTATGTGCTGCCCTTGGCGCTGGGCGTGCTAATTGCCTTATTTGTGATTCAGCGCAGCGGCACCGCCAAGGTCGGGGCTTTCTTTGGGCCGATTATGGGGCTGTGGTTTGTTGTGCTGGGCGCGATGGGGCTTGACGGCATTATTCGCCAACCGGCCGTGCTACAAGCCATGAATCCCCTGCATGGCTGGCACTTTTTACAGGCACACGGCTGGGGCAGCTTTATCGCGCTAGGCTCGGTGGTACTGGCCTTGACCGGCGCAGAAGCCCTGTATGCCGACATGGGGCACTTTGGGCGTAAGCCGATTCGCTGGGCGTGGTTTTGCCTTGTCTTGCCTGCCTTGCTGCTCAATTACTTTGGGCAAGGGGCGAACTTGCTTGACCACCCCGAAGCGATTGAAAACCCCTTCTTTCTGCTTGCACCGGACTGGGCCACCTTTCCCTTGGTGATTTTGGCGACAATGGCAACGGTGATTGCCTCGCAAGCCGTGATTTCTGGTGTCTTTTCCCTGACGCGCCAAGCCATCCAGCAAGGCTTGTTGTCCCGCCTCAGCATCTCCCACACCTCTGACCACGAAATTGGCCAAATCTATATTCCCGTCGTCAATTGGCTATTGCTTGGCTCGGTGATTGTGGTGGTTTTGGTCTTTCAAAGTTCGAGTGCGTTGGCCGCTGCCTACGGCATCGCCGTGACCGGCACGATGATTATGACTTCCATCTTGGCCTGTACCGTGGCGCATCGGCTGTGGGGCTGGAAGCTGGGCATCGTGCTGGCATGGCTGACCCTCCTCTTGATTGTCGATGTGCCCTTCTTTGCCGCCAACGTGCTGAAGATTTTGTCTGGTGGATGGTTGCCACTGGTGATTGGCTGCATCATGTTTATCGTGATGAGCACTTGGCGCACAGGGCGTACCCTGCTGTTCCAACGCCTACAAGAGCAAGCCCTGCCGCTGGACTCATTTATCGAAAACCTCGAAACCTATCCACCCACGCGGGTGCAAGGGACGGCAGTGTTTTTGAATAGCGCGACGCTGGGCGTGCCCCATGCCCTGCTGCACAACCTCAAGCACAACAAAGTGCTGCACGAGCGGATTGTGCTGCTGACCGTGCAAAGTGTGGATGAGCCCTACGTTAAGGCTCAAGACCGCGTCACCATTACCCGCTTGTCCAATAGCTTTTGGCAGATTGTGGCGCGGTATGGCTTTAAAGAAACGCCCAACGTGCCGGAGATTCTTGACCTGTGCGGCGAAAAAAACTTGGTGTTTGAATCTATGGACACCTCGTTCTTCCTCTCCCGCGAGACCCTGATTTCCACCGACCGCCCTGGCATGTCTCGGTGGCGTGAAAAGCTGTTTGTGTTGCAGTCCAAAAACGCGCTTAACGCCACCGATTTCTTCCAAATCCCCGCCAACCGCGTGGTGGAAATGGGCACGCAGGTCGAAATCTAGCCACCCTCACCGCGCCACACCGGCAGCCCGCACAGGGCTTCGGCTTGAGGCCAATCAAAACACGCGCCAGGGTCGGTTTTCCGTCCTGGCGCGATGTGTTCGTGCCCTGCCATTTCTTGTAGCTCGGGGTAGCGTGTTTTCAGCGCGGCCACCAGCTCGCCCAGCGTGGCATATTGCCCTGCTGTAAAGGGCAGCGTATCGCAGCCTTCCAGCTCTATCCCCAACGACACCTCATTGCAGCGTTCCCGCCCGCGCCAGCACGACACCCCCGCGTGCCATGCCCGTGCCTCGGTGGCGACAAACTGCACCAGCTCGCCGGTGCGGCGGATAAAGAAATGCGCCGATACCCGCAAATGGGCAATCTCGGCGTAATAGGGATGCTCGGCGGGGTTGAGCGTGTTGGTGAAGAGCTGCGCCACACCTTCGCCGCCAAATTCGTTGGGCGGCAGGCTGATATTGTGAATAACCACCAAGCTGGGCGGCTCGGTGCGGACATCGGCGTTGGGGGAATGCCAAGATTGGTTGGCGGTATCGGCCCAGCCATCGGGGGAAATGTGCATGGTGGTGGCTTTGTTGGTGGATGGGTGTGGGTGGGGTCAGTGACTCAAAGAACCGTGTTTGGGGCGGGGTGTGCGCCGCGTAAACCGGCCATCTGGCGGGTGTCGCCCATCATAAAGGCATGGTTGTCGTCGGCACTGGCGCGAAGGGCATCCCACAGCGCGGCAACCCGTGCAATCGGTCGGCGTTCAGTTGGGGCAATCATCCACAGACTGCGGACTAAATCAATTTCGCCCTCCAGCACGGGAACAAGGTCTGGGCTTTGGTGGGCCAAAAAACAGGGCAATACGGCCAAACCCAAGCCGCGCCGCGCCGCCATATATTGCGCCACCACGCTGGTGCTGCGGACATTTACCGTCGCCCCAGGGGCAATTTGCTCAAGGTAGCGCAGCTCGGCACTAAACACCAAATCGTTGATGTAGCCGATAAAACGGTGCTGGGTTAGGTCACGCAGGCTGGTTAGCGGCGGATGCTGTGCAAGGTAGTCGGGCGTGGCATAGAGCTTGAGCCGGTAATCGGTCAGCTTGGTCAGCAGGTAGTTGCCGGTTTGGGGACGCTCCACCGAGATAGCAAGGTCGGCCTCGTGTTTGGCGAGGTTAACGAAGCGCGGCACGGGCAGCAAATCCACGCTAATCAGCGGATGCAGGTCACAAAAATCCGCCAGCCACGGCGCAAGGACAAACGTGCCAAAGCCCTCTGTCGCCCCAAGCCGCACCTGCCCAAACAGACGCTGGTCGTGCCCTGCCAGCTGCTCGGTGGCGAGGTGCAGGGTGTTTTCGATACTTTCGGCGTACTCCAACAGCCGGTAGCCGTGCGGGGTGAGGACGCAACCTTGGTTGTTGCGCTCTAGAAGCTGGGTACCGAGGGTGGCTTCAAATCGGCGCAAGCGGCGTGAGAGGGTGGAATGGTCTATGTCCAAGCGGCGGGCGGCTTCGACCAGCCGCGTGCTGCGGGCGACTTCTAAAAACAGCCTTAAATCATCCCAGTTCATTTGTTTTTCTTTAAAAATCAACGGGCTGTTCCTTTGTGTGGGAGTTGCTTGTCAGCGGGGCAGGGGTGGCAAAGCCAACGAAGGGCGGTGGGCAAGGTGTCTATTTCTGCCTAGGCATTTTTGCATGGCCAATGTGATTTTATGGCTATTGTGCAAACAACTCTATCAATTACTGTTCTCATATTCCCAATTTATCCAATTGTCTTTCTCTATACTTATCTATTGACACAAATCGAAATGGGTAATAACTACACTTAATACCATCATCATTTTTTATCAGTACCATTTTATTATCATTAGTAAGTTCTAATATAGTATATTGTTTATTATTAGTTAAATCATTAGCATCTATAATACATATTACTATTTCACCTGCATATCTACTATCCGGCATTTCTAAAGTCTTCTAGAGCTTTTATTAAAACAGGCTCAGCATCACTATCTTTACAAGATCTATTAAGAGTTTTAAACAGTATCAATACATTATCATACTTACGAAGTAAGTCTTTAGCAACTGTTCTATGATATTCAATCTCTTGATCATATATATCCACAGCATAATATAGATTACTAAAACATTGTTCTGCTGTCTTAGCATTCTTAATATTTTCTACTAATGTTTCCATTGGTAAATTAATGGATTTAGTATTAGTACCTTTAACATACATACCAAATGTGTTGTTAAATAAATTTCTTAATTCGATAATGTTCATAGTGTTTTTTTTGAGAGTACAAAGATAGTAAATATAAGTCTATATACCTAATGTTTTAAATTTTTCTTCCAGCAATGATACAATGAGCTGATTATACATAAGTCTATCATAGGAGCCATTAAAATTAAGATTATGATGCTCAACATTGATAAGACAAGATTG
>ERZ650302.1780-NODE-1780-length-11891-cov-10.266644_pt1 | contig 11891 bp, 14 predicted proteins | sample MGYA00376238_ERZ650302 | MGnify/ENA primary metagenome ERZ650302 (study PRJEB26733, sample SAMN07839298) | wastewater metagenome | biome: urban; feature: wastewater treatment plant; material: waste water | place: USA: North Carolina | collected 2016-04-28 ... | reverse complement strand
AAATTCTTAGAAGAAGCCGGATTAGATGCTAGAATTATCAGAATTTCTGTAGGCACAGAACCTATAGAAGATATTATTAATGAATTTGAAAAAATAAAACGATTGTAAATTTGAGATTTATCAAAAACTCCAAATAAATTCTTATTATAAGATTTCATCATAAATTTAAACATCTAAAATCAATTAATTAACTATAAGAGAGATAATTTATTTTTAATTTTTCAAACAGACCTTACACTTGATACCCCAATAGTTTTCTAATTTGATAAAAAAATCTTTCAATTAGTCTGAGATCTTGAGTTACAATTTCTGCATTGCCTTTCAGCTCTTTATCAAAAGGAAGTTTTTTATTATAAGAAGTTTTTAACCCTTTAGGAAGAATTATATCTACATAGTAATTCCCGTTTTCATCGGGAGTCAATGAAATATTTTGAACTTTACCTTCTACAATTCCATATTCTTGATAACGATAATTGTCTAGTTTTATAAGAACTTTTTGTCCTTTTGCTACTTTTCCAGAGTTTGTAGATGGAATAGACATTCTTCCCACAACCGCAACCTTATCTTTAGGGATTACAGAAACTATTGCATTCCCAGATTTTATGAATTGGTTTTCTCCAAAAAATTGTTGAAAACTTACCGTTCCGTTTGTAGATGAAATTAAAAGATAATTCTGTTCCCATTGTTTAAGGGATTTTCTTAATTGTTCCAATAATTGAATGGTTTGTGAGGAATAATTTATTTTGTCTTTTTCATTATTTATTACCACTCCGCTTTTCGTTTTTGATATATTATTGACTCCTTCTTCTAATTGAGAGATAGAAATATTCAAATTTTTAAGACTTTGTTCCGCTTGTAGATATTTTATTTTTTCATTTTCTAGTTCCATTTTAGAAATAACCCCTTGATTGAATAAATTTTGAGAGCGTTGAAAATTTGTTTTTGTTAAATCAAATTTGGCTTTTTCTAGGTTGAGTTGCTGTTTAGTAGTTTCTATTCTGCTTTTATATTCATAGATACTTTGATTAGCCGCTAAACTTTCCGGAGAATATGGTTTAAGACGAGTAAATAATTGTTCATCTCTAAGTGCTTTAGCAAAAGCATTGTAATCGCTTTGTAATTCACCAAGTTTAAATCTTGAAGTTTCTGAAATAGGAAATTGAGATATATTGTCAGAATTTGTATTATCAATTAGCTTTTTTAATTTCAAAATATCTAAGTAATTACCACTGGATTGCAAAACCATCAAAACATCATCTTTCTTTACGAATTGTTGGTCTTTGATGAAAATTTTCTCAATTTTTGAATTAATTCTTGCCTGTATTTTTTCTGGCGGATTTTGGGAAGTTACCACAATAGGAGCAGGAATAAACTCGGGATATTTAATAAAGTAACTCATTAATAAAATCATTGCCAGAATGATAAAAACTACAGTATTTCCCCATCTTATCATCCAATGAGGAGGCGTAGAAAGTATATCTTGTACACTTTCTGAACGGAGTTCTATATTGTCTAATATATCTTTTTCTTTATTCATTTTTGTGATAGGATTTTATCCTATCCTTTATTAAATCGCCACTTTGTGGCTGAAATTATTAATTCCCTAACTCTAATTGATTTTTTACGAGTCTGTAATATTCTCCTTTTTTTGCAACCAATTCTGTATGATTTCCTTCTTCTACTACTTTTCCTTTATCCAATACAATAATTTTATCTGCGTGTTTTACAGTAGAAAGTCGGTGAGCAATTACAATAGCCGTTTTTCCTTTAAAGAATTGCTCTAAATTCTCCATAATAATTTTTTCATTGTTGGCATCTAAAGCAGAGGTAGCTTCATCAAAAAAGATATATTCTGGTGACTTATAAACCGCTCTTGCAATAAATAATCTTTGCCTTTGTCCGCCACTTATTCCAATTCCTTCATTACCGATTTTAGTATTGTAACTTAGAGGGAGCTCTTCTATAAAATCTTTAATGTTTGCTATTTCTACTGCTTTTCTCAGTTTTTGTTTGTCTATATAATCTTGCCCTACTGCAATATTTTCTGCAATGGTATCATTAAAAACATAACCGTCTTGCATTACTACACCACAATGTTCTCTCCAAAATCTAGGTGAAATATTTTTAAGATTGGTATTTCCTATTTTTATTTCACCAGTGTTTGGTTCATAGAACTTCATTAGTAGTTTTAATAAAGTAGTTTTCCCGCTTCCGCTTGCTCCTACAATAGCAGTAGTTTTTTGATATGGAATGGTAAGGTTTAGATTTTCAAAAACAAAAGAATCTGACCCAATGTAGCGGAATGAAACATCTTTTATTTCAATCTCTTTTTGAGGAATTTCGTAATTGCCTGCGTCGCTGACGCTTTCTTCATCTTCTTTATCGTGAATTTCGCTCAATCTTTCGAGTGAGATAGATGCATCCTGGTATTGCCTTATGAAATCTATTAATTGCATTAATGGACTATTCAGTTGTCCTATAATATATTGTACAGAAAGCATCATCCCTAAAGTCAAATTACCGCTTAAAACTAATTTTGCAGAAAGAAAACTTACTAAAATATCTTTAATCTGGTTAATGAAATTACCTCCTACAGATTGCCATTGTTCTAATGAAAGAGATTTTATCCTTAATTTGAATAATTTAACTTGTAGAAATTCCCAACCCCAACGTTTTTGTTTTTCGGCATTGTGCATTTTTATTTCCTGCATTCCGTTGATGAGTTCTATCACTTTACTTTGTTCTTGCGAAATCTGAGAAAATTTTTTGTAATCTAATTCTTTTCTTTTGTTAAGAAAAAATGTTATCCAAGCTATATATAAACCAGATCCTATTAAGTAAATAAAGAATAGCCTGTAATCGTAAAACAGTAAAATAATGCTATAAATCACCAAATTTACTAATGAAAAAAGTGTATTGAGAGAAGAATTGGTGAGTAGCTGTTCTATTCTGTGGTGGTCATTAATTCTCTGCATAATATCTCCTGTCATTCTTGTATCAAAGAAACTAATTGGTAGCTTCATTAATTTGATAAAGAAATCGGAGATAATAGAAATATTAATTCTTGTGGAAAGATGTAGTAAAATCCAACTGCGTATGACGTCTATTCCCATTTTACCTAAAAAAAGCATTACTTGAGCCAATAAAACCAAATAAATAAAGTTCAAATCTTGGTTTTGTATCCCAACATCAACAATGCTTTGTGTAAGAAAAGGAACAATTAATGACAATAAGCTTCCTGCTAGTAAGCCAATGGCTAGTTGTAATACAAGAGGTTTGTATTTAAGTAAATGTTTTGAGAGAAAAGAAAAACTGGCTTTGCTTTCTTCATTATCAAATTCATTTTTGTAAAAAGCAGGAGTAGTTTCTAAAAGCAAAGCAATTCCTTCTTCTGTTTTTTCATCGGCATTATTGCCAATCCAACTTTTTATAAACTCATCTTTGGTGTAAGTGATTAATCCATAGCTTGGGTCTGAAATATAAATTTTTTCAGTTTTATCAATTTTATAAACTACTACAAAATGCACCTTGTTCCAATGAACAATACAGGGTAATGGAACATCTTCAACTAAAGTTTTAAAATCAATTTGAACCCCTAAACTTTTAAACCCTAATTCCTCTGCAGCATCACTTAATCCTAATAAACTGCTGCCTTCTCTTGTGGTTTCAGAAAGATGGCGTATTTGTTGTAATGAAATTGTTTTGCCATAGAATTTTGAAATAATTCGTAAGCAAGTGGGGCCGCAGTCTTTGAAGTCAGGTTGTTTGTAGAAAGGGAAAGTAGATTTAATTTTCATTTCTCTTTATCAGGTCTTGCATACCGTAAAATTGTATAGCTTTTTGTTTTAAAGGATTGGTACTCCATTCTTCCCATTCTCCTGTATATGGATTGTACCCACATTTTAAAGGTTTAGAAGTATCTAATCCTTCTTCATTGGTATGAGTTTTTTCTGTATAAGCTCTACAATCTGTGCAGATATATCTAAACTCACAATCTTTACATACTTCTATCTTATCTTTTGTAAGATTCCAATATTTTTTGAAATCTTTATGGTTTAATGCTTCTTCTAATGTAGTGTCTTTGATATTACCAAAGCTTTGCGACATTGAAGGACAGTTTTTTATATTGCCATCTATATCTATAGAAATTTTTTTGTGGAAGCAAGTATTGTGATTGATAGATTCAGTGTAGGCTTCCATATTACATACAAAGTAATCTGAAGAAATATTCCCACATGATTTAGGGGTAGTTATAATATTGTTTAATAAAACAATATAACCTGTATTATTATTTCTAATTGGAGGAATAAATTCATCATTATTACTTTCAAATACGATTAAATATGAAATACGTGGATAATTAATTAAAATTTTTTTCATGTCTTCAATTATCATATTACCATCTCTATTTGAAAATACAAATCCAACATTAGTAATAAAAAGTTCATTTTCCTCCAAAAAATTTAAAAATTTACAAATTGAGTTTATAGGAAGAGAACAATAAAATCTAATTTCCAAATTTTTGCAAAGCAGTTTCTCCAATTCAATAGCTAAGTTTTGTAAATGTTCAATATCAAAATTATACGATAAATCAATAACACAATTATTAACTTCTGATGGATCATAATAATTATGATTAATCCTTGGAAAAAGATTCTTGTAATTACCTATATGAATATATTCATGTTCTTTTAAAAAATCAAAATATTCAATCAGTTTTTCTTTTTTATAAAATAATAACAATTCTTTTAATGTTTTTCCATGATGTTTAATTATTAAAGCGTATAATTCATTAGAAATATAAGAAAAATCTTTTCTCTGTAAGTCACATATTATGTTATTTGATGCACCTTTTATTGGTTTGCAATTTTCAAATAAATAGAAACGGTCATTATTAAAAATCATAAAAATCAATTATTTTGGAAATGGGCTTATGAAAATTATATATTTCCACTTTTGTAGATTGAAGTTTTTTTACTGTTGTATTTGTTTTAATTTCCTGAATAACAGTATTTTTATGTTTTTTTTGTAAGCTATTCATGTAAGGAGAAAAGTTTTTTATTTTTTTCATATTTGTGATATTAAAATTTCTGCAATTTCTTTTTCAATATTGTAATTACAGTTCTTTGATAGCCAATCAAATTGCCCTTGAGGATTATTCTCTAAAAAAAAATATTTATTATTGGTAGAAAAAATTATATCTATTGAACCAGTATCAATTTTTTTATATTTCATAAATTTAAAAATTTTTCTTTTTATTGTGTTTGGTAAATTGTATGGCACACATCTATTTGGTTTTTCATGATCATAATTTCTATAATCTACTTGTGTATTTACATTATTTTGTGAAAATATAGCCATAGAATAGATTTTTTCACTAAAAACAAAAACTCTAATTTCAAATTTTTTCTGTATATATTCTTGAAATAAACCTAAATTAAAAATAGAATCTAAAATTTGGATTTCTTCATTTGTTATAATAAAAGTATGTTTTCCAAACTCTAAATGATTTTCATCTTGAATAAAAAGTGAATTTTTAATAGGTTTTGTAATTATTTTTTTATTACAAATATTATAAAAATCAAATAAGTCTTTTTTTTTATTTGTTATAAGTGTACTAGGAATATTAAAGCCTACCATTTTTGCTATGTGTAAGTCAAGTAGTTTATTATGCTGTTGTTCTTCATTGTAGCCTCCAACATAAAACATATTATCCTTATGTATTTTTTCAATAGCTTTATTACAAATATCTTCATCTTCTTTCAAAAATTTAATATATTTTTCAAAGCTATTATTTATTGGAATAGCATTTATTTTTGCTCTCCGATGATAAACAGTTTTTAAATTAGACTCATACTTTTTATTTCCAAGAACAATTGTAAAATCTTGAAAATTTTCAAAGTTTATTCTATTAACAACATTTTTATAATACAATATCCATTCAATAATATTATTTGTCGTTTTATCACCTTCCTCTGATATAATATCAATCATAGTCCTCTGATTTTGGAATACATAATTTCATAAAATTTTTTTTCATTAACTATGTAATTGGATGGTAAAGTAGATCCATAAATTAAGTAATCATAATATAGAGGAGGAAGTCCATATTCAATTCTTCTCAAATCTACATTTTCTATATCTTTAATTTCTACTCCCTGAAAATTTCCATAAATTTGATATTGACCTCCGCTTTCAAACATTAGAGCTTCATCATCAAATTGAGTAAAAAAGCTTTTTTCAATATTTCCTTTTTCTATTTCTTTACTTATAAAAGGCTTAAAGAACTGCCATACATAATTGTTTTTAATGTATTTATCACCCCTATGATGCCAAAGTAAAACCCAACCATATGATAGATAACCATGTTTTTTTGTGATTTGAATAAATTCATTAATATTTAAAGAATCTTGTTTGTTTATAATAGCATATTCATACTCACTTTTTTTATTATTACTTATAAAATACTCTCCTTTTGATACATAGTCAATTGTTTCTCTAACTAATTGATCTTTGGTTAAGAGAGATTGAATAGAATAATATACAGATGGGTTATCTAGTTTTTTGTAAAATTTATTTTCGAAGCTATTGTAATTATTAATTATGCTTTTATAAGAATTATTATTCTCTAGCTCTTTAAATTCTTTAAAAGAAATGATATAATCTAAAGGCGCATGATATTTTATTATGGATTCTTTTATTAATTTAATTGTTTTACTTTTTTTATTTAATTTTAAATTAACAACTGCATAATTTAAAATGTCTGTTGCTCCTTGTGGACTTTTATATTTAAAAGCTTTTTCAAAATGCTTTTTTGCTTTTTCGAAATTAGAATTTTTTTTTTCCAGCATTGCAACATAAATTAACCAATTATATTTATCATAAGAGGTTTGAGCAAACAACTTAAAATAAGAAAGTAGTAGCAATAATATAAAAAATTTGATTTTCATAGAATAATCTAATATATAAAAATAAAAAGAGGCAAATTTTGCCTCTAATGGTTTTCAATAAACTAATGCTTTGTTCCAGAAACTATTTCTCCATTATAAATCATCATACCTTTCTCTCCAGCATTCCATAGGCCATCGTTGTTACTATCATTCCAACTATCAGAAACAGGCTTTCCTTCAAACATATAATTAGAAATTAAATATTTTCCACCATACAAATTTGAAAGGGCTTTTTTATTTAATCCTTTTATTACTAATTTTTTATTTATCTGCTTTTTCATAATTTTCATTTTATTTAGGACAATTCACAACTGTACATTCTTGCATACTTTCATTTTTATCGTGTTTTCCGTTACCATTAGTATCTTGGAAACTGTCTGTTGTAATTACTTGACATCCAGAACTATTTGTTCCACTTTTTGAAGTCGGAATTTCTTTTCCTCCAAATAATTTACTCATTGCAGAAGAGTTTAAAACATTTCTCTTTAACTTTTTCATTTTTTAAAAATTTTAATTGTTTTGTGTCACTATTGACATTTCAAAACTAAATAATATATCAAAAAAATAATTCAAAATTTTATGTGATTTTTATGTGAATTTTATGGGGTAAATGTTATATTTGTAAAAACAAAAAACAAAGATGATCAAAACCAAACTAATCTCCGCCCGTAAAAAACTTTATACACAAGAAAAAATGGCAAATCTTTTACACATGAGTCAGTCACAATACCACCGTAGAGAAAAAGGTGATGTTAAAATTTCTGACGAAGAATGGGAACGCATCGCAAAAGTACTTGATACCACTGTAGAAGATATTAAAGAAGATGATTCTTTAATGCATCAAGTCAATAATTATGATAATAATTCTGGAAATTATTTCGGTAGTAATAATTATTTTTATAACATCCCAGATTTTGTATTAGATAATCAGCAAGATTATATCAACCTGCTCAAAGAAAGAATACAAAAACTAGAAGAAGAAGTCAATCTTTTAAAGAAACAAAAATAAAATTACTTTTTTTCATTAAAGTAGTTTGTTGTTTAACAAACAAAAAGCATCTTTACAGATGCTTTTTGTGTTTGTATAGAGGTAAAAAGATGTTGTGAAGTTACATTTTTGTTCTTGCAAGAAGTTTTTTTAGTTTCAGAAGATTCTTTTAGTGTCAAATTATATTCTTTTAGAGTTTACCAAAATTCTTTTAGTATTTACGGAGATACTTTTTGCATAAAAAAAGACTCTTTTAGTGTATTATTTGTCACTAAAAGAGTCAAATTGTCAGATTTTAAAGACTAGCTTATGATTTTGCAGGAGAGATTTTGTTTCCTTTTTTACTAAATCTTTGGCTAAGGTCATCGTAGATAGGTTTGGCGGTGGTTACTCCTTTGTTGGCTGCTTCTTTGGTAGTACCATAGTAGAGCATTGCAGCTATTAGGGCTTCGCTGCCAGCCAGCATTATGGTATCTTCTACATCAGATGCCAATTGCTGTGCAAGATTGGCAAGAGGGCTAAGACCAGTAACTACCGCTTCGTCTTTTAAGAATTCTTCCTGATTCATATAAGCAGGTGCAAATTCTGGGTTGGTGTTTAGATAGGTTTTTACCTTTTGTACGGTAGCTACCGTTTTGTCTCCCATTTTAAAAAGAGATTTTCTTTGGTCTGCTGTTAGTGCTTGTAAATAAGGAGCTAGAGCTGTTTTGCATTCTTGCAATTTCTGAGAAACTTCGTCTAAAACTGTTTTAGGAATTTCTACACTGATTTGATTGTTTGTACTCATTTTGATAAAATTTTTGGTTATCAGAGTATTTTGTATCAAAAAATATTCCAAAAATTATTAGAATGTTTAATTTTTATTGCTAATTTTTTTTTAAACATAAATGTTACTAAAAAATCTGTGGATAATTTTATCAAAATCATTTAATTTCCCTTCCCTAAATTCTGTTTTATTTTTTCAATATTAGCTTTGGTAGAATCTTCTAAAAGCAAGGAAGCGCTCATTAGAATTCTTTCTGGCATTAGCTTTTCGAAATGTTCTGTACCTTCCCAAGAAACTTTTTTAATCAAAGCCAAAGCTTCTGCGCCTTTAACAGATAATTTTTCTAAGAATTTCTGAATCTCGGTATCCATCTCTGAAATATTTTCAAAAACCTGATGGTAAATGTGATTTTCTTTTGCCCAATTTGAATCTCTAAATTTAGTATCCAAGCTCATTGCAGTGAACTGAGACTTCCCGATTTTTCTTTCTACAAAAGGTCCGATTACAAAAGGTCCGATTCCTAAATTTAATTCGGGCAAAGCCAAACTAGCTTCTTTGGTGGCAAAACAATAATCTGCAGCACAAGCAATCCCAACTCCACCTCCTGTAGTTTTCCCTTGAACTCGAACAACCACAATTTTTCCGCAATTTCGCATTGCATTGAGCACTTTAGCAAAACCTCCGAAGAATTTTTTAGAAGTTTCTAAATCGTTGATTTCCAAAAGTTCATCAAAACTCGCCCCTGCACAAAATGCTTTTTCGCCTTCAGATTTTAGTAAAATGGCTTTTACTTCTGGTTTTGAACCTTCAGTTAATATGATTTGCGCTAATTTTTCTAAAATTTCACTTGGTAAAGAATTGCTTTTCGGTGTTCCAAAAGTGATTTCCGAGATTTGGTTTTTTATTTGTGAAGTAACGAATGGTTGCATTTCTTGGCTAAATATTTTTTATAAATTTTAAATAACTACAAATCAACAACTTTTTTATCTAATTTATAAACTGTTCCTCGGAAACTTGCCACCATTATTTTATGTTGATTGGTAATGGCAATATCATAAACCGCTGTTTTTCTGGTATCTGCCATCAAAATACTTTCGGCAATTAAGGTATCTCCCATTTTAACTGCTTTGGTAAAATTAATCATACAATTGAGTGCAACTGCTGCATTACCCGTATTGTTAGACGAAAAAGCCAATGCAGATTCTGCAAAAGAAAAAGTTACACCTCCGTGAACGGTTTTTAATCCATTAATCATTTCTTGGCGGATTGGCATTTCTATTAAGCAATAATTTTCTCTAATTTCAATAAGTTTTACCCCCATCCATTGTGAAAAAAAATCTTGACTTAAGATGTAGTTTGCCGTTTCAGTTGGTGTCATTAATTCACTTTTTTATTTTTAAAATAAGTATTATACACCGCAAAAATGACCACAAATATTAAAAAGATATACCATTTTTGATGAAAAAATTCCATAAAAGTCATTTCAGAATCATTGATAAATTTATTCATCAAAAAACTGATAGGAACAATGATAATAAAAGAAATAACCGCATTAATTACGGTAGCAATAAGTTTTGTATTCATTAATGAATTTTTAGTTTTATAATTTTTGGTCGGCTAAATCATCTTTTACATAAATCCCTACTTTAGAATTTAGAAATTCTCCCGCTACAAATTCCACTTTACGTGTTCCGTCTGTAATTTCATAATGCTTAAAATAATAAATCTGACCTTCGTAAGGACCGATAACTTCCACTTTTTTTTCAAGACAATGCCACTGAAAATTCCAAATATTCATTTGATTAATTTTGAATTCTTCGTTTTCGTCTATTGCTTTTGCAAATTTCCAATGAGTCATAACTTTAAAATTATAAATTATTGAGTTACTAATTTACATTTTTTTTCTTTAGCAGAATATTTTATGTTAAAGATAGGTTTAAAACATTTAAAAATCGGAATTTTTGTCTTTTAAACTACTTATAACAAAGCATTTATAGGAAATTTTGTCGGATATATTTTTTGAAATTTTTGATTTTGAGAAAATATGACTGAAATCTAATTTTTGAACACTTTTTGAGATTTATCATTCAGAAATAGAATTTTCGGCGTGAGCCAAATTAAATGATTAAAAGTATGAAGCAGGAAGGTGAAAAGCTTAAAAACCTTCATCTTCCAACTTCTCACTAACAACTAAAAAACAAATTAATATGAACCTAAATCAATATACCACAAAATCACAAGAAGCCATCCAAAAAGCGCAACAAATCGCAATGGAATTTGGCAATCAAAGTATTGAACCTCAACATTTACTAGAAGGAATTCTTCAAGTAGATGAAAATATTTCTGCTTTTTTGATGAAAAAATCGGAAGCAGATTTGTCTTTAATTCGAGAAAAAAACAGAGAAAATTTAGAAAACCTACCAAAAGTACAAGGTGGTAACATCTATCTTTCTCAATCTGCAAACAAAGTATTGCTAGACGCTCCTAATGTTGCCAAGAAAATGGGCGACGAATTTGTTACCATAGAACATCTTTGGCTTTCACTTTTAGATGTAAATTCTGAAGTTTCTAAAATTTTAAAAGATTTTGGAGTGACTAAAAAATCCTTGGAAATGGCAATTCAAGAGTTAAGAAAAGGAAGCAAGGCAACATCTGCAAGCTCAGAAGAAACCTATCAATCTTTAAATAAATATGCTAAAAACTTCAATCAACTTGCTTCCGAAGGAAAATTAGATCCTGTTATTGGTAGAGATGAAGAAATAAGAAGAGTTTTACAAATTTTATCGAGAAGAACCAAAAACAACCCAATTTTAATTGGTGAACCAGGCGTTGGTAAAACCGCCATCGCAGAAGGAATTGCACATAGAATTATCAACGGGGATGTTCCTGAAAATTTGCAAGATAAAACCTTGTATTCATTAGATATGGGCGCATTAATTGCTGGTGCAAAATACAAAGGTGAATTTGAAGAAAGGCTGAAATCTGTTGTAAATGAAGTCATTAAAAGTGACGGACAAATTATTTTGTTTATCGATGAAATTCACACTTTAGTAGGAGCTGGAGGTGGAGAAGGCGCAATGGATGCTGCCAATATTTTGAAACCTGCTTTAGCAAGAGGTGAATTAAGAGCAATTGGCGCAACTACTTTAAATGAATATCAAAAATATTTTGAAAAAGATAAAGCTTT
>ERZ650302.1778-NODE-1778-length-11903-cov-6.052920_pt1 | contig 11903 bp, 16 predicted proteins | sample MGYA00376238_ERZ650302 | MGnify/ENA primary metagenome ERZ650302 (study PRJEB26733, sample SAMN07839298) | wastewater metagenome | biome: urban; feature: wastewater treatment plant; material: waste water | place: USA: North Carolina | collected 2016-04-28 ... | reverse complement strand
ATAAGCCAGACTCTTTTTTGTGGTTTAACGAATAATATAACCACGTACCATACGGTACAGGTCTGCGCTGGTATCAGCCAGCACTTCTTGTTTGTCACCCATGGTGACGATGATGGCACGCTTGCGATTATTCATCACCTCAACAGTAGCGAAGTGGCTGCCTTCATCGGTGTGAAAGCGGCCATCGCGAAATTCGTGATAGGGGGGAAAGGGAAACAATTTCAACATGCATACATCCTTTCTAAAATAGGGAAGCAGTTTTACACCATGCTTAGGGTGTGAAAGGAACATCACGGAAATTCTGTTCATGGATACCAAATCGGGCATCCTTGTTCCTTTCTATTTGTTCTACTGCATATTCAGAAATGACATCACACAGAGTGATACCATTTCCATCCACACGTACCCGAATACGAGTACGCAATGTTTTGCTTCATCTGTAAGTTCCATAACTTCTCCTAACAGCTCAGTCGACCAATCTTTTTATAATTCAAGAGTTGGCGCAACGAAAAGAATATATCGAAATCAACTTCGCCGTTGATTACGTCTGCCACGACGACTCCGTACTCATCAATTGCAGGGCAACCTGCGGTCGCTCCCTGTATATTAATGTGGTTGCTACGGATTACTACAACTCGACCCGTATTCTCGTTCTGCCACAGCTCCCCCTTCTCGGGGAATGTAGCGATTGCAAGGTTTTCCATTTGTTCTTGCGGGTCGCTGCTAGATTTCGCAGCCTTCTCGATGGCAGAACGAGAAGGCTTCTTGTTAAATACATGATATTTCATTTTAATTCCTTTTTTGGTTAGTTTGTACATGATACTGCATTCAATCCGTGTTGTACTCTCAACAAATTACAAACACGCCGCCGTATGTAACTTGCGCTCTCGACAAGTCACCAAATTCAAAAGTTACTTTTGATGTACACGATTCTGTTATATTGCTGTTGTCAATCTCGTTACCGCCAAGGGTTACAGCTACATCAATAGCGAGTGCATAGCAGTCCTTGCTATACAAGTTATCCCGCAGCGCGGCATCGTATACCTGCTCTACCTGCTCTGCTTTGGTGATATTCATGTTGGGAATCATGGCGGCATCTGCAGCGCGCCAGAATTCTGTCTGCTGTGCAACCGTGCCGCCGTTGGCGTGTACGGCGCTTGCCTTTGCGTGGTTCAGGGCGGCGGCTTCTGGCATACCATCTAAAATGCGGTTGTTGTACTGCAACATCATGTGATACTGAATGTGCGCGGCTTCATCTTTGGCGTTGTGTTCAAACTCGCGGCAGTCAACCATTGCGACTACTTCTTTAATGGTGTTGGCTTCACGCAAGGCTTTGATTTCGGAGGGTTTCATGGTGGTATCCTTTCGAGTTTGTTCAATTGATAGTACTGCATTCAAAAATAATTTAACTAAATAGAAGGATAATAGCGCATTGTCGCGCAATCATCTCTCTATCGTCATTTTGTATTCCCCAAGGCCACTTATGGGTCCTTGGTTCTTATGAAGTACCAAATAGCATCGAAACAGATGCCAGAAACTTGGTAAGACAATAAATCCATTGCGATGTCCTTTCAGACACGTTTACGGAGCATATACCATGTACACTCCATTAAAGATTTAACTCATATATTATACACAACTGTATAATACGGAGCCCTTGTTGAGATTGCACGGAGCATCCAACAGGACACCCCATGCTTTCCCATTCACTTCTTAAAGCTCATAACCATAGTCATAAGCTTCTACTACTTGAGGTGCTACAGCCACCTCTTTGCCCAACTCAGATACCAATACGATATCTTCATGAGCAACACACACCTCTTCAGGTGCATTTTTGATCGCAACCTCCGATACGATCATGTTAATGGTTTTAAAACGGTCAGCATTATATACTTCAATGAAATGCTGGCCAGTGCCAATGCGACTGAAACGTTCAATCACATTGCCCAAAGATTTCAGGTCCTTACAAGCACCCAACATGGCAGACTCTTGCGACTTAGCCTCCATGTTACCCCAGTAAGCCGAATTAAACAGGGCGAAATGGGTCATGCTGTTGCCAGTGTTGGCACCCTTTGTGGCATAGAGGCCAGAGCAATCTTCACCACGCATGGTTGTCTTAACCAACGCAGTTGAGCCCCAATCCTCCTTATTGGAGCCCTTGATGATGCGATTACCAGCAATAACAAACTTGGTAGCCGCGGCCAGTGACAAAGTATCACCATTCTGTTCTGCTTTAGCGCAGATCATGGTGGCGATATGGCCCTCAGCGCCATCTACAAACCCGCGCCAAGAGATATCGTCCAAGCCAATCTCACCTGACGATTGGCCATGCTTGATGGCTCGTACTGAACCATCTTGAACTAAAGAGGCGTAAACCTCCTTGATGATGCGGCCTTCCTCCGCAGTGATGATCTTGCCAGTAGACAAGATCATGTCCAAAATATGTTGGATACGAAACAGTACAGCTGTATCCATACCAACTCTTTCCTTTGCCTCAATCGCTTCCACGAATGCGGCTCCAAACATGCTGCTGTCTAACTCCACTACCTCGATACCAGAGGTCAGTACGTTCGCAGACAGCTCATCGCGAACATACGCGTCAAACCACGCTGTAGCATGACGTTGCCCTTGGTACTGTGGTACAGCAGCGTTTGTGATGCAAATCGCTGCCTGATCTCCATCACTGTCATTTTGTTGACCGATGATCAGATCAGGCGAGGCAAACAGCATTGCGCTCATAGCAACGCGCATCCAGTCGGTATCGAAACCGAATACTTCTGCGGTATCGATATCAACCAATTTAACGCCAGTGAAAGCCTGGTCGAACAGAACCGGCTGTTTGGCGTAGGATACGTGCTGGTGGGGCTTTTTATTAGCACTAGCCCAAGTGCTTACTACCTGGTTAATACCAGCCTCTTCCCAGTACAACGGGAGGAGGTTCATGTAGCGGCCTTTCACCGCGTAAGAGCTACCTCTTTTACCGAACAACTTTCGGTTAAGGGTAGCGTTAAAAGATACGAATGTGCGAGACCACACATTCGACTTATTCCTCATGGCTACGAGAAGTAGCATAAACTGCTGTGCCATGTCACCCAGACGAGTTGAATCGCCTGAGTCCATAAACACAGCATCACCTAAAAATGCAGAACGGGGGAAGAAGAACTTGAATCCCCCCAAATTCAGCACAATGTTTGCTGTAGCGAAACCAGCAAACGCCAGGCCACCAATACGGCAGCCGTTGAGGAAGCGTTCCTTAAACGAGCCGATATTCCATCCATCGGCCAGGCTTTCCTCAGTGATTACTGAGGAGCTAAGGAATCCCTTAATTGCACCATTGAAGTAACCCATGATGCGGTTACTTTCAACTTTGTTATACTCAACATATGTTCCTTTTGAGAACATTAAGTCGAGTCCAGAGGTGTTGGCCTCGTTAACCAACTCCTCTACCAAGTCATGACCATAGCTGATCATGGCATTTTGAAGTAGGCCGTAAGTAAGACCTACTTCCTCTTTTCCGCGCACAATGGCCCCTTTCTTAGCCATCTGTGCAACGAACTTCGGCACACTAACTATCTTGCCTTCAGAAAAGGCTTCGATCGTTTTATTAAAGAATGACTCTTCCGAGCCAACCAATGACCAACCCTCGATGGTATGCCAGTTGGTCAGTATCACGTCCTCGTTACAGCCCACGATGTTCAGTGGGCCATAAGAGGTCTCAACAACCTCAATCTGACTTTCTACAGTCAGACGTACTAAGGCGTTGTCGGCCAACAATGCCTCTTTTTCACTACAGCCGGTGATTGCGGCGTATACTCCGCGAACACCAGCTTTCACAGAGTTCGGTCCCACTAAGAGATCGAAATCCCCTAAGAGCTCATTGAGCTCAAGTGTCATGGGCATTACCTCCGCCTTTAATCCCAGTGTTCTTGACACCATACGGAATGAACCGTATGTTTTAATTACCTTGGGATTAGCAATAGCAGCCCCTGCGCAGAGGCTACTCCAAAAGTGAGGGCTGATCAGACCCTCAGTGTTGTCGGTGATGATACCGACTTTCAACCCAGGGATACTTAATACTTCTGCACCCTGGATGAGTGTGCCCAAACGGGCAATTAATTTCGTCTCTCCTTTCACTTGAGACATGAGTTTATTATCCACATTGACAGCGAAGATGCTGTCTTCTGTGGTTCTGTAGTAGGTTTTCAGGGTTCCTACTCCCTCTTTAATCCCATTGACCCCTCCAAGGCCATTATGGGAAATCGATGTACATGATGATATATCTATCATCAATGACTCGACACGATTGCATCGTGCCATCATTTTTCTAAACTTACCACTATCTACGGAACATCCATAGATAGTGGCACCCAACCACTGAGGAAGAGTTACTGCTTCTCCCTCAATGGTCATAGAGTCGGCAAGCTGTGCCAACTCCGGCCCTACAATCCCTTTCGGGATGAGGACCTTACGGGTCTTGCCTCCTACAACAAGGTCAAGACGAATGATACCATGTGCGGCCTCCTTAACCGCTACAGTTACCTTCTCATTGAAATATGTAGCCAATACTTCAGCTACTTTTTTGCTCTCCATAAGGGAAGCAACTTGCTGCTTGCCTCCCATCAGTCTAAGCACAACCTGACGACGAGGACCGTCAGCCATGTTGAGTACTACTTGGTCCTCAATCCCTTCCAGGATTTCTCCTTCCTGGGTTTTGGGTTTGACGAATACCACCGGGGAATACCCGATGATACTCATCACCTCTGTTGCAACAACGCTGTTGCCAATCCAGCGGGCTACCTTTTGAGCCACCCGCTCTTTGTTTCCGCTACTCATGTTCTTATGAATAGCGATCTTTTTGCCATCTACTGCTGCATAGATGGACTTTTCGCAGAGTACCAACACTACCTCGTTGGTAGCTGATACTACTGCATTGTTTGATGCTGTGAAATCAACGAACTTGCCGTTGCGTATCACAGAAATCACTTTAGACATATTGATGCTCCTTTCAAAAAGCATGCCTAGTTAAATGGCCTATATACTGTCCTATATATAGGGTCGGGATTTTTTACTGCTATATTTCAAATATAGCGGTGCCTTATTCCTCCATATCTATATAGAGGAATTCGCCACTTTTGGTAAGAACATAATACTTACCATCTTTGAGGACAAGAGTGCCCTCAATTACTACAGGGCCATAAATAACATGGGCCATAAAGAGGATTGATTCCTCTTGGCCATAGTCATAGGTAAATACATTACCTATGTTGCTAGTGAATGTATAATGGCCATATACATTCACGCCTTCTTTTACTAATACTTCCATTTTACTGCTCCTTTAATTTACTACATAAAGAAATGGCGCAACTCTTATATATACTCATAATATACATAATACATTGCGCCTATTTGAGGCCTTACTTATCCAACTTAGAAGGATAAGAAGACGTATAGCCTTCTTCAAGTTGGCTAATAGTCCATTCTACTACTACGATTGCAGTAGCGATAACTATAATAGCAACTACGATGTTTTTGATTACGTTTTTCATGATAATTTCCTTTTCTATGATAAGATATAAATACTACACACACAGCATACACCATTGTGTACACTGCTTACTACAAATACTACATAAGGGATTAATAACCAGCAACACGCTCAATACGCTGGTTATGATTCTTCACAGTATCAGCGAAACCCTCAATAATGTTGATGCCAACATAGGCACAAGCAATAACAAAAGCAATAACGATGATGGTACGCATAACGATCTCCTAAATTAAGATTAATACTCTCCTATTAGTATTCATCTATATATGAATATTTTCGGCAGAGTTACGATAAACAAACAAACCTATACAGCACCTGGGGGCTCATTCCGGGCATCCCCCACTAAACCCACAGTGCTATATATCCACACCTGGTACTCCCTTCCAATTTTATATTTTTACGAATTACAGGAATGATGCACTCTTGAAATATATAATGTACGGATATAAAAGTACGATAATAAAGTATATTCTTTATATTATTCTCTCTATATAATCACATAGCCTTATATACATAGAACTCACACACACCTCACACATTGATTCACACTATCCTTCTATCCTCACACATCTCACACACAATTCTCACACATTTTTTCGCGGCGACCCTGGGGGCACGAGGATTGGAATTGAATTGTTGGTTTTGTTTGTTAGGTTGATTTTTGGGGGGAATGGGTTTATATTCTAGATATTGGATTTTGTTTTTGTTTTTAACAAGGTCTGATGAGCTCATTAGATTTTATGTTTTATGTTTTATTCTTCTATTTGATTCAAGTAGGGGTTTATAGTTAAGGAGTTGTGTTATGAGTTTTGCACAATCTATATATGGTAATGCGCGGCGTTTAGTTGCTAATTCTGAGAAGGCTCCCCAATATGCGCAGGCTGCTATAGCAGGTGCTGCTGTGTTTGGTGGGTATGGTGGTGCTAAGGGTGCTGTTTCATCTGATTCTACTGTTGTTGGTGGGGGTGTTGGAGGGGCTATGTTTGGTGCTGGTGTTGGAGCGGGGGCGGCATTTGCTTTGAATCGTTCAGCGGGTGCTCGAGAGATTGCCACGTCTGCGTTGAAGTTTGGCAAATCTAAGATGCAGGGTGGATTCTTCAAGCCTCGTCATGTGGCTGGACAAGAAGATGGTCCGCAATCATTTGGATTTCTATGAGGTGAATCATGGGATTGTTTAATTCTGGTGTGAATCGAGGGATTCGCACATTGATGGAACAAAGTAAGGATGCTGGTGTTGGTGAACAAGCTATTCATAACTTTATGGGACGTAATGGTCTTAAAACTGTTGGGGGTGCTTTATCTGATGCTGGAGGTATTGTTGCTGGTGCTGGTTTGGCTGGTGGTGTTCTTGGTGCTACAACTGCTCCTTTGACTGGGCAGGATACTGCTGGTGGCACTATTTCCGGTGTTCAGTCTGGAGCGATTATTGGTGGTATTATAGGGGGTGCATCTCTTGCTTATTCTCTTAAGAAAGGGAAACTAGTTGGAGGCGAATCTGCTAATGCTCTTAAAGCAGGTGCCACTGCTAATGAACTTCGTCGTATTCGTTCTATGTCTGATGTGATGAATAATAATTCTGTTACTCGTCTTCAAAATGCAGATATGGCGCGGGGGAATGCATACTTTGCCGGACGTTTTCAATCAAATGGACAAGGCGGCTTTGTGCGTAAGTTTGTTGATGGCAACACCGATTCTAAATTTAAAATGGAACCTGGTTCACCTGGGTTTACTAAAGCCAAAAAAGAATATAATAGCAAACGACGTGCTAGCTTGAATCAAGAGCAATTTGCTAAACAAACACAATTGCAGAATGCTCATGCTTTTAATAATGCACTTAATGCAGGTGCAACCGGAGGGTTCTCCGGCGCTATGGCTAAGGTGAAAAGTAAATTCTCAAATCAATCATAACCTTAGGATATTATCTCCTATTTGATTGTATTTCAGAATTATTACTCTAAAAAGAACGAACACTTGACATGAATCAATTTTGAGATATCATTACCTAGCGCACTCATATGAAAGTTGCCGAGATTACTGTAATTTGAATAATAGTATACAGACTTACATTTTATGATAATCATTTTTATATGAGAACAAAGTAAACGCAACACAGGGGTATAATATGTCAGAAGAAAAACAAAACAATCGTATTCTTGGCATAACTTTTCCGAATACGATAAGTGTTGGTGTTCTTTTTGTAGCTATTCTTCAAGGGGCAAGTTTCTTGTGGCAAGGTGCGAAGTATGCTAGCAGTATGGAGCAACTGAGTGAAAAGGTTGAAAATGTTAGCGAAGATTTGACTAAATTAAAGTCATCAATGCCGTCTAGAGATGAGCTAATGATTCGGAATGATGCTTTGCGTAGTGAGATAGATTTTCAACGTAAAGCTATAGAAGACATGAAAGAAGATGTTAAAGAAATACGGAGGGAGCGATAATGGGTTCGACCGATGAAAAGACCTTTTCTCAGCGGGTTTCGTCCCGTAAGTTTATATTTACATTATTCTCTTTCCTGGTCGTGTCAGGATTGCTATACATGGGGAAGCTTCCGGCTTCAAACTATGAAGCGGTTGTGGTGGCAATCATCCTTACTTACCTTTCCAGTAATGTAGCTTATCGCTTTGTTGATAATAGGTACAGCAACGTGAATAATGAAGACAATAAGAACGAAAGTATAAGTGATGAGCCTGATATAGATTCTATAGATATAGAGGAAGATAGACATGAGCTTAAAAGATATAAAAAATAAAAACGTGTTTGCGGAGCGTGTATTTCAATACAGCCTCGTAGCATTGATGATTATTTCTATATGTGTTTCTATTGGTATTAGTAATTTCTTTATTGCTTCGGAACGAATACGTACAGAGAAATTGGTGTTTGAAATTAAAAATGCCGTGATTTCTGTGAATCAGCTTAAATCAACTCAAGAAACATTACTACGCGTGATGCGAGATGATGAGCAACGCCGAAAAGCTATAATGAATCTGCAAAAACAAAGAGAAATCAAAACAGATAAGATTGTTATAAATAACAAAAACCTTGAGATATATACTAATCAGTAGGCATCGACTCCGAAAGATGATATGCCTCCTCTCGAGTAATTACATTGGAGAATTAATATGATTCTTGAAAGAATAAAGCAAGGGTATCGTAACATACCTAGAAAGTTCGGTGTTCACGGAAGTATTTCCCTGAATCATGAAAGCATAGGCGGTAAGGTTACTATATATACTCTAGAGTCTTTATGGGATACAAATAAGGATGAACCAGCCGGTATTGTTGGTAAGTCTTGTGTTGCCCCAGGAATCTATGAACTCCATATAGAAGAATCTCCCGTTACCGGCCGGGAGTATCCTTTTCTTGTGAATGAGTCACTTGGTGTGGCTCTTAAAACTAAAACAACAGCAACTGGCCGTACTGGTCATTGCTTTTCTGATATTGATCTTGACGATCCGACGCAAATATATGGTAGATTTATTATGTGCGGCACCTCTACTAAATGGAGGTCCAAAGGGTTCTACTTGCCTCAAGATCAAGAAACAGCAGTCAGTATATTAAATACGTATATAAGAGAATCAGGTGATACATCTTTGCGTATTAGATGGAGGACATAATGTCAGTAAAATTATATTCAGATACGAATGTAACTAAACACTTTTCTAAAAAAGAATTGACTGTAAGTTCTACTGCCGACCGTATGGGTATAAAAAATACTCCCACCGATGCTGAGTGGGAGAATATTCTTTATTTGGCAACTCAATTAGAAAAAATTCGAGAATACCTTGGGGCTCCTATTCGTATTTCTTCTGCTTTCCGCAGTGAAAAAGTAAATAAACTAGTAGGAGGAAGCTCTACTTCTGCACACCGATATGGCCTTGCTGCCGATATGAGTGTTCCCGGAATGTCTTCTCGTTCATTCGCTAATAAGATTATAGCCATGCGCGACAAGGGTTTAATCAAATTCGACCAACTCATTCTTGAATTTCCTGAGCGCGGAACTCGTTCTTGGGTTCACATCGGATTCAAGAAAAATGGAGTGGCGATGAGAAATCAACTCTTGACAGCTTCGACTGTTAATGGCAAAACTAAATACACTGCTGGAATAACTAAATAACAGCCGTGTAAGTTATTTGTATGTAAAAATGACCACACGACTAGGTGTGGTCTTTTTTTTACAACTTATTATATCTATTACAATCAAATGAGGCACCATATGCGCTATAAACTTCGTCGTACACAAGTGGAAGAGTTCGCACTTTACTTCTTTTTGTCGTTTCTTTTACCACTGATATTTCTAATACTTTAGTATTGATGCTACTTACTGCGTAATTAGATTCAGGGTCCTCATCATTGTCTGTAATCTTTCTAATGATGTAGTCTCGAAGATTTGCTGTCATTGCCGGAATACTCATTGGGTTTTCTTCTGATACATCCAATGCCATTTCTGCCAAGCTTTCCGGAATAATAATATTTACCGGAATTTCTTCATGAGGACAGTTTTTAATTCTTCTATGTTGTCTTAATCCAGTAGCAAGTAGGATAGAAATAAGCTCCTGTACATTATAGGGCGCGCCATCTATGCTTTGATCGATGAATATTCCGTATTCGATAACAGGAAGATTATCAGCCTTCTCTTTAGGCATCATATCTATCGGACCACCCTGAGATTTACGACAACGGTAATTAATCAATACACCAGACAGATAATATTTGTCTTCTATCTCAAGAACGTCCATCATGTTTTCACGTTCTTCATCTGATACCTTGTATATAATAGGATACATATTGACTTCATCACATACCTCTAGGTGATTACCAAAGTACATTTGGGTGAATACACCTCCTACGTAGTCTTCAATCGGCATATTGGCGGCCCAGTATGCATTTACGCCGTTATCAGTATCAATGATGATACGAGGGCTTTCTGCTAAGGCACATACGTTAGCGAGGTTGTGGTAGGTCAATATGGACGGTTGGTGACGGATACGTTCAGCATCAAATTTATTAAGTATAAGCATTTTGTTTTTTCCTTTTAATTTATTTTTATCATTTAAGGTATGTATTCTTTACTACCTTCATTAAGACGAATTATATATCAAATACAGAAAGGCTGTCAATTAATATCTGAAAATAAATATCCTTTATTTTTAATAGTTTATAATATTAGTATTATATCTATGTGTAAAGAAGTGTAATGATTAAAAATAAGTGTTGACGCATTTAAATTAGTATACTATAATGCAATTGTAGTGATGATTAAGGAAGAGATTCCTTATGAAGTCGAGCATCAGATTGTCGGGATAATCTACGGCAGGGTCTGTGAACTGATTAGTTACTACCATTATGTTAGCTTGACGTTGCCATCGAAAGATGAAATAGCGGGGAGAGGCCCCGAGTAACGGGCATAGTGAATCCTCCACCTGTGGGAAATAAATGGAGGTAGACGAAAACTGGTGTAAGAGACAGCAAGCTCCCTGAACTGAGCTCCCTTTAATAGTAACAGTTCAAAGTAATGTTCTTGGTGGCCAGGATAAAATAAGGACCCTAATTTGTAGTCGGTAGATCACGAGAGTGCGGCATGGGGTTCCAAAATCATCAAGTGGTGTATGAATATCAGCAAATGAACGCATACACTGGTAACTGAAAAGTTATCAAGTCGGAGATAGATTCAAGCGGTTCTACTTCTTATTGTATTCAATAGTACAGTATAGCTTATATCTTTAAGATAATAAGTGGTCGTGGTAGAGTAGTCGAACAGGAGGTAAAATCTTCGGCTGTATTAAGGTCTAATTAATACAGCAGGTAAAGACGAGTTCCGGATGAATGATATGGTAGTCTATAAGCCACGTCCACCCTTTAGGCATTCTTACGTCCACAGAATTTGAAATATGTTATCACAGGCCCTTAGACAATAAGATCGACAATTAAGGCCGGCCTGTTAAAAGGTAAACATAATTATCAAATACAGGAAAAAATAATTAGTATACATAAATAAGTAACTAAATTAGTAGTAAACACATAATTAAAGAATTTCAAATTCTAAATAATTATAGTTGACAATAAGCCCATCCTTAAAGATGGGCATTATTTATACATAAGTAATTAAGTATACTTAGTTATTAATATAATATACTATATCAATAATAGTATATAATGATAATTTTCTCTATTTGATAAAACATGAAATAAGAAATACCATGAAATGATTAATCAATAGATGATAATTGATTACTATGATGAATATAGTATCAAGTCTTAGATATTGTCTATAGATTCTCTACTAATCAATATAGTAGAATATAATAATCGATAGTAATTAATCAAATAGAAGGAATTGATACTTATATAACTATATA
>ERZ650302.1776-NODE-1776-length-11907-cov-16.529362_pt1 | contig 11907 bp, 12 predicted proteins | sample MGYA00376238_ERZ650302 | MGnify/ENA primary metagenome ERZ650302 (study PRJEB26733, sample SAMN07839298) | wastewater metagenome | biome: urban; feature: wastewater treatment plant; material: waste water | place: USA: North Carolina | collected 2016-04-28 ... | reverse complement strand
CTTTGGGATATGATTGAGCCATGCAACGACTTCAAGCCTTCAAATACGAACTGATCCCAGACGGCCAGCAGGCGCGGCAAATGCGCCGCTTTGCTGGCTCCTGCCGGTTCGTCTTCAACAAGGCGCTGGCGTTGCAGAAGGAACGCGACGAGCAAGGGGAGAAGAAGCTCAGCTATGCTGGCCTGTGCAAGCTGCTCACCGAGTGGCGCAACAGCGTGGAAACGACATGGCTGGCCGATGTACCCGTCCATCCGCTGCAACAGACGCTTAAGGATTTGGAGCGCGCTTACACCAACTTCTTCGCCAAGCGGGCCGACTTCCCGCGCTTCAAGAAAAAAAACCAGTCCGACAGCTTCCGCTACCCCGATCCGAAACAGATCAAGCTCGACCAGACGAACAGCCGCATCTTCCTGCCTAAGCTCGGCTGGCTGCGCTACCGCAACAGCCGGGATGTATTGGGCGCGGTGAAGAACATCACCGTGAGCCAGTCATGCGGCAAGTGGTTCGTTTCAATTCAGACCGAGCGAGAAGTCGAGCAATCTATCTCGCAGGGAGGCGCGGTCGGCATCGACATGGGCATTGCCCGGTTCGTCACGCTCTCGGACGGCTCATTCTACCCGCCGCTCAACAGCTTCAAGCGGCATGAAACAGCTCTGCGCAAAGCGCAGCAGACGATGAGCCGCAAAGTGAAATTCAGCCACAACTGGAGGAAAGCGAAAGCCAGAGTCCAGCGTATTCATTCCCGCATCGGCAACACCCGTCGCGACTACCTGCACAAGACCTCAACCGCGATCAGCCAAAACCACGCGATGGTGTGCATCGAGGACTTGCAGGTGCGGAATATGTCCAAATCGGCGGCAGGCACAACCGAAAGTCCGGGCAGAAAGGTTCGGGCCAAGTCCGGCCTGAACAAGGCCATCCTCGACCAAGGCTGGGCCGAGTTCCGCCGCCAACTGGACTACAAGCTGGTGTGGAACGGCGGACATCTCATTGCCGTGCCGCCGCAGAACACGAGCCGAACCTGTCCGATTTGCGGTCATGTGTCGAAAGACAATCGCCAGACGCAAGCCAGGTTCGAGTGTATGGAATGCGGCTTTGAAGAAAACGCCGATGTCGTCGGTGCGATCAATATACTAAGGGCGGGACACGCCCGGTTAGCCTGTGAAGTGAGCGGTGCAGTCATGCCGCCAGCAGCAGGAACCCACCGAAGCGACTCAGGGGTGGCGCAATGCCGGGCCTGAGCGCCGTAGGAATCCCCCGCCTTCAGGCGGGGGAGAATGTCAAAATACCTTGATATGGCCCTGAATCTACGTCTGCGCATCATCGAACGCCTGCAAACCTTACACGGCGAACCCCAAACCGCCCGCGAGCTGGCCGAATGGTTATTCGCCAGCTTTCCGCAAGAGTGCGCCGCCAAAAAAGCCGCCAGCGGCGCACGTCTGCAAAGCGATGCCGACCTGTTGCAACAGCTGGTGGCGGAAATCGGCAGCCAGCGCCCGCACTGGCAAGCCAAACATCCGCAACTGAAAACTCACGAAAGCCGGCCGCGTCGCTATTACTGGACAGAACTGGACGCCGCCGCCGAAGTGGCTGCCGCCGAAGGCGTGGCTGATCCACAGGCTGAGTGCACCCCAGTCAATGAAGCCGTTGGCGAGCACGCACTCTACCCGGTATTGGCGGATTATCTGCGTAGCGAAGAGCTTGGCGTGTGGGCCATGCGCATCAACGAGCGCCGCTCGTCCAACCGTCAGGGCAGCGGCGGCAATGAATGGCTGCACCCTGATCTGGTGGGGCTGGAAGATCTCACCGCTGGCTGGCTGCCAGCGGTGCGCGAGTGTGCCGGCCTGTTGGGCGAACCGCGTGCTCGCTTGTGGTCATTTGAAGTCAAGCTGCTCAACCGTTCGAATGCGCGCAAAAGTTTTTTTCAGGCAGTGTCCAATTCATCCTGGGCGCACCTGGGCTATTTGGTGGCGGAACGGGTGGAGGGCGACGGCGCATTGAAAGAACTGCGCATGCTGTCTGCCGCCCACGGCATTGGCCTGATTCAGCTGGATCGGCTTAATCCATCAGAAAGCCAAGTGCTGATTCCCGCTCGCGAGCGCCCCAACATCGACTGGGAGATGTGCCACCGCCTGGCGGCCGAAAACCCTGATTTCATGGAGTTTCTTGGCCGCGTGCGCCGGTTTCACCAGACTGGCGAAGTGCTGCCAAGCGAGTGGAGATAAGTCGGCAGCGCGTTTACGGCGGTATGCTTGTGCATCTGGCCGCGAGTTCTTGCAGGCGACAGCGGGCTTTGTGCAGGCTGGGCGAGCGCGTTGCCGCCTGGGCGGGTTGCCAGACCGTGCGCACCCAGTCCACCAGGCGAGCGTTATAGCCGATGCCTTGGCAGGCCATGGCGCCGGTGGATTGCACCAGGTCCAAGCGCACATCGCGCGGCGCATATTTTTTGGCCAGCGTCAGCAAGGTTTGCTTGGGGTCGTCCAGGCTGTCGGGCGCTGGGGGCAATTTGCCCTTTTCGCCCAGCAGCTGTTGCATGGCGAGGTGATCAGCCAGCAACCACGATTCCACTTCGCGCACCGCCACACGCATCAACAGGTTTGGCGGCGGAGTGAGAGCGCCCAGCCATTGAGTGAGCAGGGTGGCCGGACACGCCAGCCGATCCAGATCAGTCAACAAAAATACTGGCTGCTGCTGAGCCAATTGACACCAGCTCGCCATTTTTGAGCGCAAATAGCCGAATCCCTGCCGACGCAAGGTTTGCGTCACTGTCAGCGCCGGCTGCACTTCTGCCGCCAAGCGCAGGGCAACGGCTTCGCTCAATTCGTCTTCAGTGGCCACCACCAGCCCGCTCATAAGGACAGGCCCAGTTGATCTACGTGCTGTGGGCGGGTTTTTGGCAACACCACCTCCGCCACCGAAAATCCTTGACGCAGCAGTTTGGCTTCTTCGTCATCCAAAGTGCGGGCTTCGCTGCCATTGGCGCCAGATTGCAACACAATAATGCTGTGGCCATCAATGCCGGGGTTGCTCAGCAAGGCTTCGCTATGGGTGCTGACCACGATTTGACGGCGGGTTTTGCGGTGACGCTGCATGCGATCGAGAATAAGTGGAATTTGTTTGACGATAGCGTCATTCAAAGAGATTTCCGGCTCTTCCAGCAACAACAGTGCATTGCCCTCCAGCAATGACCATAACAATCCCAACAATCGCAAGGTGCCATCCGAGAAGTGTTCTTCTGACTGCCAGCCCGCATTGGGGCGGTGATGGGTGTACAACGCTTCCAGATGGGGATGACCCAGTTCGTCTTTTTTGAAGCGTAATTCCTTGAATTGTGGCACCGCCAGTTTTAATGCTTCGCTGATCTTGGCCAGCCTGGCATGACGGGTGCGTTCGTTTGTTTTCGCCAAGCGCTCAAGAAAGCCCTGGCCAAATGGGTCGTCCTCCAGACGTTGGCCGCCGATTTTTTCGGAGAATTTCAGCAACTGTGGCACAAGGTGTAAGTACACCGTAGCGCTGAAAAAATCCGCCAACTCGCGAAACTCGGCATTGGCGCCAATTTGCTCCAGCCGGGTTTGCGTCAATAGCATGGTGTCTTGTTGATCTTGTGCATCCGGGCGAGCAAACAGGCGCGTCTCGCCTTTCCAGACTTGCTCATTGGAAATCAAAATGCGCTGAGCGCCCTTGCCTTCGGCTTTGAATCCCAGCACATAGCGCCATTCACAGGGCTTGTCGGGTGTTGACCCCAACTCAACTTCGATCAGCACTTCATTATCGCTACGCGCATGCAGGCAACGCAGTTTGCTGATGCCGCCACGCTCAGCCACGGCGGTTTGCAGCCCACCTCCCTTGGATTTGCTGATGTCGCGCAAAAACCGCAGGGCATCGAGCAGATTGGACTTGCCCGCGGCATTGGGGCCGAGCAAATATGAAACTGCATGCAGGGGAATATCCAATGCACGGAAGTTGCGCCAGTTTTTCAGTTTCACTCGGGTGATTTGCATCAATAGGCATCCTGAACAATAAGCGCTGCCCACAAAACCCAGCAGCGTGGCGGTCCTGGCTAGGCGTGCAGCCGCAGACAGTACGGGTAGTACGGCAAGGTCGGGCAACAAGGCCAGGAGGGTTTTGTTAGCCGCGCTTAGCAACTCTAAAGGCAATGCCATCACCTTCATGGCATGCCATACACAGTCATTTTGGCCAGATGCCGCACAAGATGCAACAACAGGGCATTGCTACATGAAAAAACAAAAACCCCCTGAAAAATCAGGGGGTTTTTATCGATTTGGCGGAAGCGGTGAGATTCGAACTCACGGGGGACTCGCATCCCCGACGGTTTTCAAGACCGCTGCCTTAAACCGCTCAGCCACGCTTCCGGAACCCATAACTATACCGGCTTGCCGGGCTTTTGCCTAGCCCCGATGCCATGCGGATGGCTGGCGCTGGCCGGGGTCAGCGCCGGCTTGGGCTTACTCTTCGCGGGTGTAAATAATCTCCCAGTCGCCATCATCCTCATCGTCAAAGTCGTCGTCGTCCAGCGGCAGCGCCTTGCCGTGCATTTCGCTGCGCAGCACGGTGAGCAGGGCGCGCATATCGGCGGGCAGGCGGGATTTCCACTGCATGGTTTCGCCGGTGGCCGGGTGCACCAGGGCCAAGCGGAAGGCGTGCAGCGCCTGGCGGCCCAGCAGGTTGACCGCTTCGCGGGCGGCGTCGCTCATGGCGTGGCGCGGGTTGCCATACAGCGGGTCGCCGGCCAGCGGGTGCCCGGCTTTTTGCATGTGCACGCGAATCTGGTGGGTGCGGCCGGTTTCCAGTCGGCATTCCACCAGGCTGTGGTGTTGCAGGCGCTCGATCACCTCCACATGGGTGATGGCCGGTTTGCCGCCAAAGCTGAGTACAGCCATTTTCAGGCGGTTGCGCGGGTCGCGGCCGATGGCGGCGTCAATCGTGCCGGATTGGCGCACCAGGCCGTCGGCCACGGCGCGGTAGTGGCGCTTGACGGTGCGCGCTTGCAGCTGGCGCACCAGGTCGGTTTGCGCCAGTTGGGTTTTTGCCACCACCATCAGGCCGCTGGTGTCTTTGTCCAGCCGGTGCACAATGCCAGCGCGCGGCAGTTGGGCCTGGCTGGGGCAGTAGTGCAACAGGCCATTGAGCAAGGTGCCCGACCAGTTGCCAGCGGCCGGGTGCACCACCAGGCCGGCGGGTTTGTCGATCACCAGCAGGTGCTCGTCTTCGTATACCACCGGAAAATAAATCTCTTCGGCGGTAAAGGCGGTCAGCTCGGGCGGCGGCGGGGCGTCCAGCAGGATTAGCTCGTCGCCGTAGACTTTTTGCTTGCCCAGCGCCGGCTCGCCATTGAGCAAGACGTGGCCGTCCTTGATCCATTGTTGCAGCCGGGAGCGCGAGTACATCGGGAACAGTTTGGCCAGTGCGGCGTCGAGCCGCTCTCCGGCGAATTCCGTCGGTATCTGGACGACACGGTTTTCGGATAAGTCGTTATAATCTTCGGAATTGTCGTAAGGATGGCTCATGAAAAAAATCGTAGCTGCAATGCTGATGACAGCAGGCCTGGTGGCTTGTTCGTCCACCAAGGGACCTGCAGATGAAACGCGAGGCTGGCCGATTGAACGGCTGTACGGCGAAGCCCGCGACGAGTTGAACAGCGGCAATTATACCCGTGCCGTGCAACTCTATGAAACGCTGGAAGCACGCTTTCCGTACGGTCGCTATGCCCAACAGGCCCAAATGGACCTGGCTTACGCCCATTACAAGGATAAAGAGTCGCAAATGGCGCTGGCCGCCTGCGATCGCTTTATCAAGCTGCACCCGGCGCACGCCAACCTGGATTACATCTATTACCTGAAGGGCTTGATCCACTTCAACGAAGACGAATCGCTGCTGACCCGCTGGACCGGGCAGGATTTGTCCGAGCGTGACCCGCGCGCCGGCCGTGAGGCTTTCCAGGCATTTGGCGAGCTGATCAAGCGCTTCCCGGATAGCCAGTATGCGGACGACGCCCGCAAGAAGATGATCATTCTGGTGGATGCACTGGCCGCCAACGAGATGCATGTGGCGCGCTACTATATGAAGCGCAAGGCCTATCTGGCGGCGGCCAACCGCGCCCAGGCCGCCATTCGGGAATTCTCCAACACGCCGTACGTGGAAGAAGCCTTGGCGCTGATGGCCACTGCTTACACCGAGCTGGATCTCAAGCCGCTGGCCGACGACAGCCGCCGCGTGCTGGCGCAAAACTACCCGAACAGCCGTTACCTGAAAACCCCGTGGGTGTATCAGGACATGCCGTGGTATCAGTTCTGGCGTTAAGAGCCGCTGACAAAACCCTCTGGCGTTGTGGTGTGACCTTGCCGTACTTGTTGTACTGTCTGCGGTCACACGCTTCGCCAGGATCGCTGCGCTGGGTTTTGTGAGCAACTCTAAGCGGAGCAAGCGACGGCAGACTTTGTGTCTGACAGAAAACAGGGCCAACGCTGCCAAGGCGCTGGCCCTGTTTTTTTAGCGCTGCTCACAAAATTCAGCGAAACGTTCCTGAAAGGCAGGCCCCGTGCCTGCCCTTGTTGCGTCTGGCGCGGGCTAGCAGATGCCCAGGGCCACCCCGGCCGCCAGGCCGCCGCCCAGTTCGGCGGCGTCGGCCAGCGCTTGCGCATCGGGCTCGCCCAGCACACGCAAGGGCGGTGCCACGGCGCGCCAGCCGTAGCCAATGGCAATGCGCTCAATAGCGGCAATCGCGCCACGGCCGTCATTGCCGGCGCACACCATCACTGCATAGGGCAGGCCCTGGCAGCGGCCTTGCGCCGGGTAATAGGTGCGGTCAAAAAAATCTTTCAGCGCGCCGGCCATATAGCCAAAGTTCTCTGGCGTGGCCAGCAGCAGCGCATCAGCGGCCAGCAAATCCTCCACGCGGGCTTCCAGCGCCGGGCGCAGCCACACCCGCGCACCGGGCTCGGCCTGGCGCGCGCCATCGGCGGCGGCCTGGGCCAGGCGGGCGGTGCGGCCGCTCTGGCTGGCGTACACCACCAGCACGGTCGGGAAATTCTTATCCGCGCTCAAGGCGGCCAAAGGCTCGGTCATGGCACAGTGCCCCCTGTGTTTACCGGAGAATCCCGCATGCAAACCTCGCAAATTCATCTGTTCGACGCGCGTGGCATCGCCAAGCGCTTTCGCCACGCAGCCATTTTTGGCGCGCTGGAATCGCTCAGCCATGGTGAAACCATGCGCTTTGTGAATGATCATGATCCGCTGCCGCTACTGGGGCAAATCCAGCAGCGCTACGGCGAGCAAATCCGCCTGGCCTATCAGCAGCGCGATGGCGAACACGTGGTGATTGATTTCACCGTGGACTTGCCCGGCGCAGAAGGCTCGGGCGGCGGTTGTGGTGGGGGTGGCGGCGGTTGCGGCTGCGCCGGCCACTGAGCGGCGGCGTTTTGGCGCCACGCCTTGCTTTAGCGTAGCGCCTGTACGCCAGATCACGGTGTGTGTTTCAGGCCCCAAATGGGGTCTGAATCATTTGCGCGCGACTGAGCACTGTTCAACCCAAACCCAGCACAGCGCGCCTGGCGAAGCGCGCGGCCGCAGACAGTACAAGTCGTACGGCTAAGGTCATGCAACAACGCCAGGAGGGTTTTGTTAACCACTCTTAACCCCCCATGGCGCTACGCCATCAGCCACACATGCCACACCGTGCGTGCGGCAATGCCCACCAGCGCACCCAGCACCGCCGGCCGCCACACGGTGGCCACCCGTTTACCGGCCGACAACAGCACCGCCAGGCCGGGCAAATCCAGCGGGTGAATCAGCCAGCCGGCGCTGGCATTCAGCAAACCGGCGCTGACCACGCCCTGACCACGCAGCGCATCCATCACCCCAAACATGGCATTACCGCCCGCCAGGTATTTGGTCAGGCTGGGCAAAATCAGCACTGGCGGAATACCCAGCGCACTCAGGCCGGGGCCGATCAGCCGGGTGAGCGCCTCAACCGCGCCCAAGCGAGTGAGCGCCGTTACCGCCACCAGCGACAGCACCAGCATCGGCAAAGCGCCCAAGGCGATCTTGAACGCCTCGGCGCCAGCGCGATTGATCACATTCAACACCCCTTTGGCGCTGTCTGCCTCGCCATGCGGCGGCGGTGTCTGGGCTGCGGCTGGTGCATCCAGGCTCAAGTGGCGGGCAAAGCCATGGTAGGTGATGGCTGCGGCCAGCAAGCCGCCCAGCAGCGAGCCCAGCAAGGTGGGCCCCAGCTGCAAGCCACGCGCCGCCAACGGAAACGCCGCATTGGCCTGCGCCATGGCCATCACCATCGCCAGCGTGGCGGCCAGATGACGGGCGCTGGCCCCGCGCTGCTCCATCAAGCTCAGCGTGGCCACTGGCGCGGCAAAGCTCACCAGATTGATCTGCAAAGCGGCAAACACCCCCAGCCCCGGCAAGCCAAACGGGCGCAACAGCGGGCTGAGCCGCTGCACCAGCCAATCCAGCACACCGTAAGCCTCCAGCAGCCGCATCACCGCCAGCATGACAATCATCACGGGCAGCAACACAAACAAAGACAGCTCCACCGCCGCGCGGCCAGCCTGCAAAATAATGTCGATGACGGATCCCATGGCGGCGATTATGACATTGTTTAGCCCTGGCGTTGGCGCTTGACACCCACGCCATCCCGCCGGAATACTGCGCCAATGACCTATATCCGATTTGCCCACGCCCCCATTGCCGCCCGCCTGATTTGCTGGTGGCGCGCCGCCGTGCGTCCGTGGCCTGCTTGAGGTATTGCTGAGTTTTTCGTCAACAGGCCACGCTGAGCGCGTGGCCTGTTTTTTTAGCGCCGCCCATACAGAAAGAACCCAGATGACAGTCCAAACACCACCGATTACCCCCTGCGCCTCATTGGACGAAGTGCGCCACCACATCGATCGCATCGACCGCCAACTGGTGGCGCTGATTGCCGAGCGCGGCGGCTATGTTGCCCAGGCGGCAGGCTTCAAGCGCAGCGCCGACGAGGTGGCCGCCCCGCAACGGGTGGCGCAGGTGCTGGACAAAGTGCGCGCCCTGGCGCAACAACAAGGCGCCTCGCCCGAGGTGGTGACCGCAGTATGGCAGGCGATGATTGAAGCGTTTATCCGCGAGGAACACGCGCAGTGGCAGGCGCAGGCAAAATAACCGCCGCTCACAAAACCCCTGGCGTTGTGGTGTGACCTTGCCGTACTCTGCGAGTACTGTCTTGCGGCCGCACATTTGGCCAGGATCGCTGCGCTGGGTGTAGTCGGCCGTTCTTAAACAAGGATTTTCATCATGAACATGAAAATGCACCAACCCCGTCAATCGGCGGTACAGCAAGCGTCGCCACGCGCCCACCTCAGCATGGCCGCGCTGGCCGGCCCCCATCACGCCCAGCTGCAAAAACTGGATACCCTGGCCGGGCAATCCGCCCAGTTGGCCCAATTGCACGCAGTGCAAAAGCTGGCGGACCAGCGCGTGCGCAATCAAACCGGCTTGCCGAATCAACTCAAGGCAGGGGTAGAAGCCTTGTCTGGCATATCGCTGGACAAAGTGCGCGTGCATTACCATTCCAGCAAACCCGCGCAACTCAACGCCAAGGCCTATGCCCAGGGCACGGACATTCACCTGGGCCCCGGCCAGGAAAAGCACCTGCCGCATGAAGCCTGGCATGTGGTGCAACAGGCGCAAGGCCGGGTGAAGGCCACGGCGCAAATGAAGGGCGGCGTGCCAATCAACGACGACCCGGCGCTTGAACACGAAGCCGATGTGATGGGGCAAAAAGCCCTTCAGGCAGCAGGGATGGCGCGCGCACCTGCGCTGCGGGCATTAGCCGGCAGCAGCGTGCAGTGCGTTGCCCAGCAAACGCGAGACAATTTTTCCGCCAGGCAGCGCGCCAAAGTACTGGCAAAAAACCGGGCTAAAAACAATGGTTTTTATACCTGCGAACACTGCGGGTTTCAGCACAAACTGCTGAATTACGCTACCTACCAAGGGCGGCGCATGGGCGACGGCGGTTTTCAGGTAGACCACATCCTGCACGCCTCACGCGGCGGCCGCGCGCTGATTGGCAACGCCCGCGTACTGTGCGGCACCTGCAACACCTCGCGCGGCAACCGCGCCATGCCCAGCCGGTTTGGCATCGATAAATACCGCGCCCTGCATAAAAAATCGTTTAAAAAAGACTATCGCAGGAAACCCAGTAAAAACCGATAGGTGTGGATGTTTTGAGCAGAATGCATGCCTCTTGGCGCCGCGCTGAAGCGTGCTTTACATCCCGCATGTCGTCAGCGCGGTGGAATAGAATGGGGGGGCAGCAGCTTGTTCGGCAGTTCACTCGTGCTGTACGCCGGCGCAGGAACCGATATCTTTCTTAGCTGCCTATTCGGCAGTTCACGCCGGCGCGCCGGCTGGCGGTGGCGGTGATCTTTTCTCAGCTGCCTATTCGGCAGTTCACGGTGATGCTCACCGACCCGGTGATAACTGCCATTTCTCAGCTGCCTATTCGGCAGTTCACTTATTCGCAATGCGGTGGGTGCGCAGTCGGCTTTTCTCAGCTGCCTATTCGGCAGTTCACGGCCAGTGATATTGCCGCATGGCTCGCAGAATTTTCTCAGCTGCCTATTCGGCAGTTCACACCAAAGAAGCGCTGGCGCGGAAAAAAGCCGATTTCTCAGCTGCCTATTCGGCAGTTCACGGCGCTGGCAGCTGGGCCGCCCGGCGCGAGTGTTTCTCAGCTGCCTATTCGGCAGTTCACACGGTGATCGCCTCAAGGCAGCCATGCGCTTGTTTTCTCAGCTGCCTATTCGGCAGTTCACGTTGACCCAGCCCCGGCGCAGCCCGTCGATCATTTCTCAGCTGCCTATTCGGCAGTTCACATCAAAAACCCGGTGATGATCGACCGGGCCAATTTCTCAGCTGCCTATTCGGCAGTTCACATGTCCGGTCGGCGCTCGATGTCGCGGCTGTATTTCTCAGCTGCCTATTCGGCAGTTCACGCCTGCGGCAGCTGGCCGCGCAAGCCTCGCTGTTTCTCAGCTGCCTATTCGGCAGTTCACAAATCATTCCCCGGCGGCACCTTGTCGCTGGTTTTCTCAGCTGCCTATTCGGCAGTTCACGCCACCGTCACGGCTCAGATGATGATTGACGATTTCTCAGCTGCCTATTCGGCAGTTCACTCCTGCGCCAGCTCGCGGCGGCGCGGCAGGTATTTCTCAGCTGCCTATTCGGCAGTTCACACGCCGCCAAGCGGCCCGGACAGCTGCGAGTATTTCTCAGCTGCCTATTCGGCAGTTCACGCCTGGTGGGACTCGTTCGGGTCTGACCCGCTTTTCTCAGCTGCCTATTCGGCAGTTCACCCCATCAGCAGCAGGTCGGTGGCGTTGTTCACTTTCTCAGCTGCCTATTCGGCAGTTCACCGTCGTCGTTTACTACAGAGGTTTTATATTCTTTTCTCAGCTGCCTATTCGGCAGTTCACTGCTGCTGGACATCATGTGTCGCAGCGAGCTTTTTCTCAGCTGCCTATTCGGCAGTTCACGCGATGATCGTTGACAGGTACTCTGCGCCGATTTTCTCAGCTGCCTATTCGGCAGTTCACATGCCGTGCCGGGCTCCAGGCAGTGGCCGATTTTTCTCAGCTGCCTATTCGGCAGTTCACGCTATTTTGCGTTTTTTTGGACATTCAGCGCGTTTCTCAGCTGCCTATTCGGCAGTTCACTGCCACGGCATTACTGACATCGGTCATGCTGATTTCTCAGCTGCCTATTCGGCAGTTCACGATGCACCGTCATGGACTGCATGGCCTGGCCGTTTCTCAGCTGCCTATTCGGCAGTTCACCTGGCCGTAGCCGCTTTTTTTCCGCGACTGCTTTTCTCAGCTGCCTATTCGGCAGTTCACCGCA
>ERZ650302.1770-NODE-1770-length-11915-cov-18.543929_pt1 | contig 11915 bp, 5 predicted proteins | sample MGYA00376238_ERZ650302 | MGnify/ENA primary metagenome ERZ650302 (study PRJEB26733, sample SAMN07839298) | wastewater metagenome | biome: urban; feature: wastewater treatment plant; material: waste water | place: USA: North Carolina | collected 2016-04-28 ... | reverse complement strand
CGGCCGGCTTTGCCCGCCAACTGGAAGACGCCTGGCTGGCTTTGTATGGGCGGGTAGCGGGCTAGGCGGCCAGGCTGAGGCGGGGGTGGAGTATCTATTCACGCCTGGCGGCTAAAAACCGCCAAACTGTTGATATATAAGCAGACTATGTTAAAAAAATCTATTCACGCGATGCTTGATGCTGGCATGTGCTTGGTTTTGTGGTGAAGTTGTGGTGTACCAACAAAGTGATGACTTGCAGGCCGTCAGGAGGCAGACATGCGCACGACGCTCAGACGTATTGTAGTCAGATCAGACGGGCCGGTTTTTGAGAACAGCTGACACCTGCTGTCGAGCATCCATCCATACTGCTGTATGCGCACATCTGAACCGAATCAATTCCTTGATTGTGGTGAGTTCATCAGCCAGATTGCGGGAAAATATAGGCTCGTGATGGGCAATCCGGTTTCGCAGGCTTCTGATTTTGAACAAATCCTGATTGATTTTTGCTCTGGCCTGCTGGACTGTCCAAGCGGGGTGCAGGTTGGGCATGACCGTTCGGAGGTGATTCATCCAAAGATGACCGTCGAACCTGGCGGTGAACATTTTTTCCCAGAAAATAAAATTCACCTCGGGAATCAGTTTGCCGGTTGTTGTCGTGGCGGCAGGCATGGATGAGGCAAGGTTTTGAAGATGAGACTTCATTTTCCATTTGCCACTATCAGGAAGCCATGCGGTGAAGCCAGCGTGCCACGGCCACAGGGGGCCGTATACGGCGGCAATGGCATCAGCAACTGTGTTTCTGATGACGACTTCACAAAGGTGAAGGGGCGCGAGAAATGCAGCTGAAACCTGAGCATTCCAGTCATACAGCTCAAGCGCCCCGCGCACCGGAGGGAGCACGGTTGTCGCCGCCTCGTAAGTGCTGATTCGAGGGTGGGACAAGGCGTTTTTAACCGCAAGTTCTTGTACGGTCGGCGGGATGACTGGTGATGTCGGCGGCGCGCTTGAAGCCATTGTCGTGTTGAGCTACCATGATGGGACTAGCCACTGGGGATTGTGGGAAGCCGCCCTCAGGGACATACGATGTAGTTTAGAAAAGCCCGCCTTTTGGCGGGCTTTTCGCATTGTATCAAAGGGATACGAGCAAGACCTCATCTTTTCGAACATGCCGACTCGGTACACCATCGGCAAAGCAGCAAATACCGGTTCAAACTTGAACCTGCAGGGTGTTTGAAAAAACGCGACCAGTATAAGCCCCTCTCAACCCCGCCACCCTCTCCCCCAACCCACTCTGCCGCCTCGTCTCCGTCCCCGCCGCCAGCGCCAGCATCCCTTCTTTTGCCTCCAGTAAAGTAAATTCCGCCTTGGCGCGGGTAATCGCCGTGTAGGCGAGTTCGCGGGTGAGCAGGGGGCTGGGGTGGTCGGGCAGGATCAGGGCGGCGTGGGTGAATTCCGAGCCTTGTGATTTGTGCACGGTCATGGCGAACACGGTGTCCACGTCGGGCAGGCGCAGCGGCGAGATCCAGCGCACGGCGCCGGCTTGGGCGAAGATCACCCGCAGTTGCTGGCGGGCGTCCAGCACGGTCAGGCCGACGTCGCCGTTCATCAGGCCCAGGGTGGGGTCGTTGCGGGTGAGCATCACCGGGCGGCCGGGATACCATTCGCGTTCGGGCTGGATCAGGCCGGCGGCGGCCAGCACCTGTTCGGCGCGGGTGTTCAGGCCGGCCACGCCCCAGGGGCCACGGCGCAGCGGGGTGAGCAGCTGAAAACCGGCAAACACCCGCAGGGCGTGTTGCGCCCAGGCGTCCCAATCGGCTGGGGCGGCGTCGGCGGCTGGGCGTTGGCGCACGGCGTGCAGCATGGCTTGATAGCCGTTGCGCAAAAGTTGATCCAGCTGGGCGTCGTGTTCGCCGTGCAGGCGCAGACAGCGGATGTCGGCGTAGCGGCCCCACAGCGCGCCCAGCTCGGCGCCCTGGCGCACGGCTTGCGCCAATTGGCCGATGCCGCTGCTGGCGTCAAAGCGGTGCGAGTGGCGCAGCATCACCGTGCAGTCGGCCAAGGGCGGCGCGGCCAGTTCGGGGCGGGCGGCGTAGGGGCCCAGATCAGCGCCGTCGGCGGCGGCGGCCAGCCAGTTCAGGGTGTCGGGGCGGTAGCCGCCGGCATCGGCGTGGGCGCACAGCTGGCCCAGCACGGCGCCGGCTTCGACAGAGGCCAGTTGGTCTTTGTCGCCCAGCAGGATCAGCCGGGCGTGTTCCGGCAGCGCATCCAGCAGCGCGGCCATCATTTCCAGATCAATCATCGAGGCTTCGTCCACCACCACCACGTCGGCGTGCAGCGGCGCTTCGCGGTGATGGCGAAAATGCCGGCTGTCCGGGCGGCTGCCCAGCAGGCGGTGCACGGTGCTGACGGTCAGCGGGATGTGCGTGAGCACCTCGTCCGGGGCCAGGCCCACCAGGCGCTGGCGGGCGGATTCCAGCGATTCGCTCAGTCGGGCGGCGGCCTTGCCGGTGGGCGCGGCCAGGCGCAGGCGCAACGGCGGCGCGCCAGCGGCGATGGCCTGGTGTTGCAGCAGCGCCAGCACGCGCACCACGGTGGTGGTTTTACCCGTGCCGGGGCCGCCGGTGATCAAGGTCAGCCGGCCGCGCAGCGCCAGCGCGCAGGCCAGGGTTTGCCAGTCGGGCTTGGCGCCGCTGGCGCGCAGCCAGTCGGGCAGTGTGGGTTGCGCGGCGGCGCTCAGTGGCGCGGCGCGGGCGCACAGCGCGGCGGCCACGTCTTGTTCGTATTGCCAATAGCGGCGCAGATACAGCCGCGCGCCGTCGCGCACCAGCGGCGAGGCGCGGCCGGCGTCGGCGTCCGCCTCGGCCAGCAAGGGCGTGGCGGCGGCCGGCCACGGCCACAGCGCGGGCGGCATGAGCGCATTCGCGGCGCGCGGCGCGCCTTCTGGCGGCAGGCCCAGCGCGTCTTCCAGCGAGGCGTGCTGGCCCAGCGCGCGCAAATCCAGGCAGGGGTGGCCACGCCCCAGCTGGTGGCTGGCCAAGGCGCCGGCCAGCCACACGCGCGGGTCGGCGTCGGGGTCAAGCTCGGCCAAAAACGCGGCAAAGCGCACGTCCAGCGGCCGCAGCCAGCGGCGCGCCAGCCAGTCGTCGAGCAGGGGCTGGATGTCCAGCAGCGGGGCGGGGTGGGTCATGGCGCATCCTTGGCGGCAGGCGGGCAAATACGGCGGGGGCTCATGCGCGGCCCCCGGCAAACAGCTGGTCCAGCGCGTCCATCTCGGCGGCGCTGGGGCAGGCATGCCACACGCCGTGGCCGTGGCCGTCCCAGCCGCGCAAAAACAGATACAGCGCGCCGCCCAGGTGGCGTTCGCACTGGTAGTCGGGCAGGCGTTCGCGCAGGTGGCGGTGCAGCGCCAGCAGATAAATCGCCGCTTGCAGGTCGTAGCGCGACTCGGCCAGCGGCGCGGCCAGCGCGGCCGGGGCGTAGTCGGCGCGCAGCGGGCCCAGCCAGTTGGTTTTGTAATCCACCACGTAATAGCGGCCGTCGTGACACAGCACCAGGTCGGCAAAGCCTTTGAGCATGCCGTTGAGCGTGTCGGCGGCCAGCGCCGGGCGCGGCAGGCCGGGCAGCAGCATGGCGCGGGTGTGGGCGTCCAGCGCCGGCAGCGGCAGCTGCTGGGCGGCAAACCAGAATTCCAGTTCGGCCTGATAGGCGCCCAGCCCGGCCAGGGTGGCCGGCGCGCCGGGCAGGCCCAGCGGGGTGTGCAGCCAGGTCAGCAGTTGTTCGGTCAGCGGGTCGATCAGTTGCGGCCATTGGCGCAGCGCGCAGCCGCGCGCCACGCGGTCGCGCAGCGCCGACGGGTTGGCGGCCACGGCGGCAAAGCCGGTGTGCGCCATCCATTCCAGCAGGCTGTGCACAAACACGCCGCTGGCGGCGCCGGGCGGCAGCGCATTCAGCAGCGCCGGCAGGCCGCCCACGGCGCTGGCCGGCTCGCGCTCGGCGTCGGCCTGGGCTTCCTGGGCCACGTCGTCATGGGCGGATTCGGCCAGCGGCGCGGCCTCGGCGTCCAGGCGCAGGGTCAGCCCGCTATAGCTGCTGATGCGCCAGGGCGCAGGCGGGCGCAGCCGGCAGGCGCGGGCGGCGGCCAGCGCCGGGGCGTCGGCGGGCGGCGGCAGGCGCGCCGGGGCCAGGCTGGGGTCAAGCTCAGCCCAGGCCAGTTCGCTGGCGGCGGCGTGTTCGGCGTCCAGCCAGTCGCGGCACAGCGCCGGCACGGCGGCATCGTCGATGGGCGCGCCGCCGTTGAGCAGGTGGCCCAGCGCGCTTTCGTGCAGGGTGTTGCTCTTGCCGCGCCCGCGCCTGAGCGGGGCGATGCCCAGCCACAGCGCGTGGCGGGCGCGGGTGACCGCCACATAAAACAGCCGCAGGTCTTCTTGCAGGCGCTCGCGGTCTTGCGCCAGGCGCTCGTCTTCGCGCTTGAACAGCGACAGCGCCGGCCGATAGGCGTCGCCGTCTTTTTGGTGATAGCGATAGGCCGGCAGCCGCGCGCCGTCCACCGGCCGGTAGCTGGCGGCAAACGGCAGCATGGCCAGCGGATATTCCAGGCCCTTGGATTTGTGGATGGTCACCACCCGCACCAGGCCGGCGTCGCTTTCCAGGCGGACAATGCGCTCGTCGCCGCCGCGATCGGGCCGGGCGATGCGCTCGGCCAGGCGGCGGATCAGCGCGTGTTCGCCGTCCAGCAGCTCGGCGTCGGCGTGCAAAAGCTCGGCCAGGTGCAAGAGGTTGGTCAGCGCGCGTTCGCCGCCGTCGCGCGCCAGGCAGCGCGCCGGCACATCAAAGCGGTGCAGCAGCTGGCGCAGCATGGGCAGCACGCCTTGCCGCCGCCAGCAGGCGTTCAGCGCGACAAAGCGCTCGACTTCGGCGTCCCAGTCGCGCGCGCCGGCCTCGCTTTGCGCGTCCAGCCGGGCGTAGGGCAGGTCCAGCGTGGCGGTGGCCAGCGCGGCGCGCACCCAGCGCTCTTGGGTGGGTTCGGCGCAGGCGCGCAGCCAGTGCAAGAGGTCGGCGGCTTCGCGGCTGGCGAACACCGAATCGCGGTCGGACAGATACACGCTCTGGATGCCGCGTCGAGTCAGCGCCGCGCGCACGCTTTTTGCCTCGCCGCCGTCGCGCACCAGGATGGCGATGTCGGCGGCGGTGAGCGCGCGCCAGCCGCCGTCGGCGTCGGCAAAGCCGGTGTCGCCGGCTTGCGCGCCGGCCAGCAGCGCGCACACCTGGGCGGCGCAGCGCTCGGCCATGCGTTCGCGGTAGCTGGCGGCGTTCAGCGGCTCGGCGTCCAGCCACACCTGCAAGGCCGCCAGCGGCGCGCCCTGGTGGTGCAGGGTTTCCCGCCGGCCGGCGGCGCGCACCGGCTGAAACGGCAATAGCGGCGCGCCCGCGTCGTCGGCAAAGGCAAATGCGCCGCCAGGGCGGGCCTCGGCGCGGGCGAACATGGCGTTCACCCGCGCCACCATGGCCTCGGTGGAGCGGAAATTGGTGTCCAGGGTGACATGGCGGCCGTGGGCGGCGGCGCGGGCGGTGAGGTAGGTAAAAATATCGCCGCCGCGAAAGGCGTAAATCGCCTGTTTGGGGTCGCCAATCATCGCCAGCAGCGTGCCGGGGTGCGGCGCGGCCACCTGGTACAGCGCATCGAGGATGCGGTACTGGCGCGGGTCGGTGTCCTGAAACTCATCCACCAGCGCCGCCGGAAACTGCTGGCGAATGGCCGCCGCCAGCCGGCCGCGCTGCTCGGGGTCGGGGTGGTCGGCGTCGGTCTGCAAGGCCTGGTCCAGGCGAATCAGCAGGTCGTCAAAATCCATCACCGCTTCGCGGCGCTTGTGCGCGTCCAGCACGCGGCCCAGCCACTGGCTGGCGTGCGCCAGCACGCCATGGTGAAACGGCGTCAGCGCCGCCAGCTGGGTGTGCAGCGTCGCCAGCGCGCTCAGCGGCTCGCACGGCGGCGGGCCGTCGCCTTTCCAGATGTCCGCCAAGAAGTCTGGCGACAAGCGGCTCCAGTCCAGGCTGTCGTCCAGCTGCGCCAGATGCGGCTGGCTGGCCCAGGCCTCCAGCGCGTCCAGCAGTTTGGCCAGGGTGGCGGCGCGCAGGCGGTTGCCGTTATACGCCTTGGCTGCCTGCCAGTCGGCAAAGCGCGCGCGCAGTTCCGCCACCCGCTCAGGCCAGCCGGTTTTGAGCGCGGCGGCTTCTTGCAGGCTGTGCTGACGCCCGCGCGCCAGCGCCAGCGGCCCACGCCAGACGGCGGGCGGCTCAGGCAGTTCGCCCAGCAGCGGGCGCAGGGCGTCGGCCAGTTGGTCCGGGGTGGCCCAGTGCACGGCCACGGCGGCAAAGTCGGCGTCGGACAGCGGATAGACAAAGGTGCGCCAGTAGTCGCGCACGCTGTCGGCGTAGCGCGCGCCGTCGTCGCTGTCCAGGCTTTCGTCAAACAGATTGCCGCTGTACAGCGCGTGCTCGCGCAGCATGCGCAAGCACCAGCTGTGGATGGTCGAAATCGCCGCGTCGTCCAGCAAATCGGCCGCCAGCGCCAGCCGCCGCGCCGCTTGTTCGCGGCCCAGGCCGTCGGCTGCGTCCAGGCTGGCCAGCAAACCCAGGCTGAAGGCGTCGGCTTCGGCGGCCGGGGCGTCGCGGCGCAGCCAGTCGGCCAGGCCGGTCAGCCGCTGGCGGATGCGGTCGCGCAGCTCGCCAGCGGCGGCTTCGGTAAAGGTCATCACCAGAATCTGGCTGGGGCTCAGCGCCGGCAGCCGTGCGCCATCGTCCGAGCCGTGGCCCAGCGCCAGCCGCACATACAGCGCGGCCAGGGTATAGGTTTTGCCGGTGCCGGCGCTGGCCTCAATCAGCCAGCTGCCGGACAGCGGCAGGGTCAAGGGGTTCAGCGGCTGGCTCATCACAAACATTCCTTGGGCGACAGGGTGGCGTGCAGCAGGGGCAGATACAGGCGCTCGGCCCAGTCGCGGGCGCGCTCGCCGCCGGCCAGCAGCGCCGGCCAGTCGGGGTAGGCGCGGGCCAGATAGGGGTCGTCGTCCACTTCGCCGCGCAGATTCCAGCCGCCGATAAAGGTCTGGCTGGCGGCCTGCCAGGCGGCGGCTTCAACCTCCTCCGGCTCGTCGTCGGCGTGGCGCAATCGGTATTGCAGATAGGCCAGCGTGGTTTTGCAGGCCAGCGGCAGCGGCGCATCCAGCCCGGCGCGCCAGGCCTCGGCGACGCTGGCCAGCAGGCTTTGCGCCTGTTCTGCGGGCAGGGCCGGCCAGCACAGCGGGCCATGTTCGCCGTCGTCGCTGGCCAGCAGGCAGGTGCGCAGCGGGGTGTGGTCGGCGTTCACCGCCAGGTGGGCCAGCCACGGCGCCAGCAGGCGCTCGGCGCGCCAGCCGCCGCTGTGGCGCAGCGGGTGCGGCAGGGCCAATAGCCGCAACAGGCCGGCCTCGCTGTCGTGCAGCTCGCGCACCCAGTCTTCCAGTTGCAGGCCGTGCGCCAGGCTCAGGCTGATTTCGCGCGCAGGCCGCGCCGGGCAGTGCGCGGCCTGCGCCTGCCAGGCTTGCCACACCGGGGTGACTTGCTCGGCCAGCGCGGCAAAGCGCGCCTCGGCGGCTTGCAGCGGCAGCACGCCTTCGCGTTGCCAGCGCGCCAGCTCGGCGGCGCACACCGCCTCGGCCGACAGGCCATCGCGCGCGCCGCGCCGCAGCGCGGCAAACAGCCGCTCGCGCAGCGCGTAGCCATCCAGGCCAGACAGCTCGAAGGGCTCGTGCTCCAGCAGGCTGTCGTCGGCGTTGGCAAAGTTCACCCGCAGCCGGCGCTGAAAAAAATGCGCGGTCGGCCGGCGCAGCAGCCGCGCCAGCTCGGTGACGCCCACCAGGGTGACGGCCGGCGTGGCCGGCGGCAGCGCCGTGGGGGCGGCGTCGGCGCGGTCGTGGGCGGCGCGCCATTCGCTGGCGTAGGTGAACAGCCGGGGGTCTTCGCCGCTGAAATAGCGCGGGCTGAACGGTTGCAGCGGGTGTTCACAGCTGAGCGCCGCCAGCAGGCGCTCGCCGCTGGCCTCGGGGTCGTCGGCCAGCCGCCAGCCGGCGGCCAGCGCGTCGCGCAACTGGCCAATCAGCATCGACGGCGGCAGCGGGCTGTTGTCGCGCACGCTGCGCCCCACCCAGCTGATGTGCAGGCGTTCGCGCGCCGACAGCAGCGCTTCCAGCAGCAGATAGCGGTCGTCGTCGCGGCGGGCGCGGTCGCCGGGGCGCTGGCCATACGGGCGCGCCATCAGGTCAAAGTCGCTGGGCGGCTGGCGGCGCGGATAATCGCCGTCGTTCATGCCCAACAGGCACACCACACGAAACGGAATCGCCCGCATCGGCATCAGCGTGCAGATATTCACCGCGCCCGCCAAAAACTGCTGCGACGGCGCCGCTTCGTCCACCCCGGCCAGCCAGCCTTCGCGCGCCACCGCCAGCGGCAGCGCGGCGTGCAGCCCGGCGTCGGCGCAGGCGCTCAGCCAGTCTTCCAGCGCGCTGTCCAGCCGCAGCAGCATGCGCCGCTCGTGGTCGTCGTCCGGCAGCAAAAAATCCGCCATCAGCTGGCGCAGGCGCTCGCCCCATTGCGCAGGCGCGGCGGGCTCGGCCAGCACGCGCGACCAGCGGCGCAAGGCGTCCACCAGCTGCGCCAGCGGCCCCAGCGCGGCCACTTCCAGGCCGGCGGCCTCGTCGCAGGGCTGGATGCGGCCATCCCAGGCGTCGCCATCGCCCACCGCATAGCCCAACAGCAGCCGCTCCAGGCCAAACGCCCAGCTGTTTTGGTTCAGGCCGTCGGGCAGATTGAGTTGGGCGCGCTGGTCGGCGTCCAGCCCCCAGCGCACGCCGGCCTGTTCCGCCCACTGGCGCAAGGCCGGCAGCTGGCTGGCTTGCAGGCCAAAGCGGCGCGCCAGCGCTGGCGCGTCCAGCAGGTCAAACACCTCGCTGACGGTAAAGCGCGCGTGCGGGCTGGCCAGCAGCGCATCCAGCGCGCGCAACAGCGGCGAGCTGTCGCGCGCGCGCCGGTCGGCCAGGGTGAACGGCAAATGGCGCGGGTCGCCGGGCGGAATGCGGCCAAACACTGCGCGCACATGCGGCGCGTAGGCGGCCACGTCCGGCGTCATCACCACAATATCGCGCGGCGCCAGCGGCGCGCCGGCAGCCTGCGCCGCCTCGCAATAGGCCAGCAATTGGTCGTGCAGGATTTCCACTTCGCGCTGGCGGCTGTGGGCAAGGTGAAAACACAGCGAGTCATCGTCCGCCGCCACCGGCTGGCGCGCCTCGGGCGAGGCCGGCGGCGGGGTGAGATCAAAAATGCCGTGTTGCAGCTGACCCAGCAGCCGGCTGGCGTCTGGCTCGGTGAATAAATCAATGCGCTGGCCCTGGCTGGCCAGTTGCGGCTGATAGCGCTCGGGCTGGTCGTATTGGTCCAGCAGCGCCAGAAAATCCCGGCCATGCCGGCCCCAGGCGGCCAGCAGCGGCTGGTTGTCGGCGTACAGGCTGTCGCGGCTGGGCAGCGCGCCAGCGCCGCGCCGCGCCAGGCGGCGGGCGATGGTTTTCGGGTCGTCCAGATCGCCCCAGTAATGCTGGCAGGGGTTGTGCACCGCCAGAATCACCTGGCAGTGGCGGCCCAGCGCCGCCAGCGCGGCCAGCGCCTGCTGCGGCAGGGCAGAAATGCCAAACACCACCACCCGGCGCGGCAAGGCCGGCGGGCGGCTCGGGGCGGCGGCCAGCGCCTGCAAAAACTGCTGGTGAATCTGCGCGCGGCCGATGTCCTGATGGCCGTCGGCGGCAATATCGGCCAGCAGCGCGCGCCACAGCGCCGGCTGCCAGCGGTCGTCATCCGTCAGCGCTCGCCATTGCCCGTCCGTCTGCGCCAGGCCATCGCGCCCGGCTTGCCAGTCGGCCAGCCAGTCGGCGCGGTACACCTGGTATTGGTCAAACAGCTCCGCCAGCTTGCCGGCCAGCTGAAACAGCTTGCGGCCGTCGTCGTCGCCGGCCAGAAAACCGCGCAGCACGGCAAACTCCGGCCCGGCGCTTAAGGCTGGCAACAGCCGCATCAGGCGCCACACCAGGGTGCGCCGCTCCAGCGGCGAATCGGCCGGCACGGCATCCGGCCCCAGCACATCGCGGTAAGCGCGCCACAAAAACTGCGACGGCAGCTGCATGCTCACCGCCGCGCTGACGCCATCGGCGCCGGCCAGCGCCAGCTTCAGCCACTGGCCCATGCCCTGGCTTTGCACCAGGATGATTTCGTTTTCCAGCGGCGCCAAGGGCTGGCGGCGCAGCCAGGCGGCCAGCACATCGCGCAGGTCTTCCAGCTGGTTGCCGTGCCAGATCATCAGACCGGGGTCGAGTTCGCCAGCGGCCATGGCCTCATCCTCTGCAAGCAGGTGTAAAGCGCTTGATGATAAACGCTTGTTGCCCGCTTCGGGTATCATCCCGCCATCCCACTTTACACCCCGAGGTTTGCCATGTTGCTGCTGACACGCTCTCTGGCGCTGGCTGGCGCGCTGCTGGCCGCTGTTGCCGCCGCCCAGACCATTGACGATGATTTGCTGGCCGCGCAGATGAATTACCAGCGCGCCACCCGCCTGGCGGAAAAAGCCCGGCAAGAGGCTGATCTGGCCCGGCAAAACCGCCAGAACGCCGAAGGCCAGCTGGTGACGGCCCAGCGCGCGCTGGATGCCGCGCAGGCCGAGCAGGCGCGTGCCGAGGCGGCCGAGCGCGACGCGGTCACCGATCTGGGCCTGGCCCGCCAGCGGCTGGACGCCACCTGGGGCGTCAAGCAGCAGCGCAGCGCCCAGCCCTGAGCCGCGCGGCTGATATAATCGCGTTTTTACCCCGATTTCGTCGCCTGCCGCAGGCCGGCGACGCCCATCTTTTCAGGACACTTCGCCATGCAAGACGCGCACGCCTGGTCCGGCCGCTTTTCCGAGCCGGTTTCCGAACTGGTCAAAAAATACACCGCCTCGGTTGATTTCGATAAACGCATGGCCGCGTTCGACATCCAGGGCTCGTTGGCCCACGCCGCCATGCTCACCCGCGCCGGCGTGCTGTCCGAAGCCGATCTGAGCGCCATCGAAGCCGGCATGGCCGAGATTCTGCAAGACATCCAGGAAGGCCGCTTTGAATGGAGCGTGGACCTGGAAGACGTGCACATGAACGTGGAAAAGCGCCTGACCGACAAAATCGGCGACGCCGGCAAGCGCCTGCACACCGGCCGCAGCCGCAACGACCAGGTGGCGCTGGACATCCGCCTGACTCTGCGGGACTACAGCCACACCCTGCAGGCTTACATCGTGGAGCTGGTCAAGGTCATCTGCAGGAAGGCCGCCGAGAACACCACTGCCGTCATGCCCGGTTACACCCACCTGCAGCGCGCCCAGCCCATCACCTTCGGCCACGCCCTGATGGCCTATGCATGGATGCTGCTGCGCGATCTGCAGCGCTTCGAGGACGCCACCGCCCGGATGGACGCCCAGTGTCCGCTGGGCTCCGGCGCTCTGGCCGGTACGACCTACCCGCTGGACCGTCAGTTCACCGCCGAGAAGCTGGGCTTTGCAGCGCCCTGCCCCAACAGCCTTGACGGTGTGTCCGACCGTGACTTCTGCATCGAGCTGGCAAACGCCATCTCCATCTGCATGATGCACCTGTCCCGCCTTTCGGAGGAGATCATCCTGTGGTGCAGCTGGGAGTTCAAGTTCATTGAGCTGGACGATGCCTTTACCACCGGCTCCTCCATCATGCCCCAGAAGAAGAACCCCGATGTCACCGAGCTGATCCGCGGCAAGACCGGCCGCGTCTACGGCGACCTGAACACCCTGCTGGTGATGATGAAGGGCATTCCCCTCGCCTACAACAAGGACATGCAGGAAGATAAGGAAGCCATCTTCG
>ERZ650302.1769-NODE-1769-length-11917-cov-33.968218_pt1 | contig 11917 bp, 14 predicted proteins | sample MGYA00376238_ERZ650302 | MGnify/ENA primary metagenome ERZ650302 (study PRJEB26733, sample SAMN07839298) | wastewater metagenome | biome: urban; feature: wastewater treatment plant; material: waste water | place: USA: North Carolina | collected 2016-04-28 ... | reverse complement strand
CCCTCCGGGAAGGACATTAGCAGATCAGCTACCCACGGAAAACCCGGAAGAGCCTTTTTGGTTCTTCCGGGTTTTCCGTGGGTAACCCCTGTCAGGAACTGGCCGGGTAGAGGTTTAGACCGCCACAGAAGAAGTAGATGGCTGTCTTGAAATGCTCCCGGTTCCTATAACCGCAAGCCTTCCTCTTGATGGCCATGATCTTGCTGTTGAGGCCCTCGGCCACGCCGTTGGTGATCCTGTGGCGGCAGAAGGTCAGGATGTTCTCAAGATGTCTCTGAATCAGTCCGCCCACTTTGCGCATTGGGGCAAGATCTGACCTGTTCACCCAGACCAGCCATCGCTTCACAAAACGTCTGGCCCATCCCGTGCTCAGGTACTTCCAGACGTCGTTCAGGCTTTCCTTCATGGCCCAGGCCTTGGCCACCTTGAGGTTCGCTGTCTTCAAGGCCTCCAGGGCTGGCCGGTGTTTGTCCGGCAGATTCTCCTCCCGGTATAGCCAGAGGAATTTCGTGCCCTTGAGTCGATGGTCATCCTGACTTGTGAGTTCGCGGTGCTCTTGCTTGCGTACCCGGTCCACAGCCTCGCCTACGTGTTTCATGACGTGGAACCGATCGTGAACGATTTTCCCCGCCGCGTCCGGCACATGTTTGAGCGTAGCTTTAAAATAGGGCTCCCACATGTCCATGGCCACGGCCTTGATCCGCTCCAACTGCGCCTTGGTGAACTGAAGGTAGTACCCCTCAAGGCTTTCGGCCTTACGCTCGTCGGCCACATACTCCACCGTGCTGCCGATCAGATCACAAACCACGGTCACATAGTCGTGCCCCTTGCGGAATGCCTTCTCGTCAACGCCAAGATACCGCGAGGGATTCGATTGCTTGCGCTCCCGGCCCCGGCGCACCGCCCTTTCCATGACACCCCATGCTTCGTCCCAGGTGATGCGCAGGATGCGCCGCGCTCCTGTTACGGTGGCGCACTCGGTCAGCACGTCGATGATCAATCGCTCCATCAATATGGTGAAACGTGCCTTGGACTCGGCCCAAGGCACGTTGACCTGAAGGACGCCATGCTCGGGGCAGTCCACTCGGGGAATCCGAGCATGCAGGAACGTCTTGAACTGGCACGTGTCCAGATGGCGCCAGACACGAGGCTCGGCATGGTCGCGGCAAGCCAGCTCTCGACCACAAGTAGGGCAAAACCAGCGAACACCAGGACCATGCTCCACGCGGATGTCTACCCGACCTTCCGCCGTGTCCAGTTCAACAGCCTCAACAAACCAGGGCTCGGTCAGCCCGAGAATCCGAAAATATAGGTCCGTATCCTTCATTGGTGCCCTCCGGGAAGGACATTAGCAGATCAGCTACCCACGGAAAACCCGGAAGAGCCTCCCCCTCTGGATCTGGAATAACCACAGTGACCCGCCCAACTACGGCTCGCCGCCGGGATACAATCTCAATAAACGGGCTCCGAAATATTTCCAGAGGACCGATATTACAGCGGATATTTAGTCCCTCAATCATCGCAAATCCACACTGATGGAGTCTTGGGGTTTGGCCTGCCCACTCTTGCTATTGGCCTTTTCTGCCAATTCTCCAGATGTCGGCGTCTTTGCTTGTGCCCGCTCCAGCTTAACAATCGGTGGCCTATGCTCCACAAATGCGAGCGTTGCCTTGATCTCATCCGTCTGCGAATTTTCCGCCGTGTCCAGTCGAGAAAATATTACGCGGCGCACCCCACGTGCCAACAAATGACGATTGGTTACGGTATACCAATTTTTTTAAGATTTTTTTAATAAAAAGCGATTTTTTTTAAAAAGTTTCGTTTTTCTAACTTAAAATAAATTTGTATATTAAAAAAAAGGATATACAAATGGAAGAAAAAAAAGAAAACAATTTTTTAGTAGTTAAACACAATAGTTTAATAAATTTTAAAACAAAAACTTCATACACATTAAATCAATTTAAAATGGTATGTTTTTTAGTATCTCATATTAAACCAGAGGACAAAGATTTTCAATTAAAAAGAATATCTATTAAAGATTTAGGTTTAAGTGCAATAGATAGTAAAAATCACAAAAAATTAAGCGAAGAATTTTTGGAACTAATGAGTAACCCTTTTAGATTACCAAATAATGAAAATCAAAAAAAGAAAACTTGGGTTAATTGGTTTAGTTCATTTAGTTATGAAGAAGGTATAATCGAATACAAATTTGATCCATTATTAAAACCATTTCTATTACAACTAAAAGATACTTTTACAACATATCAATTAAAGAACATACTATCATTAAAAAGTATTTATTCTATAAGAATGTATGAACTTTTAAACCAATATAAAGTTATTGGTAAAAGAACAATAGAAATAGAAGAATTAAAAACTCTTTTAAATATTCCTGATAGTTATAAAAATAATGATATTTCAAGATTAATAAAATCTATTAAAAAAGAACTAACAAGTAAGTCCGACCTAACTTTTGATTTTGAAGTAATCAAAGAATCAAGACAATTCAAAAGTTTTGAATTTACAATCAAATACAACAAAAAAGAAAATTTAGAAGCAAATAAAATTTTAAATGTAAAAGATAAAATAAAATCTTTAAAAATATAATTAAAAACACAAGGAGTAAAAAATGGGAATGAATATGATACTAACAATCATAGCTGGAATAGTTATGACAACAATGGTAGGCACACAAGTTGCGCCAAATATAATAGATCAGATAAAAGTAAAAAAAACACAAGTACAAACAATAAATAATCAAGAAGTTATCTTTGAAGCAATTAAAAGATACACAACAATAAAACAAGTTGCTCCAACTTCAATACAAGATTTAATAGATGCTGGTTATTTAGAAGCAAATGTTAATAATAATGGATTTGGTGAAGAATATACTATTAATGTTGATAAAGCTTTAGGGGTGGCAACAATTACAACAACAATAGTAGATCCAAAAGCGCAAGAAGCTTTTTTAAATTCTTTTATGGGTACTTCAAAACCAACAAGAGTAGGCACAACTAATAATTTTGAAACAAAGTTTGTACTACCAAATGAAGTAATGCATGGGAATGCTTTATTAATGACTGGTATTCCAATTCAAGCTACTCCACCAGATAGTAATATTAATAAATATTGGTATGATACAAGTAGTGGAAAAGCTACTTTAAAACTATATGATGGAACTAATTGGGTTGAAGTTAAATTAGGTGGTAGTAGTGAAGAAGAACCTATAGAAAGTATTCCAAAAGGATTAATATCTATGTGGAGTGGTTCAATAGCTTCTATCCCAAGTGGTTGGGCATTATGTAATGGTACAAATGGAACACCAGATTTAAGAAATAAATTTGTTATAGGTTCTTCTAGTGATGTAAGTGGTGTTTCAAACACAAATGTTACTGGTGCAAATACAAAAAGTGGTGGAAGTAAAGATGCTGTTGTTGTTTCTCATACACATACTGGAATAGCAAATAGTGGAAGTGGTGGTGGATCATTTGTAAATGGTTTGAATTTTGGTGGTTCATTGGGATTTAGTATAGAAGGTTCGAAGCTGACTTTTAGTAGTGCTAGCGCTCATACCCACCCTTTAACAATAAATTCAACAGGTTCAAGTGGAACAAATGAAAATTTACCACCCTATTATGCTTTAGCATTTATAATGAAATTATAAAAATTTATATAGGATATAATTCCTATATAAATATCAAAACCTATTTAGTTTTAACTTCTTGATTAGTAGTTGTAGGAGTTGTATTTGTATTATTTAAATTATCTGTTTTAGACATATTACCTAGTGAAGCCAAAAAGAAAATAAACCAAATAAAAGCCAAAACTCTAGAAGTAGTAGAAAAGCCTTTTTTAAGTGTAAACCAAGCAAAAATCAAAGGCATAAAAACAACACCTAAATAAATAAATAATTTATAAAAGATACTAATATCTTTTTCTTGATTTTTAATTTCCATTGGATTAGTAAAAGTATATTTAGAAAAATCAATCTCTTTTGAAGGAGTAGTTAAACCTTGTTCCAAATAGGTATTAAAATTTTTAGAATAATCTTCTTCAAAATCTACAAGTTCATAAACCTTATCGGAAATTCTTCTTTTTGCAACAACTCCATAATCTTTAATTTCCATAGTTCTTGTAATAATTTTACTTGCTTCTAATACTAGTTTAGAGAATTCTTCATATTTTTTATTACCTACAAATAGTTCATCTAAATCAATATCATAGTTACTTAATTTATTAAAATCACCTGACTTCGTCGCTGGGTCACCCAAAGCTTTTTGATATTTCATTTTGAATCATATTTACTAAAAATTGTTGTTCTTCGTCCATTTGTAATAAAACTTTTTGCTTAACTCCTGAATCTGGCAATGTCACTTCTATTTGGTAAATATTATGAATAATTTCTCTTGCTTTTTTTACACTAAATGGTGCATTATAAAGATATAGAAGTCTTTCTAATTCTTTATAAATACTGTATGCTACAAATGATATTGAAATATGAGCTTCTATTCTTCTTCTTGTAAAATGATATATTGGTCTAATTTCTAAATCACTTTTACTCATTCTAAAAGCTTTTTCAATTTGCCAAAGATTTGAGTAATTTGAAATAACTGCATCATTTGAAAGATTTGTATTTGTTATATATCCTTTTAAACCATCCCAATATGAATCTTGATAAAATTTTTCATAATCTATTTCTACACTTATTTCATTTTTAAGATGTAGATATTTATTATATCCTCTACTATTTATTTGGTCTTTTGTGAGTTTTCCAGACTTTACCTTTTTTTCTAATCTTTTCAAACCTTTTGTACGGTTATACTCATCTTTTTTTGCTCTTTTTGGTGTATACGATACTATTAAATTATCATTATCTGTCGTTTTAATTTTACCAATAGAATTATCTTCATTTAAATTAAGCGATAAAATTTCTTGAGATAATTTTGAATCACTAGTTCTAATTCTTGCTCCTAAAATATATTGATAATTTTTAGCTTTTAATTGTTCAATATTACTTTTAGATAATAATCCTGAATCAGCAATTATAATTGGTTTTAAAAGATTAAATCTTTTTTGAAATTTCTCTAGAACAGGAATTAGTGTATGTCCCTCAAAGGTATTACCTTCAAAGAGTTCATATCCTATTGGATATCCATATTCACCAACTAAAAGTCCTAGCATTATTTGAGGATTTTGAAATTTACCATCTTTACTAAATCCTATTTTTCTAAAATCATCTTCATCACCACTTTCAAAGTACAATGTTGTCATATCATAAAATACAACAGTGATATTTTTTAATACTTTTTTTGTATGTAAAAAAGCAATATCTTCAGCTTGTTCTTTATAGCTACTATGAACTTTATCTAAGAAACGATATATTCTTTGAATTGAAATACTCTTATTTTCATATCGTTTAAGATACTCAGTTAGTTTTAATTTACTTCCTTGATAAATTATTCTTGACAATACTAAATCTTTAAATAGTTGATTCTCTAAAATATTAAATCCCATATAATCAAACAATTTCCCAAATATCAATTGAGAACCTACTGCTTGAATATTACTATTTGATAATTGCTGTGTAAAATTTAAAATTGATTCATCTTGATTACTATAAAAATTAAATCTTGATTGTTGTTTTAATTGATCAATTATCTCAAACGCTCTATTGTAAAGTCTTTCAATCTCTATTTCATTTTTTGATGAGCCAACAGTTTGGATAAGTTTATTTGTTCTATTAGTTTTTTCTAAAATTTGGACACTTATTGAGCCACTTGAGTTTATTTTTTTTCTTACAAACATGAACAATTATAACATGGGTCACCCAAAAGTGACTCAAAAATAGTCTTAAAGCCTTTATTATAGGGATTCTTACTTTTTTAATCAAAAAAGCGACGAAGTCAGGAAAAGCACTATTGAATCATTAAGTAAAGAAAATATCCCTCAAGATGATATTAAAATAGAAGATGTAAAACCTTTTAAAAATGATAAAGAGATATTAGAGAGCTTCTTTAAGTTTTATGACTCTTATTATAATATGATCAATGATTTAGAGAAAAAACAATCAATATCAACAAAAAAACACCCTTGGTTTGTAAATTTCAATAATTTTGATTGGAGTATCTTTATGTATATGCACGCATTTATTCATAGAAGACAAATTCAAGAAATAATATTAAATTTGAAAAAGGGTAACAATGAATAGTTCAACAGGTACAATAATTAGAGGATTATTTGTTATTTCTATTTTAATTATTTTCTGGTATTCTTTAATAACTGGTACATACTACTCTATAACATTATTTTTTGGGCTTGAGTTTGAGCTTAAAACAAATATTATTATTTGTTTAATATTAACTTTAATTAGAATGTTTTATCCTAAAAATGTGTTTATATAATTCTATTAAAAAATATTTTTCACAGAATTTACATCTATTTGGAAAAATAAATTTTAATAAACTATATTTAACCAACAAAATAAGTTGTTTTAGATTTTATATTAATGTAAACACATAAAATATATTATTTCATGTGATTTATTCTTCTTTCTTTCATGTAAACTATTGTTTCAATGTATTAGGTCATTTTTATTGGTTAATAATGATGATGTGGATTTAATTAATATAAATGCTACTCATTGTATAGAACTAAACTTGATGAACTTTTATGATTTTTATTTAATCAAAGGAGTTAATACAAAAGATAAATATGTAGGTATTGTATTTGATATGGGTGATGATTTACACATATTAATTGATGAAAAATATAGAAAGCAAAGATATCTTCATAAAACTTTGGTTCCTACTATTTTACCTTTTATTAAAAACTATAAAAAGAAAGATTTACAATATTTAAGTTTTGAAAGTAATATAATTAAAAAGTATTTTATAGATGAATTTGGATTTAAAAATTGTGAAAAAGAAAACACAGTTTATATGTCATTAGTTAATATGAAAAATAATTATAAAGCCAAAAATAACTGTCCTTATTTAATAGATGAAGAAATAAAAGAATCTCTTGTAGAAGAACTAGAAAAAGTAGTTTTAAATTTAAAAATGATAAAACAAAAGTTAAGATTTCAGAAAAAAATAACTTCTTTAGATTTTGATAATTTTTCTGATATAGATAGGCTTTATTCTGATTTAAAAGATGACATAAGGCATTAGAATTAATGAAATTAATATATATAACTAAAGTAAAGGATTAATTTGAGTGATATAGAATTATTAGATAAAGCCATAGAAATTTATTCAAATGGTAATCAAGCAAAATTTTCAAAGTTCTCACACATTAAAGAGTCAACTATTAAAACATGGAGAAGTAGAGAAACAGTACCTGAAGATAAAAAATTACTTTTAAATGTTTTACTTAGTAAATATGAATTGATTCAAGAAAATAAACAATATAAAGAGTACTTTAGATTACAAGATGAACTAACAGTTAAGTCCCAAAATAAGGAAAATAATGAATAAAAATATAGATTTTACAATTGAAGAATTATATATTCTGTTGCAGAATAAAAGCTGGAATAAGTTGTTAATGTACGAAAAGGAAAACAGGACAATTGTAACTCAAGATATTCAAATAAGAAATATATTTGAAAACTTCTTTTTTCCAGAGTACATAAAATATTTAGATCAATTAAATAATAAACTTGATGCTATCGTTGAGGCAAAGCAACTTTATAAGCATTTCATACAGCTTCATAATACAAGTACATACAATTTTAATGAAACTTTTTTGAATTTTGTAGAAAAACTTTTAGAAATATTAAAAAATGATAATAATTTGGAGATGGCATATAACTATGCAAAAAATTAGGAAGAGTTGAATATTGCAAAAGAAATAATTTTTGAATATAAGAAAAAAGAAGTTAAAAATACTCAACATGAAGTTATTAGTATTAAAAAGTATGAGAATTCATCTAAAGAAAAATGCACAATAAAACTTTTTAAAAGTAAACAAGAGTTTAATTTTTTTAAAGCAGTTATTGAAACACATCAAAATTTCTTTACTTATCCCAATGTAGCATTAAGTTGTTTAATTGATTTTGAAAAAATAAAAGATGAACTATCATCTGCTGAAAGAGATTATTTTTTTAAAGCAATTGTTGATTGTGTGGTTTTTAGTGTAAAAGATAATAATTATGAGCCAATTAATTTTTATGAGTTAGATAGTTACTACCACGATAATGTTAGAGTTATTAACAATGATAGAATGAAAACTAAGATATTTGAAGTTTCAGGACTAAAACTAATAAGAATAAGACCAAAAAATAATGAATCACCAAACATTGAACAATTTATTAAAGCAATTGAAGATATCAAAGAAGATGAAAAAGGATAAAAAGTATTCAAGTTATATTTTTGACTTTTATTAAGAATCCAAATGTAGATAATAAGTACAGCAAAAGGGAAGTTGTCATCAAAAGCAATAAAGCTCTCAAAAAATACTGCTTTTTCTCAATTTAATTCTTTTTTATCAAATAACATTTTATGCTCCTATTTATTTTAGATATAATATCTCTATAAACTAAATGAAAGATTTATTCAATGGTAAATACTGAAATAACTAAATTTACAAAACTGTATGTAAGTAACAAAAATAGTAATCAAAAATTATATTTTGCAATAGATTATGAAATTAGGATTATTAAATATAATAATGAACAAACAACGACCTCAATAATATTGTATATTTCTTACTTATATTTAGAAAAAGATTTTTGTCTTAGAAAAGCTGAAGCAAGACCTAATAAATGGGAATTTTCATCTAGTAGTAATAACAAAAGTTGCAGTTTGCATTCAAGTGTGATGATTAACATTAAATCATATGGTGTTGGAACTTTTGTGCTTAATGAAATTATTAAAATAGCAAATGAATATACCCCTAATGCTTCTTTAGAAGGGTTTTTGTCACCAGTCGATGAAGGAGAAGATAATATACAAAGAAGAGATAGTCTATATAGAAATATTGGATTTAATATTGAGCCCAATAGATTCTATATTGAAAAAATATCAGACTTAATCCTTGATAGAAAACTTGAATATATTCAAACTTTAAATTATTCAAATATATTTGATTTACTTTGTACTTTACAGGATGAAAAAGTAAATCTTGAAAGAGACTTGAAAAATAAAAAGATTATGTATCAAGAGCTATATAAAGAAAAAAACAAGTGCAATAAAAAGATAAAATATATAATAGTAAGTTTTATTATTTTGTTTTCAATAATATTAGCTATACAAAGAATGTTATAAGTAGTATAAAAAGAGAAAGTAAAATGATTGATAAAAACAAATTTAATACAAATGAATTTTTTGAAGAATTAATCAATAATAAGAATATTGCTAAAGATATTATTATTGAAGATAGTGGGCCATTTACCGATATTAAAGAATTAAATATCAAAAGAGTTGATACCAAAATATATTTAGATATTATTGGAAATTCTGAACTTGCTAATAGAAAAATAGAGTTAGGTAAATTATGTAAAAATGAAGAAAAAATAGTAATAAAAGATAAAAATACTAATAAAAGGATTGAAATTGGAATCCAGCCACTAATGTTTAATTCCACTCAAACCTTTTTATCAGCTGATTATGTAAGATCAGTAGATAATAAAGATAATAAAGATAATAAAGATAATAAAGATAATAAAGATAATAAAGAGAATATACTTATTGAATATGTATCAAATATGAATTTTAATGTTTTTTCAAGTCATGCATGTATAAATGAAAAAATATATGATCGTTTTGAAATTAACTTAGAAAACATAAAAATTTATTTAAATTCTTTTACTACCAAACAAGAAAAAAATGATCAATTCATTTATTATAATTGTATTTTAGATGAAAAAGAGAGAATAAAAATCAAAGATTGTATCTCTTTTATATTAGGTAAACCAATCGTATATAAAGGTTACAGTACATATTCAGAAAATAAAGAATTAATAAATTTTGATTTTGTAAAAAGTAGTAAATTTATTGGTTCAAAAAGTTTATATAATTTAACTGATTTAGAAATATCTTATTTACATGAACATGAGTTCACAATGTTTTCAAAAGAAAAGCCATTTTTTCCTCCAACCAAAGATTATTTAAACGAATATGACATAATACCAGAAAAATTTAATGAAATTTTTTGTTCAATTTATAATATTTATGAGCAATATGACTTAAATGAAATATTTTGGAATTATTGGTATGCCGAGTGTTCTCCTTATCATAGTGCAGCTTCTCAATTTGGAGCTTGTTTGGAACGAATTCAGGAAAGATATTTTGAAATAAATAAAAATCAACTAAAAGAAAAAATTATAGAAAAACAAGAAGAAATCAAAAAGAAGAAGAATCTAAAAATAGAATTATCAAAAATAAGATTATCAATTAAAGATAAATTTAAAATATTATTTGATGCATTAGAAATTGAATTTAATGAATTAGAAGAAATTACTTGGGAGTTTAGAAATTATTCTGCTCATGCTAATAAAACTAAGAATAGAGAAGAAGATTTAAAATTTATAAAAAGCAAAGACTTGTTTAAAACTTTATTAAATAGAGTTATTCTAAAACTTTCTGGATTAGATGTAAAATATGTAGATTATTATTCTGTGTCAGTAAATGAATATAAATCAAAAGAATTATCGAAAGGTATTGAGTCATAAACAAAAAACATTTTAATTTATCTAAGATTTTGAATACGGAAAATAACGCTCTCTAAAACGCACGATAAGCTTGAAGTATACAATTTATCATCTAAAAACGTTTTTAGAGCATATAAATATTAACTAATCTAGCAAAAAATATCATTTTTAAGTTAAATTAAAGTTTTATAGAAAAGTCCTATTTATGGTGCTTTTGAGCAGTTTATTAAATACGGAAAATACAATATTTTCCGTATCTTAAAATTAAGTTTTTTTAAGGTAAAATAGCAAGTGAATTTACAACAATAAAGTTAACTGAATATATAAAAGCCTATAAATAGGCACTTTTATTAAAAAAGCTATATATTTAAGTTTATTATTGGAATTTTTACAAGAGAAAATCAAAATAAATTGATTAGTACAACAACAAATAGAAATAAGTTGATTTCTACAATAATAAGCTTAACTAAGTTTATTTTGTACAACAATAAACTTAAATGGAAAGGAAACATGAAATGGCAAAAAAGAATCAATATGAATTAATTGAAAATTCAGTTATAGATGATGGAGCTTTTTTACTTGAACCTTATGATGACTGGAAAGAAAATATAGCTTTTTGGATTGCACAGTACTTAAGTCAAAAATGTGATGAACAATCAAGAAGATTTGTAACTGAAGACAATATACCAAAGATAATTAGTATCAAAGAAGCTATACTTAATAGCAAAGATATTGAAGCAATAGGAAAATATGTAAATGAGCTAGGGGTTTTAAAATTTAAAGCTATCAAACAGTATTATAATAATATATATCCATTTTATCACTATATGCTTGAGAGAAAAGCTTACTCAATTAAAAATATAACAACTACCCTATTAGCAAATTATTTTTCTAATACAGAAGAAAAACAAAAAAAAGATTTAGCTGCAGGAAAAATTATAAAAGTTGATATACCAAAAAATATTAAGAATATTTGGGAATTAAGTTATGCAAGTAAAATAAACAGATTAACGGTATTACTAAATTTTATAAAATTTATAGAGAACTCAAACATAGATAAAGAATCAGAAAATGAAGTATTCTTATTTGATATAGAAAGAAGTAAAATTTCAAAAAGTATTCAAAAAGAAAAAAGAGTTTTATCTGTATTAACTCCAAAAGATGGTTTTCAGAAATTCTTTAATGCAATAGAGCTTGTACAATATAAAGATGAAGTAAGAGAGAGGAATATATTAATGTTAAAATTATTGATGTATCTTGGTATCAGGG
>ERZ650302.1765-NODE-1765-length-11930-cov-5.960421_pt1 | contig 11930 bp, 11 predicted proteins | sample MGYA00376238_ERZ650302 | MGnify/ENA primary metagenome ERZ650302 (study PRJEB26733, sample SAMN07839298) | wastewater metagenome | biome: urban; feature: wastewater treatment plant; material: waste water | place: USA: North Carolina | collected 2016-04-28 ... | reverse complement strand
AATGAGGCGCTGTAAACAGACGGCAGAGATTATTTTGCCGGTTTCACAGCACCATAAAATTCATACCGTAAAAGAGTTTGCAGAGATGGATTTCGGTGAATGGGAGCTAAAAAGCTATAAGGAACTTAGCACAGATATCCGTTTCAGGGACTCATATCAGGCGTGGATTGACAGTGGTGGAACACTTGCCTTTCCAAACGGAGAGAGCAGAAAAGAGTTTTGCAAAAGAAGTATATGTGGCTTTGAGAGGGCACTCACACAGGCATTAGAGCTTAAGAGGGCTATGCCTGATAAAGAGATACAAATAGTATTTTTTGTGCATGGAGGGACTATCATGGCGATAATGAGCCATTACTGTGATATGGATTACTATGATTACCAGGTGAAAAACGGCTGTGGCTACTCGTGTGAGGTGGCGGTTGAGGGCAATGAGATTGTGTTTAATGAAATAGTGCCCATATCGCTATGATTTATTTAAGAAGGACTAACATATGTGTTATCATATTTTTGCATTTATAGCAGGCTTTGTGCTTGATTTATTAATAGGAGATCCGCATTTTATACCGCATCCGGTCAGGCTTATCGGCTCACTCATTTCTTTTCTCGATAAGAGGCTTAATTGTGATGCCGGATATAATATCTCTGAAAAAAAATTAAATTTAATAAAATATAAAAGAGGCATGCTTCTTGCTTTTACTGTAATTTTTGCAACTTTTGCAATATCGGTAATTATTATTGTGGCAGCATACAGTATAAATTTATATGCCGGGGTAATAGCAGAGGCTGTCATGACGTGGCAGATTCTTGCCACAAAGTGTCTTCGTGTGGAGAGCATGAGGGTGTACGATGCGCTAAGGACAGATGGAGTTGATGCAGGAAGAAGGGCTGTTTCCATGATTGTTGGCAGAGATACATCTGTGCTTGATGCGGCAGGTGTCACAAGGGCGGCAGTTGAGACGATAGCTGAAAATACATCTGACGGAGTGATTGCACCTATGCTTTACACTGCAATCGGCGGGCCGGTGCTTGGCTTTGTATACAAGGCTGTGAATACGATGGATTCGATGCTTGGCTACAAAAATGATAAATATATGTATTTTGGCAGATTTGCGGCAAGGCTTGATGATGTGGTCAATTTCATACCGGCAAGAATCAGTGCATATCTGATGATTGCTGCGGCATTTATCGGTGGCAGGCAGTTTGATGGCAAAAATGCATACCGCATCTTTAAAAGAGATCGTTTCAATCACGCAAGCCCCAACTCAGCCCAGACAGAGTCCGTATGTGCGGGAGCTTTAAGGGTGCAGCTGGCGGGTGATGCAGTGTATTTTGGGAAGCTTGTGAAGAAAAAATACATAGGAGACGGTCTGCGTGAGATAGAGTACGAGGATATAAAGCGTGCAAACAGGCTGATGTATATTACTGCGTTTTTGTGTGAGCTTTTATCTGTGGCGGTTATGAGTCTTGTTTTAATATTGCTTTGAATATGGAAGAATTGATGTAAGAATTGATGGAGGACTTGAATGAAAAGCATCCATGGCGGTGACATATACAACAATAAAGTAAATATGGATTTTTCGGTAAATATCAATCCTCTTGGCATACCGCATTCTGTTAAAGAGGCTATGAGTGATGCACTTTCGTATGCAGACAGATATCCCGACATGGCATGCAGTGGCCTTAAAAAAGCGATATCAGAGTATTTCACACAGCAAGGCTGCAGCATACAAAGCGAGGATGTAATTCCCGGAAACGGAGCCTCAGAGCTTTTTATGGCGATAGCTCATGCCATAAAGCCCAAAAAAGCAGTGCTTCTGGCCCCGGGCTTTTTCGGCTATGAGCATGTGCTTCGTGCAGTCGGCTGTGATATCGGATATTTCCTGCTGGATGAGCAGAGTGATTTTTCTCCTGCTGCACGGCTGGATGCTTTAATGGATATGCTTACAGATGATACAGATATATTTTTTATCGCAAATCCAAACAATCCGACAGGGTATCTTGCAGACAGCACTTTCATGAAGCAAATAATAGGGCATTGCAAAGAAAAGCATATTTATGTGGTGGCAGATGAATGCTTCATGGGCTTTTGTGAAAAAAATTATTCTGTTTTGTCACTTTTATGTGACTATGACAATCTGATTGTTGTAAGAGCCTTTACCAAGCTTTTTGCTATTCCGGGAGTAAGGCTTGGATATATGCTCAGTAAAAATGAGGCAGTAAGACAAAAGGTTCAAAGAAATCTGCCGGAGTGGAACGTGTCTGTCCTGGCACAGATGGCAGGAGAGGCATGCATTAGGGAATCAGAGTATATTAAAGAAACGGCATCGTATGTGAGCGGACAAAGAAGGCTGCTGTCAGATGGACTAAAAAAGCTTGGCTTTAAGGTATATAAAAGTGATGCTGATTTCATACTGTTTTACAGCAAGCTTCCATTATATGATATACTGCTTAATAAGGGAATACTGATACGGGACTGCTCCAACTATGTGGGGCTTTCGGAAGGGTATTTTCGTGTGGCAGTAAAGACTTATGATGAAAATGTAAGATTATTGAAAGTGATAGGTGAGTGTATTGAAAAAAATTAAACAGTTAGAGCCGATGGAGATTGAAAAGAGAAGCTTTGAGATAATTTCACATGAGCTGTCTGAAATGCAGATTACGCTGCCTGCTGATCAGGAGATGATAACAAAAAGAGTCATACACACGAGTGCTGATTTTGATTATATACAGACGCTTAAATACTCTAAGGACGCCGTTGCTATTGCAAAAAGGCTGATATCAGAGGGCGCTGATATAGTGACTGATACCAACATGGCTCTTTCAGGCATAAATAAAAAATATCTGGCAAAATTCGGCGGACAGGCGCACTGCTTTATGGCTGATGATGAGGTCGCTCTTATTGCAAAGGAGAAAAAGACAACGCGCGCGGCAGTAAGCATGGAGTTTGCATCAAGGATAGATAAGCCTGTGATTTTTGCGATAGGAAATGCACCGACAGCGCTTATAGAGCTGTACGATATGATAGAAAAAGGAATATATAAGCCTGCATTTGTAATCGGTGTGCCGGTGGGCTTTGTCAATGTGGAGGCAGCCAAGGAGCTTATTATGGAGACCGGAGTGCCATACATAGTAAATGTCGGACGAAAGGGTGGCAGCAATATTGCGGCTGCTATATGCAATGCGCTGATTTACAGTCTGGTTGATAGAGGCTGATGCATGAGGAAATTTAGTGATTATGAGATACGGATTTACCACAGGAAGCTGTGCTGCGGCGGCATCAAAGGCGGCGGCATATATGCTTTTAACCGGAAAGGCTAAAAACAAAATAACGATTCAGACACCTAAGGGAATAGCTTACACGGCTGATATCACCGACATAAAAAGAAGTGAAAATGAGGTAAGCTGCGCCGTGATAAAGGATGGAGGGGATGACCCGGATGTGACCACCGGAGCCTATATATATGCTTCTGTACGGATTTTGCATTCCGATACATCTGCTTTATGCAAAAAAAGGCAGGATTTGGTTATCATAAATATAGACGGTGGTGACGGAGTGGGAAGAGTCACCAAACCCGGATTAGACCAGCCTGTCGGAAACGCGGCTATCAATCATGTGCCGCGTGAGATGATAGAAAAAGAGGTAAGGGAGGTCTGTGAGCTTTTGGATTTTAAGGGGACACTTGACATCACAATCTCGGTTCCAAAGGGAAAGGAGCTTGCAAAAAAGACCTTTAATCCAAGGCTTGGGATAGTTGGTGGTATATCAATTCTCGGCACAAGCGGTATTGTTGAGCCCATGAGCTCACAGGCTCTTATTGATACGATAAGGGTGGAGCTTAGGCAGAGATATTCGTTTGGGTATGATTATGTGGCGGTTGCGCCGGGAAATTACGGTCTTGACTTTATGAAGGAAAGCTATGGCTATGATCTGGACAGGAGTGTCAAATGCTCCAACTTTATCGGTGAAACAATTGATATGGCAGCAGATATGGGCTTTAAGAGGATGCTTTTGACAGGACATATAGGAAAGCTTATAAAGGTAGCAGGAGGCATCATGAACACTCATTCGAGGGAGGCAGACTGCAGGATAGAGCTTTTGACGGCATTTGCGTTTAAGTGTGGTGTAGCGCCCGAATACATAAAGCGCATTATGGACAGCCTTACGACAGAGGAGGCCTTGGCGGCACTTAAGGAAAGCGGCAGGCTGTATGAGGTAATGGATTATGCGATGGAGCGCATATGCTTTTATCTGGATAAGAGGGCAAAGGGCAGACTTGAGATAGACTGTATCATGTATTCAAACGAATTTGGTGAGCTTGCAAAAAGCAGAAAGGCAGAAAAATGGTTTACTTTGTTGGCGCAGGAACAGGCGCAGCAGATTTAATAACAGTACGCGGAATGCGTCTTTTACAAAAGGCAGATGTGATAATTTATGCAGGCTCGCTTGTTAATCCAGAGCTTTTGGACTATGCAAGGGAGAGCTGTGAAATATATAACAGTGCAAAAATGACACTGGATGAGGTCATCGCAGTCATGAAAGCTGCTGAGGCAGACGGAAAAATGACTGTGCGCCTGCACACGGGAGAGCCAAGCATATACGGCGCAGTGCGCGAGCAGATGGATGAGCTTGATACTCTTTTAATACCATATGAGAGCTGTCCGGGCGTGAGCGCGTGCTTTGGCGCTGCTGCATCGCTCAACATTGAGTACACGCTCCCCGGTATTTCCCAGTCGCTCATCATCACACGCATGGAGGGGCGCACGAAGGTGCCGCCTAAGGAGAGCATAGCAAGTTTTGCCTCACACCACGCTTCCATGGCGATTTACTTAAGCACCGGGCTTTTAGAGAAGCTTACGGAAAGCCTTATTGAGGGAGGATACGCGGCAGATACACCTGCTGCAATTGTATACAAGGCAACCTGGCCACAGGAGGAGGCATACGTGTGCACTGTCGCTACACTGGAGCAGACTGCGAGAGAGCACAATATCACAAAGACAGCGATTGTGCTTGTGGGGGATGTCATAGCTCACCGGCATTACGAGAAATCAAGACTTTACGCACCGGATTTTTCGACAGAGTATCGCAAGGCTTCTGTAGAGTCAAAGGATAACGATTAAAAAAGGCGTGAATATATAAATATGGGAAATATATGGGAACTGAAAATATGAAAATTTGCATTGTAAGCTTCACAAAAAAGGGCTATGAGCTGTCATGTGACATAGCTTATAAGCTTGAAAAAAGTGAATATGAGGTGGAGGTTTTTACCAAGTGCTCGAGATTATCGGATGAGAATATTAAAAATTCCACCGATGAAAATTATAGAAATACCGGCTACATATCACAAAATATATCAGACTGGACAGCTGCACAGATGAGTGAAAAAAAGGCTCTGATTTTTATCGGGGCATGTGGTATTGCAGTGAGGGCTGTAGCTTCTTCTGTAAATAACAAGCTTAAAGACAGTCCTGTTATTGTGATAGATGAGCTGGGGAAGTTTGTTATTCCGATTCTTTCAGGGCATGTGGGAGGTGCCAATGAGCTTGCTGTATTATTAGCAGCACTGATGAATGCCACACCTGTTATAACAACCGCTACTGATATCAATAATAAATTTGCAGTTGATGTTTTTGCAAAGAAATGCAGGCTTGCAATAGTCAATAAAGATGGCATCGCCGGAGTATCATCAAAGGTATTGGCGGGGGAAGTGGTTACTATGTCGGTCGACTGGGAGCACATCCCGGCTAAGCACAGAAGCCTTATAAAGGCATTTTTAGATGAAGCTGATATGAGTGCTGATGCAATAAAAACAGTGGATTTCCCACCTGCTTACGGAGCTGATATTGTAGTATCATGCGAAAAAGCAAAGGACCCTAAAAATGGCAGTATTTACTTAAAACCCACACAATTTGTACTTGGTATTGGGTGCAGAAGGGATACAGCGTTTGAAAATATTGACAGGGCAATCAGACAAAGTCTTTTAAAGCTACAAATAGATATTTCGGATATAGACATGATTGCATCAATAGATGTGAAAAAAGATGAACCGGGAATAAAGGAATTTTGCGAAAGAAACAGGATAGAATTTGTCACTTATACCGCGGATGAGCTCATGGCGGTGCAGGGAGAATTCAGTGCCTCGCAGTTTGTCAGGGAGCATGTTGGAGTGGACAACGTGTGCGAGCGTGCAGCAGTGCTTGCATGCAGCAGGGAATGCAATAAAGCAGGAGAACTTATCTATAAAAAACATAAATATGACAGTGTAACGGTTGCGGCAGCAAGGTATCCTGATTAATCATAAATGAGGGGCAAAATACCTTTTGACCTTCATATCATTAAAAATTGCAAATAGCTGCATGGTTATATAAAATTAGTAGAGATGGAGATTAACATGAATAAAATTTACATAGTAGGTATGGGGCCGGGCTTTGAAAGCATGATGACAAAGCAGGCGATTGACGCCCTGGAAGCGAGTGATGTCATAGTGGGATACACCGTATATATAAAGCTGCTTGGAGAAAAATTCCAGACAAAAGAGCTTTTGACCACTCCAATGCGTCAGGAAAAAGAAAGATGTCATCTGTGCTTTAAAAAGGCACTTGAGGGCAAAACAGTCTCCCTTGTATGTAGTGGCGATGCCGGAATATACGGACTGGCCTCTCTTATGTATGAGATTGGGCAGGAATACGATAACGTAGAGCTTTCGGTAATACCCGGCATTACAGCGGCAAACAGTGGTGCGGCAGTGCTTGGAGCACCATTAAACCATGATTTTTGTACCATCAGCTTAAGTGACCTGCTCACGCCGTGGGATAAGATTGAAAAGCGTCTTGTGGCTGCTGCAGAGGGTGATTTTGTCATAGCACTGTACAATCCGTCAAGTCACAAGAGAAAGGACTATCTGATGAGAGCCTGTGATATTCTGCTTCGTGCGATAGAGCCGGATAGAGCCTGCGGCTATGTCGAAAATATCGGACGTGAGGGAACAAGCTATACGGTCTGTACTCTCGGTGAGCTCCGCAGTGCACAGGTCAACATGTTTACGACAGTATTTATCGGCAATGAGGGTACACAAATAATTGACGGAAAGCTTGTCACAAGGAGAGGATATCAGATTGAGTAAAATACTGATTTTTGCAGGAACAACAGAGGGACGTAAGCTATCAGAGCATCTGTGTGAAAGAGGCATAGAGCATACGGTTTGCGTGGCAACAGAATACGGTGAAATCGTGCTGCATGAAAATCCGTTCGCGCATGTTCATATGGGGCGTATGGACAGCGAAGGCATGAGAAGCTTCTTTGCGGAACAAAAATGTAAGCTCATAGTGGATGCAACCCATCCGTATGCAGCCATTGTTACCGAAAATATAAAGCAGGCAGTTTATGCGTTTAACGAGGCACATGCTGTTACAGACAATCAGGCGGATAGCAGCATATCAGAAAATATCGAATATGTGCGTCTTAAAAGAGATACGGATATATCAGCAGATTATGATAATATCCGCTATTTTGAGGACAATGAAGCATGTGCAAAGGCACTTAACAATACAGACGGAAATATACTGCTCACAACAGGAAGCAAGGAGCTGTCAGTGTATTGTAAAACCTCAGACGTCAGGGAAAGATTGTATGTGCGCGTGCTTCCGGGGCTTGAGAGCATAAGCTTGTGCATGCACAATGATATTACAGGAAAGCACATTCTGGCATTGCAGGGACCGTTTAGCACACAGCTTAATGAGGCGCTTATTGATCAGTATGACATCAGATGTCTGGTCACCAAAAAAAGCGGTGCGGCCGGGGGCTTTATTGAGAAAATAGCTGCCGCAAAAAATAAAAATATTCCGGTCTATATTGTGGGGCAAAGCGTGCAGGATGATGGAATGTCATTTGAAGCTGTTTGTGAATATATTGACAGTAAATATAACAAGCTTCATATCATGCTTGCCGGCATTGGAATGGGAAATGATGCTTGCATGACAAAAGCTGTTTCAGATGCAATAGAAAGCGCTGATATTATACTTGGCGCAAGCCGCATGATAGAAAAATACAGTGCGAAGATAGACAAAAAGCCGTATTATCTTGCAGAACAGATTATTCCTTATCTATACGAAATTTGTGCAGATACTGCAAAAATCAGTAATGTTCTTATATTATTCTCGGGAGATACAGGCTTTTACAGTGGAAGCAGAAAGCTGTATCTGGCGATAAAAAATGAAATATCTGAAGGAAAATTAAATGCGGATGTGTCAATCCTTCCTGGAATTTCATCGGTGTCATATATGGCGGCAGCAGTCGGTGAAACCTACAACGATGCGTATATATGCAGCATCCACGGAGTAAAGCTGTCTAATATCACATCACGGATTGGCCACCATGCAAAAACGTTTATGCTGATGTCAGGTGTAAAGGATGTGAATATGCTTGGACACCTATTAAGCAGTGACGAAAGGTATGGTTTACAAAAATGCTCGGTAACTGTGGGATACCAGCTATCATATCCGGATGAAACTATATCGCAGCTTTCGCCACAGGAGTGCACAAAGCTTAAAAGGGAGGGACTGTATATCTGTATGATAAAAAATCCCAATCCGGTTGCAAAAAATGTTACACCGCAGCTAAGTGATGCAGCATTTATCCGTGAAAAGGTTCCGATGACCAAAGAGGAAATAAGGCATGTAAGCATCTGCAAGCTTCATTTGAAATCGGATTCAGTGCTTTATGATGTGGGAAGCGGAACCGGCTCCATAGCGGTAGAGGCCGCATCACTTTCCGATGATATGGAGGTCTATGCCATCGAGCAGAAGGAAAATGCCGTGCAGCTTATCACACAAAATAAAGAAAAGCATGGACTTGAAAATATCCATGTTATAAATGCAAAGGCTCCTGACGGAATGGACACTCTTCCGGTGCCGACACACGCATTTATCGGAGGCAGCAGTGGCAATCTAAAGGAGATAATAGAGGCTCTTAAAGCAAAAAATCCACATATCCGTATAGTGATAAATGCAATTTCCATGGAAACAATTTGTGAGATAAAGGAAATATTGTCGGCATATGATGTGAAAAATGAGGATATCGTGCAGCTGCAGGTCAGCCGCTCAAAGCAGATAGGACATTACCATCTGATGCAGGCAGAAAATCCGGTGTGGATATGTTCGTTTGAATTTTAACCTGGGCTTTTATGCTACAACCCGTAATAAATCATCGAAGGCTGATATTTTAAGATATATGATGAAATAAAGGATGAATACATGAAAATAAATCGTTTTATGATAGCCGCACCCAAAAGCGGCAGTGGAAAAACAATGATAACCTGCGCTTTACTGCAGCTTTTAAAGGATAGCGGAAAAAACGTATTGTCATATAAGTGCGGACCTGATTATATTGACCCAATGTTTCACAAAAAGGTGCTTGGCGTACCGTCCAAAAATCTCGATACGTTTTTTACGGACGAAAAGACAACAGTGCAGCTTTTCTTAGATGAAAGAGCCGATGGTGATTTTGCGGTGCTTGAGGGCGTGATGGGATTATATGACGGGCTTGGCGGAATATATGAGCAGGGTTCGTCATACCATCTGGCAAAGGTGACGCAGACTCCGATAATACTCGTGGTGGACGCAAAGGGCATGGGAAAGTCAGTGCTTGCTCTTATAGCCGGTTTTTTGCAGTATGACACGCACCACTTGATTAAGGGGGTTCTGCTCAATCGGATGTCGAAGGGCTATTATGACATCATAAAGCCTCTGATAGAGAAGGAGCTTTCCGTAAAAGTAGTCGGATATTTCCCGGAACAGAAGGATATCGGGCTTTCAAGCAGACATCTGGGGCTTGTCATGCCGGATGAGCTTTCAGATATAAAAAAACAGCTCAATGAAACTGCCGACAGACTAAAAAAGACAATAGATATGGATTTGTTTATAGATATAGCAGAAGCGGCAGATGAAATTGGTGACAGCGAAAATGCAGATAAAGATAAGCGTCAAACCTTAAAAAATGCAGAGCTGATGAGGCTTCAAGACCAAAATAATACCGTAAACATAGCTGTTGCCATGGACGAAGCCTTTTGTTTTTACTATGAAGATAACCTAAGAATGCTCGAAAAATGCGGAGCACAATTACAGTATTTTTCGCCACTGCACGATACCAGCCTTCCAGAGGATTGTGATGCAATGCTGCTTGGAGGCGGTTATCCGGAGCTGTATGCAAAGGAACTGAGTAAAAACGTATCTATGCTGAATGCCATAAAAAAAGCTTTTAGAGCCGGAATGCCGACGGTTGCAGAGTGTGGAGGATTTATGTATCTTCACACATATATCCGTAACATCTGTGATGATACAGATGAGCAAAACAAGGCTGATGAACAAAACAAAGCAGATACACAATATAATACAGATACACAAAATGATGTGAGTGTGTCGCAGCTTGTGGGGGCACTGGATGGTGGGTGTCATTTTAAGGGAAAGCTTGTCAGGTTCGGATATATTGAGCTTGCGGAAAAGCATAGCAATTTTCTACCGCCAAATGAAAAAATAAAGGCGCATGAATTTCATTATTACGACAGCACCGATAACGGAGCCGATTGTATTGCGACCAAGCCGGCCACAGGCAGAAGCTACGACTGCGTGATAAGCCATGATAATTACTGGCTTGGGTTTCCGCACCTGTATTATCCGTCAAATCCGCATTTTGCAGAGAGCCTTGTGAGAAAAGCATATGAATATAGAAGGAATAAAAATGGAAAACTCTTATAAATACTTTAAAAACAAAGATTGCAAATATTTTCCGTGTCACAAGGGACTTTCGGATGACTTTAATTGTCTGTTTTGTTATTGTCCTATGTATAGTATGCCAAACTGTCCCGGAAGTAAGACCTACATAGAGAAGAATGGCAAAAAAATCAAGGTATGCACAGACTGTACGTTTCCACACAGACCGGAAAATTATGATAAAATCATACAGATTTTGATTAGGAATAATAATAACTGATTTATGGGCTAAAGCCGTTCGGAGGTTTTGCATAACATAAAAATATGGCAGGAAGGAGATGTTTTATATGCAGATTATCTTACAGAGAGGTCTTCCGTTTGAAGTAAAAATACCATCTGCCAGACCTGTTGATATCAGCACATTATCAGAAGCAGAGTTCAATGAAGAATTGGAGAAAGGATATGCGGATATGCAGGCTGGACGGACAAAAAATGCGAAGAAAGCATTTGCTGACATTCGCAAGGATTATGGCTTATGATATATGAAGTAGAATTATCCGAACAGGCTGACAGTGATTTGAGAGGGATTTTTGAATATATTTCTTTTGAATTACAATCGCCGGAAAATGCAAGCGGACAGCTTGACCGTCTGGAAGAACAGATATTAAGTCTGGATACGATGCCGGAGCGTTATCGAAAATATGAAAAAGAACCGTGGAAAAGTCGTGGACTTCGTGTATTACCAGTAGACAATTATGTGGTACTTTATATTCCAGACAGCGATAAAAAAGTTGTAACAATACTTAGAGTAATGTATGCCGGACGGGACATAGACAATCAGTTAAATCTCCACACAAAGCAATAAAGGATATGATTTAAAGCAGCCTTTCATTTATGATCGACTGCTTTTTTCATATTCAAAATTAAAAAGAAAGGGCTGAATTACGATGGAAGAATGTAGCGTATTGATTGAAACGACCAAATCAGCAGAGGATAAAACCTCTCGCTGGTTTGATTTACCCATTGATTATGAGCTGTTCCGTGACCTGCTCGGTGTGGAAGCTGACAGCAAAGACTATCAAATCACAGATATGAAGCTCCCCTTTGCTGGCGATATTGTAAGGACAACTTCTGTAAGACGATTAAACAAGCTATACTTTGCTTACACGGATTTATCGCCAGAAGTTCAGCAGGCATACAAAGACTTGATTCCTTATTTTGGCGGT
>ERZ650302.1764-NODE-1764-length-11931-cov-6.691647_pt1 | contig 11931 bp, 10 predicted proteins | sample MGYA00376238_ERZ650302 | MGnify/ENA primary metagenome ERZ650302 (study PRJEB26733, sample SAMN07839298) | wastewater metagenome | biome: urban; feature: wastewater treatment plant; material: waste water | place: USA: North Carolina | collected 2016-04-28 ... | reverse complement strand
GATGGTACTAAACCTCCTGTAACGGTAGCAAGTTGTATACCACCAGCAGTAGAGCCGTCATGCACCCTTAATGTTTTGTTTGTTGTATCTACAGTAACTTCACCATTTGCACCTGTGAAAGTATTATGCTCTGTAGCTGTACCTTTTCTTAATTGTAATTGTTTAGCCATTTATATTTCCTCTAATATGTGATAACTGTATCGGTAATGCTTCCTGCATCTAATGTTTCTGTAATTGTTACATCTGTTATTAAACCATTGTCATCGTTACTACAACAAACAAGGTGTGTGTACCATATTGTCTGATACAACGAGTTTATGTTATTCAAAACCGTTTCGTTAAAAAGAACAGCGGATGTGTTAAAAGAGTCTCTTGACTCTGATTTTATCATAGGTTGAGAAACACCTGAAACAATAGGTCTTTGTTGGTCGTAAGGTATTGTTCCATTATCAGCAACAACCCTATCAAACCAACTTCCTGCTGCACTCAAGTATTTACTATATTCATAAACATTGTTGTATAATACATCAAGTTTACTTGTAAAATCTAATGAACCTAACCCAATGTCAATCTCTGTTTCATCAACTTGGAATAGGGTTGGGAAGTCTCTAACTCCCCTAACTTTTCCATAGTTGTATTTGTTATTAACTGTAGAGTTAAGGTAAGAGCTAAGTTGATTAACTTGAACACGGAAAGTAGGGAGTTTAGATAAAAATATTTCCGCATCTGTTGAAAATGTATTAGGTCCTGATAACCTAGCTCCTGCTTTTGGTAACTCTTGCACTGAAGGTGAAGCCATTATACTAACCCCTCTACTCTCAAATTGCACTTACTTACTGTTGGGAAAGAAATAGTCGCTTTAAAGTCATTATAAAACCCATATACAATCAACTCTTCCATATCAGGATTTCCTATGAATAAGCAAGGTACGGAGTCAATATCAGAGAAAAACCTTTGAACAGACGCTAGGAAACGGTTGTCAATATCAATATCATACTCTGCATATTTACTATTCTTTCTTTTAACAACACTTATATTTCCGAACTCGTCTGTTTCTTTTCTACTGTATGATTTGATACCAATAGCTGTCCCATAGTTTGTTCGACCTACTGTTGTTTGAACCCCGTAAACAACTTCGCCAACCTCAACCACTCCTGCTCCTGAGCTAATTGTTACACTAATACTTGCTGTTGGATAGTTTGATGGTAAGTCTAAGAATACCGCTAATTTCAAGTTGTTCAAATCCACCAAAGGAGCAAAGAAGTATGAGTAGTAGTCTGTAACTTCACTTGAACCTGTGAGTTCCTTAGTTTTGTCATAGACAACACCTGCTGTGGGGTCAGTAACTACAACACGAACTGTTGTAGCGTTTAGATTTAAAAAAGCTATACCATTCACAACTTCGTTTGGAGTTAATGTAAACTGGATACCACCTGTTCGACTGCTGACATTTGAAACAACATTATCAAACATCCGATAACGGTTTGTAGCTCCTAAACTTAACCAATTTGTTTGATTTAGGTCGGGAGTTGTTGTACTAGAGTTTGCTAATATCGCTTCATATATTTTGTGTTTGTATATAACTCTATCAGAAGCATTATAACTTACGCTTGCAACCCAAACAGGGTACTCATCTTCTGGTATGTTACTAGAAGTTAGAATAGTGTCCGTAGTCACTACACTTTTAATAACTCTCATTTAATTTCCTCAAATTTATAAATGCTCCAATAATTATACAAGGAGAACCGAAGTTCTCCCCATATTTAATGAGTTATGGTACAACTGTAACAGGAACAGGTGTATCACCATTTTCTGGTTGAACACCAACAAGCATACGACTACCATCGTCCCAACGCTCAAATCTGCTTGCCATGTCTTGTGTGTACTTAGCAATAGCAAATAACCCAGCATTAAACTCTTCACGGATAGCTTCAAGTTTAGTGTCTGTAGAGGTGTTAGTGGTTTCTACAGTAGGGGCTATGTTTGTAGCATTTGAAGGTGTTAGTGTAGGTGAAATAGATGTTCCTAAACCGTTTTCTTGAACATCAGCAGAAACCGTAGCAGCTCTTTGAATCATTGCTAAGTCTTTAGCATACTCACTACCTGTTACAGAGTACAACTTACTCACTTGCATCAAATCCTTACCTAAAGTAAGAAGTCTATTAGCTGCTTCTGTATCACCTTGCATAGCAAGGACGGAAGCACTTTCAAACTCGTTTCGTAAGTAAGCTAGGTTACGTGGTTGTTCTGTTTCACCTCTTGCTGCTCTAGCTTGTTCAGCTAAATCACGTAGAGATTGCACAAGAGCATTCACGTCACTATTAGCACTATCCAAAGCATCTTGAAGATCATTAAACTCAGGAGCTAATGCAATGATTTGACCATAAAGCTTTTGACCTGCTTCCGTAGTAATATCAATACTACTTACTAGGTTTCTAAATGCTTTCACATCAGCAGGTAATTTCTTACCAAAGATAGCAAACTCATTTGTCAATCTACGTGTCAACTCAGCAGCTTGTTCAGCAGGAGATAACATCTCAAAGTAAGCATCTAAACCACTAGCTAAACTATCTAAACCACCTGCACCAAGAATCATAGAAGAAGTAAGATAATCACCACTCTTACCTGTCATAAACAATTGTTCTTGTAAATCTTCTAAGGTGTTAATGAAGTCTGTTATTTCTTCAGCACTACCATCGAAAGTATTTACAAGATCAGTCATACCACCTTTGATAGTTGAAATACCTACCTTAGTTAAGTACGATTGTCTAATGATTTCAGTAGCAAGGTCATCAGCTTGCTTGTTGATAATGTTTGTGTAGTTGATTGCAGTTACGTTTAATCTATCAGTGTAGTAAGCAGCTTCCTCAACAGCAGAAGCAACTTTCACTAGAGTTTCATAGTAACCTTCACCTACTGTTTGGAAATCTTCTAAACTACCAAAAGCTTGTTTAGCAAGACTATCAGCAGCAGCACCAAATACAGCTTCTAACTTCTCTTGGATTTCCTCACCACTAAGACCTTTAAGGTTGATCTTACCAATAGAAACTACAGCATTCTCAAGGTTGGTTTGAACTGCACTCAAATCAGCACCAAGAATATCAGTAGCAGATAAGATTGAGTCGTAGAAACCTTTGAAGATTAAGGTGAACTGGTTGGATAACTCAGCGTCGGCTTTAGAATATTTGGTTTTATTCTTAGTTGATGTTGTTACGCCAAGTGTTTTCTTCTTGGTTTGAATATCAACATACTCTTGTAAGTTGAAACCTTTAGATAGAATATCTCCAAGTTTTTGATTTTTACCATATAAACCTTGACCTTTAACTGTAGTCTTAGAACCAAATAACCCACCTAGTAAACCACCAAGCATTTTGTTGATACCTAAGAAATCACCAATACCTGCAAAGAACGAGTTACCAGCTTTCTCAAGGAAACCACCAATCGCATTCTGATTGAACCCTTCAGTAATATTAAAGCCTTGTCCTGTTTCTTGACGAAGGATTAAGTTAGTAACCCCGCCAATACTACTTTCAATGTTCTTCAAAGAACGTAGCATTGCAGAAGTTAATGGAAGCATTAAATCACTATTTTCAGATAACAAGTCAATAGAGTTAGCAATACTAGCTGATTGAGCTTCTGAATCACCAAAGACTGTACCTGTACCTTGATTTGATGTATCAACGTACTCACCACCGCTACTACCACCACTACTAATAGCAATACCAATACCTGCCATCAAAGCTATCATTGCAGCAGCACTAGCAAAACCAACAGGAGGTGGAGCTTGAGCAGCAGAAGCTACAGCACCTTGAGCCTGAACTACGTTTAAACCCATTTGAGCTGTGATTTTGGTTGCAATACCACCAATAAACATAGCCATATCTTTTGCATACCCTGCAAGTTTAATAGCCATAGTCTTAATAGTGTCTTTCTTTTCCCAAAGAGCAAAAGCAATCTTACTAGCTTGGTAAGCTTTCTCTAAACCACTAACAACTTTATAACCTTTACTTTCCTCTTTGAATAAAGATTTAGTAAGAGATAGTGCAGATGTAATGGCTTTATCCGTTGCTTGTTTCTTATCCTTAGTTTGTTTCTGCATCTCAAGATTTAGGTCAAACTCTTGTTGAGTGGTATCCAAACCTTTCAACTTAGCAGCATCAATTTCTTCGTTCAGTTTCTTGATTTGCTCTCCACCCGACATAGTAGTACGAATTAACTCATTCATACCATCTAAAGCAGATTGGAAAGGATTACCAAAATCACCAAACACAGAGAAATCAACATTACTAAAATCACCTAAAGGGTTCTTTTGCTTTTCAGCTTCTTCAGCTAACTCTTTAGCAATTTCTAACAATCGTTGCTGATTAGCTAACACACCAATCTGAACAGAATCCATTGTTGAGTAGTTACCAACTAAAGTCTTAACAGCGTCACTTTCATTCAACGTAGCAATGTAAGTTTGACGTTTAAGCTCTGCTAACTCTTTTTCGTAGTTAGTCAATTCTTCTGCTTCAACTAGCTTTTTAGCTTGATCAGGAGATAGTGTAGGGTCACTAGCTATTTTGTTAGCGATTGCCATATTCTTAATCAGGTTAGCATAACCACCTGCTTGAGCATTGACATAAGCTACCCGTTGCTTTTCAGCATTCGTTAAAGTTAAAGTCACTTGTCTTTCAGTTTCTTTATCTTTTAAATTCTTCTGTTGAGCAATCATAAGCTTCATCAAAGACTTTTCAGAATCAGATAAACCTTTCTTCGTAGACTCTAAACGAGAGAACGTAGCTCGTGTTGTTGCTTCCTCTAAACTAACACCATCTTTCAGCATCTTATTGATACTTGAGTACCAAGATAGTTGATCACCTAAAGAGTAGTGCTGTGCATACAACTCATTCGTCATAAGCTTTTGTAGAGCTAGTAAACCATCAGCATCTTCCCTAAAACCTGCTTCAGCTATAGCACGAGATTGAGCATAAGACGCACCTTTCTGTTGAAGTAAGATTGCTCTAGTTTGAATATCCTCTTCTTCTGATAGCGTAGCAAGGTATTCAAGACGCTTTTGAGTTTGTTGTGCTAAGATTACTTCTTGAGCAAGCATAGTTCCTGTGATATTCTCATAGTAATCTTTAGTTGCAGCAACTTTAGCAACTTCAAAATCTACACCTTGAGAAAGTAATTGTTGGATACGTTGAACATAGTTAATTTGATCTTCATAACCCGACAGCACTTCTTCACGCTTCTTCAACAACTTGTCTGAGGCTTTATCTTCATCTTTACGAGAAGCTGTTAAAGCAGAGATTCGATCTTCTTCAGCTTTAGCCAACTTAGCATAAGGGACTAAGCTTGCAGCTTGACTATCCTTACCTAACTCAATTTGTTGTTGCATCAATGACAAAGATTCTTTAGCTTTATCTAAATTACTCTGCATACTTTTTGCTTGAGGGGAAGCTTTATCCATACCACTAAGCTGTTTGTTAAGAACTTTAATCTTATCAGATAACTCAGTTGCTTTTTGCTCTAATGGGTCAAATGTATCTCTAACACCTGTAACTACCTTACGAGCGTAAGACTCTTCCAAGTCAAACTTTTGCATGATATTTAAAGTGTCTCTACTATCTTTAATAGCCTTCTTGAAATCCTCTGCCATCTTGTTAAACTTACTACCAGCAATGACAGCTTCATCACCTAATTGCTCAGTCTTGTCTTTAAGACCATTGATAGCAGGAGTAGCATTTTGTGCTTCATTACCTGCAAGCTTAACACCTGCACCCGCAGCATTAGCTGATGTTTCAAGAGTTTTTGCAGACTTAGCTGTTTCGTTGTAAACATCTTTCTGTTTCTTAAACTCCTCAACAACATCTGTAGGCGCACCTAACTCTAAGAGTTTACGGTAAGCTGTATCATAATCCATCAAACCTTTAGTGGTTTTATTGATTACATCATCCAACTGCTTGTTGTTCATCTTACCTTGCATTTGACGTAATTGCACGTAGCTGAGAAGTACACGATTTACCGTGTTTGCTTGCTCATCTAACTTTTCATTTACATCTGACATAGACTTGATTAACGAAGCTCTAGCATTCTTCTGTTGCTCTGCGTTAAGTTGTTTGAAAGAGTTAGTAGTCATATCTGCATATTCGCTAGATTCAACTAATTTCTTACTTGCTTCAGCAGCATTATCTCTTAACAATAAGTATGAAGTTGCTACACCTGCAATAGTTAGAGCAATACCTGCCCAACCACCCATGAAAGCGAAAGCTGTTTGTGCAGCTCTACCGAAAGCAGTAGCAGCAGTAGCACCTAAAACAAAAGCTCTCATTGAAGCAGTTGTTGCAGCAGCCATAGCTGATGTTTGATAAGTAAGTTTTACACTAGCAGCAGTAGCTAGAACAAGAGAAGCTACATATCGAGTAGCAATAACAGTAGCAAGAAGTTTAAAAGCATCTACAACGGTATTGATAGTGCCTGCATTAGCTGAGAACCAATCATTTACATCCTTACCAAATTGTCTAGCATTTTGAGCACCTGTAAGCATCCCTTGAGCTAAGTCTAGCATAGCTTCACCAAGAGCTTTAGTAACACCTGCACCTTCGTTAAACTCACCAATAGCAACTAAGAAACCTGTCTTAATAGCATTAGCTCCCTGCTCCATTGTTACACCCAACTTCTTGTTTTCTTCAATCAGTTTAGGGTATTCTTTTAACAATGCTTTAGAGATAACTTGCGTAGTTAGCATACCAGCAGCAGACATCTCTTTTAGTTTATCCGCAGCAATACCACTACCTTCAGCAATTGCTTTAAGGAAGCGAGGAGACGCTTCTGAGATAGACCTAAATTCATCCCCAGCTAATTTACCAGATGCCATTGCTTGAGAGAACTGAATAGTAGCTGATGCAGCTTCCATTGCTGTAGCTCCACCAATACGCATAGACTTACCAAAAGCATCTACAACTGTTGTAATAGCTGCTGTGTTAGCTCCAAGCTTCTGCATAGACGGTGCAAGACGAGAGAATAGTGTAGCTGTTTCTCTTAACCCTACGTTGTTCTCCACAGAGAATTGAGCAAGTTGACTATTAACCTTACCTAACTCTTTAGCATCTGTGATATACAACTTCATACGGTTTTGAATAGAAGTGTATTCATCTGCCATTTTAACTGTAGCAACAGCTAAGTTAGTCATAGCTGTCATAACACCATAGATAGCAGCAGATAGAGCAGCATAGATAGCAATACCCTTAACTTGATCTAAGAACTTATTATGACTTTCAGTTACTTTCTCAAAAGAAGGTCTAAGGGCTTGAGCAGCTTTGTTAGTTTCTTCTATTGCTCTTTTGTAATTGTCTAAGGTTGAAGAGTCTGCACCACTAATTTCCATCCTAGAAATACGAGTAGCGTCTGTTTTACCAAATCCTTGTGAAATATATTTAGCACGAGTTTGTTCTAAGTTGAGTAATTTCTTATATGCGTCAATCTGTTTGTTTTGAGCACCAAGAACATCTTCTGTACCTTTCTTAGTTTTACCTAATGAGGTAGTAACCTTCTTTTGACCGTCTACAAACTCAGAAGAAGCTTTCTTACCTTTTGTACCAATGTTATCAACTTTATCGAGAAGCTTATCAACTTCTGTATTAGCGTCTTTTAAACCATTAGCGTTAATCTGAAAACCAATTTTAACTAAATCCATTACTATTCCTCGTGTTTAGTCTTTGCTTCTCATGCTTTTCTATTTTTCTTAGAAGCTTTTTCTTGTTCTTTATTATGGTGTTCTAACCACATTCTATCCCACACCCTAATCAACTCTAATTCATAAGGTTCAGGTAATACATCTTCTAAGGTGAAGAACGCTAACATTTCTTGGTAACTAATAGCACAAAAACCTCCAAAACCTCCTGACTGCCTCGTTTGATTTAAACGTAAGAAATACGTCCATGCAAATTGAGCAGCACTTGGAAGTAATGGAGGTTCTTCTGTTGCTTCTTGTAATATCTTTTGATGACCACCCATAGAGGCAAGGAAAGGGTTATCCTTAGCTGCCTCAATATGGTCATTTACAGTTGATCCATCAGATGCTCTCTGAGTGTGTTCAATCTGATATTGGCAATACTCAATACAGTCATCAAGAATATTGCTTAGATGAAATTTGCAGCATTGTCACTTTCTTCTAAGACTTGTCCACGTACCCAATCAAGTTCTTGCATAATACGTTTAATGTTTTCAGGGGTAGGTTCTACAACCTTACCATCTTCCTCTAAACCTTTCCAAGTAACGATACGTGCTGCTGCTGATTCAATAAGAGTTGCTTCAGCTTCATCTAAGTCTACAGGTTGTTCACCTTTACCTCTGCGTTTAGCTTGCAATTCTTTCATCTGCATTTTATTAAATAAATCTTTACTGTATTTCTTCATCTTAGGTGATAAGTTACCACGTACAGTAATGAAGAAATCAGTTGAGCTACCATCAGGTAGTTTTACTTCAAATTCGTGACCAGCTTCAGCTTGTTCAGCTAAGTTAGTTTTTTTAATATCAAAAGCCATGTTGTGTATCCTCAAAATAAAATATAAAATAAATAAGTAAGGGGAGGTTTATAATTAAACACACCCCTTTGTTGTTATTTGTTAAAACTTAAATTCACTTTAAACTAAAGTAGAATCTTGAATCATCAATGTAGTTGCTTCAAAACCATTTGCACCAAAACCTTTAAGAGCTTGGAATGAGTTAGAAGAAACAATACCTTTTTCACCATCATCTTTAGTATCGGTAGACAGTTTAAGACGTGGAATAGTGAAAGACATAAACTCTGAATTAGGTAAGCTGTTAGCAGTTAAAGCTACAACCAAACTAATCTCTGTTTCATTATCAAAGTAACCAGCGAATGTACCGTCTTGATATAGAGTAGTGAAGTCACCATCTACAATGATACGACCTTCGTAGATTTCAGTTTTAATATTACTACCAACTACTGCTTCAGAAGTCATGTTACGATTGATGTTGAAGTTAGCACCAGTTACAAGAGCTACAGGAGCACCATTTACAATCAAAGCACCGTTTACTGCTGCAAAGATACCGTTACTGTTTTGAGCTGATGGAGAAGTGAAGAACTGTGATACGCCACGTTGCTTCAAGTCTTGACCCATAAAACTAAGATCAACAGTTGTCAAACCAGTTGCAGGAAGTGCAATACCTACAGTATTTACTTTATTACCTACTGTTACTTCTGATTGACCAATATCTGCATACCATTCTTCAAATGTATATGAATCGTCAGTATGACCAGTTGTAGGTGCATAAGTTGTTTTACCTGTCGCTACAAACGCACCACCAGAAGCTACTGTTTCAGGAGTTAGTTTTACGTTGTTTAAAGCCACTACCGTTGCTACTGTAGCTGTTAAAGCGATAACAAGTAAGTTAACATTGTTGTTAGCTGTAGCGAAACCTGTTAAACGAATAACACTACCTACACGAACTGCATCAGTTAACCAACTACCAGTAGTACGAGTGATTGTATATTTACCACCTACTGATGCAATAGTTGTACTACCTAAAGCTGATGGTGTAGCTGCTGTCCAGTTACGAGCTAAAGCAGAAGCTAAGAAATCTGCATAAGTTCCTGCACTAAGTTCACCTGAGATACTACCCTCTACAGCACGAACACCATGACGGAAATCAACCAATTGATAATCTGTACGGATTTCTTCTGATTGATAAGTTTCTTTTGTTAAGTTAAAAGTAGACGATACTCGACGAAGTGTTTGTCCACCAGTTGTAGGGGAAGGTAATGTACCAAAAGAAGTTTCTTTTTTATAAGATACTACTTTATTAATACCTGAAGCTGTTGCCATTATTTACTCCAAAAATTATTGCTAATTGTGTAATTGTTAAAATTATTTTAAATTAGAGATTGAATCATTAATCAAATTGCTCTGAATAGTATCTAATTCTTATTGTAATCTCTGCTCTATTGTCGTTGATGTAGACAGGGGATATTTGCGGAGTCCTGTCTATTATTATTTTATCCGAACCCTCAACTAATGTTGTTCCTCTTTTAAAATAATCTTGCACAAGTTCTGCCATTGTTGTGATGTTACCAACACCTTCACCTTTCGGATAAGATAAGACAACTTGATAGAAACCAACCTCACGGAAATAACCATCACCTAATGTTGGATTTTCAGGAGTAATCGGAGCTAGTGCAGAACGCTGATATGCAGTACCTACTGTTGGGGTAAATGTTACATTCTCAAAAGCCGTCTTAGATGCTCCCAACCCTGAAGGCATAGCTATCAACTTCTTTTCAAATGCAAGCCTAATATTCTTTTGTGACATCTAAAACCCTCACAGTTTACTTACCTTTTGTGCTACAGCTTCTAAGATAGCTACTGCTGAACCTGCATTGTTCTCAACAACATGATAACCACCTTTAGCTTTCCATCCATATTCAGGGTTATCGTCCCAACCATCTTCAACCATTTTAGCGTGGTCAATACTGTTAGTGACGTAAGTGGTATCTTCTAAGTTGTATGCTTTGTTCTTATGTATAGCGTCTAAAACAGCTCCCATACCCTCTGTATCAGCAGAACGTACAGTAGTGTCAACTGCACCTAAACCAACGCTCCAAGAGTTCTTAAAGTCACCTACATCGTTAGCAATTAACCCTTGCTTTGATTGATAGTATGGAGCACCTAATGGAGATTCATCTACTAAGGTTACAGCAATCTTTTCTAAAGATTCACCGACAAGCATTTTAGATTTAAGTTTAATCTTCTCTCTTAATGAAGCAATACCTTGCTTACCTTCATACACTGCCATGTTGTACCTCTTTAAACTGTTAAATCATTAAACACTTACACAGAGAACACGCCACATACAAGCTTCACCAAAACCTTCGTATTTACTAACCTCTACAACCTCAACAGATTCATCTACACCTAAGAATATATCAGTAACTAAATCACCAACTTTAGGTCTTACAGGTAGGTCAGTTGTAGAGATAAGGAATACAGTTAGTTTCTTACCAACAAGGTTAGGAGATTTAACTTCTTTATACTTAGGTTCTGTCTCAAACATCTTGATTGTATATAACGTACTTGTTGTTTCTACTGTTTGAGTTTCACGATTATATGTTTCACTACCAATACTCTTGTAAACTCGTGTCTTACCATGTTTATCAATCAAGCGTTTTGCACCTGATTTGAAACGGTTAGATTGTAAATCCATATTCACTACCTTAAAGGTTGTTAGATTTTAAAAGGTTTAAAAAGTATTAGGAAATCTCTTAAACACTTGTTGGTTTGTATTATTTGTACAACTAGCATCACCATCTGTAGGGATACCTGCATCTACATCAACAACCAAGTTATCGTAGTTCTCTACGTTAGCTCGAATATCTGCTACGCTAATTCCACCAGCATAAGGCATTGCACCATTGATAGCGAAACTAAAGTTAGGGTCATTCAAATACATTTGCAATGTTTTATAATAGTTATTAAACCAATCATGATCCCATGATTCAAGAACATCTGCTTTAGTGTGTGTTAATTGAGATAGAATGAATAACACAGTCTTACCACAATCTAAACTTGCTCTACGAACATTGTTCTTATTCTTTTCTAAATAGTGAGTAATTTCTTCATCAGAAAGTAGGTCATAGGCATTACCAATTAAACCCACGTTTAGTCTAACTTCTTGGACTAATGTTAATGCCATTATTATTTCCTTTGTTTATAATTCTTTTGTGTATTATTTTAATATTGCTATGAACCAAAGTCAAGCCTCGATTCATAGTGTATTAAAACAATGTTGCTTTAATTATACAGTAGCACCTTTAACTGCACGGACCACAGAAGATGGACGTCTGATCAAATGAACGTGAGAGAACTCTAATTCCATTTCTTCTTTTTCGCCTTTAGGGTCGCCATATACCCATAAGTATTGGTT
>ERZ650302.1762-NODE-1762-length-11940-cov-3.074043_pt1 | contig 11940 bp, 7 predicted proteins | sample MGYA00376238_ERZ650302 | MGnify/ENA primary metagenome ERZ650302 (study PRJEB26733, sample SAMN07839298) | wastewater metagenome | biome: urban; feature: wastewater treatment plant; material: waste water | place: USA: North Carolina | collected 2016-04-28 ... | reverse complement strand
TCAGATGGTCGAGGAACGCGGAGACCTTCTCGCGGCCGCCCGGCACGCCGAAGGAGATCACACCGCAGGTGCCGTTCGGCATGTACTTCTCCGCCAGCGCATGGTACTTGTCCGTTTCGAGGCCCGGGAAGCTCACCCAGCTGACGCGCGGATCGGCGTCGAGCCACTTGGCCACGGCCAGTGCGTTCGCGCAGTGGCGCTCCATGCGCACGCCGAGGGATTCCAGATGCATGCCCATGATCCACGAATTGATTGGCGCCGGAGTGGAGCCGAAGTCGCGCATGAGCTGCGCGGTGGCCTTGGTGATGTATGCGGCCTTGCCGAATTCCTTCGCGTAGGTGACGCCATGGTAGGAGTCGTCCGGAGTGGTGAGGCCCGGGAATTTCTCCGCATGGGCCATCCAGTCGAAATTGCCGGAATCGACGATCGCGCCGCCCACGCAGGATCCGTGGCCGTCCATGTACTTGGTGGTGGCGTGCGTGACGATGTCCACGCCGTACTGGAACGGACGGCAGTTGATCGGCGTCGGGAAGGTGTTGTCGACGATCAGTGGCACGCCGTGACGATGCGCTGCGTTCGCGAACTTCTCGAAGTCGAGCACGATAAGCGCCGGATTGGAGATGGACTCGCCGAACACGGCCTTGGTGTTCGGCTGGAACGCGGCCTCAAGTTCCTCTTCGGTGCAGTCCGGGCTGACGAAGGTGCATTCGACGCCCATCTTGCGCATGGTCACGTTGATGAGGTTGAACGTGCCGCCGTAGATGGCGGAGGAGGCGACGATGTGGTCGCCGTTGTTGCAGATGTTGAACAGCGCGAAGAAGTTCGCCGCCTGGCCGGACGAGGTGAGCATCGCGGCCGCGCCGCCTTCCAGCTCGCAGATCTTCGCGGCGACGGTGTCGTTGGTCGGATTCTGCAGGCGGGTGTAGAAGTAGCCGGATTCGGACAGGTCGAACAGTCGGCTCATCTGTTCGCTCGACTGGTATTTGAAGGTCGTGGCCTGGATGATTGGGGGAGTGCGGGATTCTCCATTGCCCGGCTGATAGCCTCCCTGCACGCAGATGGTGTCGACGTTTTCGCTCATATGTTCCTTCTTTCGATTCCGCGCTTCCGTGCGCCGCGCAGGTGTTGCGCCGCGATGCGAACAAACAAACACACTGTATCACTGCATTGATAAATGGCTTGATTCCAATGGAAACGCCGTATAGTTTAACGAATTGACAAACTTAGGTAATTCAATTTATTATGTAGACCAAGACGGGCGGAAAGCCCGCTGCGAAATAAAGCTTTACGTAAGTAAACCAAGCAAAGGAGCATTCCATGGGTCTGTGGGATATCGATAAGATTCCGTACGTCGGTCGCGAAAAGGGGCCGCAGGAGGGTCTTGCTTTCCATTACTACGATGCCGACAAGGTTGTTGCCGGCAAGAAGATGAAGGACTGGCTGCGCTTCGGCGTCGCATGGTGGCACACCTTCGACCAGGAGCTGGTCGACCCGTTCGGCACCGGCACCGCCCAGCGCCCGTGGTACGGCAAGTATTCCGATCCGGAGGACGAGGCCCTGGCCAAGGTCGACTACGCCTTCGAGTTCTTCCAGAAGCTCGGCGTCGAGTACTTCTGCTTCCATGATCGCGACATCGCTCCGGAAGGCGACACCCTGCGCGAGACCGACAAGAACCTGGACAAGGTCGTCGACAAGATCGAAGAGAACATGAAGTCCACCGGCATCAAGCTGCTGTGGAACACCTCCTCCCTGTTCACCAACCCGCGCTTCGTGTCCGGCGCCGCCACTTCTCCGTTCGCCGACATCTACGCCTACGCCGGTGGCCAGCTCAAGAAGAGCTTGGAGATCGGCAAGCGCCTGGGCGCCGAGAACTACGTGTTCTGGGGTGGCCGCGAAGGCTACGAGAACCTGTGGAACACCGAGATGAAGCGCGAGACCGACCACATCGCCAAGTTCTTCCACATGTGCGCAGATTACGCCAAGGAAATCGGCTTTGAGGCCCAGTTCCTGATCGAGCCGAAGGCCAAGGAACCGACGATGTTCCAGTACGACTTCGATGCCGCCACCGCCATCAACTTCCTGCGCACCTATGATCTGATGGACGTCTTCAAGCTGAACCTGGAAGGCAACCACGCCAACCTGGCCGGCCACACCTACCAGCACGAGATCCGCACCGCCCGCGAGGCCGGCGTGCTCGGCTCCCTGGACGCCAACCAGGGCGACAAGCTCATCGGCTGGGATATGGATGAGTTCCCGACCGACCTGTACGAGACCTCCACCGTCATGTGGGAAGTCCTCGCCGAAGGCCAGATCGGCCCTCACGGTGGTCTGAACTTCGACGCCAAGCCGCGCCGTACCTCCTTCTACGAGGAGGACCTGTTCCGCTCCCACATCGCCGGCATGGATTCCTTCGCAGCAGGCCTCCTGGTCGCCGCCAAGATGCATGAGGACAAGGTCATCGAGAACCTGCAGGCCGAGCGCTACAGCTCCTTCGATTCCGGCATCGGCGCAACCGTCGAGAACGGCACCGCCTCCCTGGCCTCCCTCGAGGAGTATGCTCTGGATATCCCGCAGTCCAAGCTCATCGAGGCCACCAAGTCCGATCACCTCGAGTCCGTCAAGGCCACGATCAACAACTACATGATCGACGCCCTGGCCGAGGCGTGAGCCGAAAACTCACTAGGGTTTTAGGTAGCCTCGGGCGAAGTCCGAGACGGTAGTCGAGGGCGAGCAATGACTGGGCGCGCGTAGCGTTCCGGAATTGCAGGACCGAGGCATGGGCGCAGTAAGGAGTTTCCGTTAGGACTCCTGATTCATCGCTGGATCAAACAGTGGGGCTCGACTGTGACAGAGCCGGATGTGGTGTGCCGAAGCGTCGGTGTTCCGGCACACCACTCACTTTTCTTTCCTTCCTCCTTCCTCAAATTTCCTTCGCACGCAAGTCGTTTGCCGGCTAGATCGCCGGTGAGCGGCTTGTTTGCGTTGCTAGACCAAGCGAAAATTTCGATTATTCGCAATAATGTGATGTATCCAAACGTTCCCGAATGAGGCGTACTTATGACCACAACGATTACCATCGCCAATCCCATTCTTCACGGAATGCATCCTGATCCGAGTTGGATTTGGGATGATGATCTTCGGCAAATCGTGCTTGTGACCTCCACCTTCGAACTGGTTCCAGGCTTGCCTATTTACGTTTCCAGAGATATGGCCCACTGGAAACACGTGTCGGATGCCATAGATGAGGAGTTGGCAAGACGTTTGCTCATTCCTTTCGTGGATGACTCGGGTGGCGTCTATGCGCCGACGCTGCGTAGGATTCGTGGCAAATACGTGATTGCCTGCACCATCGCTCGCATCAATGGACGCAAAGCCATCGCGGAAGGATGCTCCCAGGCCGAATTGGATGCGGCCCAGGCGGCGGAAGGCAACTTCGTTCTTGAGTCGGACTCGATCGACGGACCTTGGCGTGGGCCGTTCTGGATCGAGGGCGCCGAAGGCATCGATCCAGACATATTCGAGGACGGGGATGGCAACGTGTACTGGACCCAGACCCGTCCTGCGGTCAATCCGCAATGGGAAGGCCAGACCGAGGTCTGGACCCAACGCATTAATCCGGAGACTTGGACTTTTGTCGATGACGGTCTTCCTGCGGGATCGGGCAAGACGGTAATATGGCGCGGATACGGTATGGAATCGGTGTGGGCTGAGGCGCCGCATCTCTATCGCGTGGGTGATTATGTGTATCTGATGACCGCTGAGGGGGGCACCAGTTTCGAACATAGCGAAATGGCCATGCGCATCTATGCGCCGCATGGACTGCTTCGGGCGTTCGAAGCTTACGAACGGGAAGTATCCGAATTGGGTGAGTGCATTCCGCAGGTTCGTGACGGGGAACGCTGCTATCTTGGCACCGCAATCCGTGCCTTCCACGCGGATAAGAAGAATCCGATTCTCACCCACCGACATCTGGGTTTGTCGGAACCGCTGCAATGCGTGGGACATGCGGACCTGTTGCTTCATCCGGAACTGGGATGGTGGCTGGTGTGTCTCGGCGTGAGAGAGACACGGGGAAAGCATGACGGCGAATTATTGAGCTACTTGGGAAGGGAGAGCTTTGTCGCTCCGGTATCCTGGGAACATAATCCGGCCGATTGGAAGCTGGACGGCAACGGTGCATCATATACGCATGAGGGTGACCCCGGATGGCCAGTGACTTGCGCTGGTCTTGGCCGCTTGGCCGACGAGATCACGGTTACTACTGAAGACGATGGCATCACCATCGAGCCTAGGGTGAAATCCTCGCTCGCCGGTGACGTGGAACCTGCGCTGGTGGATGTGGCTGATGGCTCGACGAACGATGTGGTGGTGCGCGATGAGCGTGATGTCAGCTACCGCAGAATAGCGAAACTGCCGACGCTCATGCCGATTCCCATGTCCGGTTCTTTAGTGATCCGGCAGAATTCCACGCATTACGCGGTGTTTTCGATGCATGGCACGGATGTGCGCTACGAGATGGTGAATGGAGACGATTCGCAAGCTGGGTCTGTTGCCGTACAGGCTGACGGAGTGCGTCCGGCGGTACTTTTCGACGACAACCGCTTGTCGGTCATCGTGACTGGCATGCATGGTTTGGTTGATTCTGCGACGTTCGTGCGTCAGGGGCAGGTCCTGCTGAGTGTCGATGCTCGTTTCCTCAGCACCGAATGGGCCGGTGGATTCGTCGGTTGCATGGCCGGCTTCATGGCATAGATTCTACGGAATTTCAGGATGGTTCACTGCTGGTGTTCCGACGGGCCGTCTTAGAACGAGTTGAAAACGGGTCGAAAGGCTAGGAGCGCTGTGTTCTCCCTCCGGTTGTGCCTGTGAGGTTTGCCCCGCTGATTAACCCTCGAGTTGCTGTGTGCTGTTGCGTACCACTAGCGATGTCGGCATGATGATGTGCGGTTGGATCACGTCGTCGGTGGACAGCGCCTCGACCAGCATGCGTACGGCGGCCCTTGCCATGTCTTGGAGCGGCTGCCGTACGGTGGTCAGCGCCGGGCCAAGGAATGCGGCAGTCTGCACATCGTCGAATCCGACCACGGATAAATCCTCGGGAATACGTAATCCCAGCTGCCTTGCCGCCTCGTAGACGCCCATGGCCTGCAGATCGCTGCCGGCGAAGATTGCGGTCGGACGATTTGGTCGTTTCAACAGGGAGATGGACTGTGCGTAACCGCCGGAAGTGGTGAAATCGCCTTCGGTGATAAGTTCGGGATCGGTTTCGATTCCATGTTCCGCAAGCGCTGATGTATATCCGTCCAGACGTGCTTTGGAACACATCATCTCCTCCGGTCCGGTGATGATGCCTATGCGGGTATGTCCGAGTGCGAGCAGATGCCTGGTGGCGATTACGCCTCCGGTCCAGTTGTCCGCTTGCACCGACAGCGTGTCTGGATCTGGATTACCGAATGGATCGAACAAGACGAAGGGAATACCTCTGGAATGCAGTTTGTTCCGCTCGATACGTGTCAGATTGGAGAAGACAAGGATGGCGCCATCCGTCTGCCGACGCAGCATGTTGTCAATCCAGGATGAGTCCGGGTGCTGGCGATTGCCGCCTTCGGTGGTGATGACGTTCAAATCATGCAACTTGGCTTCGCGAATGGCGCCACGGAGTACTTCAAGGGCCCAAACATTATCGAAATCTTGGAACACGATTTCGATAATTCGTTGGCTTTTCGTGCTTGTCGCTTTACGGGAATACCCATACCGTTTCAACACCGCGTTGATGGTTTGCCGCGTCTCTTCGGAAACGTCGGCTCTGCCGTTGAGCGCCTTGGATACGGTGGAAAGGGAATAACCGGTCTCTTTAGCTATGTCAGAGAGTCGTACCGTAGCTTTTTTGCCGTATTGCGCATGAGTCACTCCTTCTTCATTTTCATCATATCCGAAAATGCGAACGAAAGTTTCGGTTTACGTTTTTCGAAACTTTCGATATGTTGGCAATGCTTAAAAACGTTGTAAAATCAACGAAAAATAGTTAGTTTTCTGATTTTACAAAAAACTTGACTTTGTGTGATTTGTTTCGGTAGTCTGTAGGTACAACGAAAACGAAATGGAAATTTTCGAAGGGAGTCAAAGGCTGATTCTCTGTCTGCCAGGGGAGCTGCAGCAGCATTCGTTGCGGTCATGCTTCCCGATTCGGCCCATTCGAGAGAAATCGTTCCTGTCGTTGCCATCATTTTGTCGATGATGATTTGGTCAATAAGGAGAAGACAATGAAGTTCAAAACCATTGCAGCTGCCACTCTTGCGGTGGCGACCATGTTGGGCATGGGTGCCTGCGGCTCCAGCGCTGGTGCCAAAGACGATAAGACCATTACGTTCTGGCATAACGCAACAGCTGGTGACGGCAAGCAGTATTGGGAGGATATGGCCAAAGCGTTCGAGAAGAAGACCGGTGTCAAGATCCAGATCCAAGCCATCCAAAACGAGGATTTCGAAGGCAAGCTGACCACCGCTATGCAGGATCCCGCCTCCGGCCCGGATGTGTACATGACCCTTGGTGGAGCCAAGACCAAGGACATGATTGACGCCGGACAGACCATGGACCTCACTGATAAGATCAGTGACACCGTCAAGAAGCAGATGTCTTCTGCGCTGGAGTCCATGTCCTATGACGGCAAGGTCTATGGTGTTCCAGTCACTGTGCAGCCTGGTGGCATCTGGTATTCCAAGGATTTGTTCAAGCAGGCTGGCATCGATGCCGTGCCGACCACTTTCAGCGAGCTGAAGACCGATGTGCAGAAGCTTCGCAGCGCTGGCATCGATCCGATCGCACTCGGCGGCAAGGATGCTTGGCCGGTCGGTCACTGGTACTACTGGTTGTCCATGCGCGAATGCTCTCCGAAGGCCTACGCCAAGGGCGTCAATGACAAGGACTTCTCCGACTCCTGCTGGACCAAGGCCGGAGATGATCTGAAGGATTTGTTGGATGCGAATGCTTTTAACGAAGGATTCCTCACCACGACGGCCCAGCAGGGCGCCAGCTCATCCGCAGGTCTGCTGGCCAATCATAAGGCTGCGATGGAGCTCATGGGCACATGGGAGCCTGGAGTTCTCAAGGACCTGACTCCGGACAAGAAGCCAATGGCTGACCTTGGCTTCTTCGCCTTCCCGACCGTGGACGGAGGAAAAGGCGAGGAAGGTGCTTTGATGGGCGCTGTGACCGGTTTCGCTGTCAATCCCGAGGCTCCGGACGCTGCTGTTGATTTCGTCAATTTCATGGCTGAGAAATCAAATCAGGAGAAATACGCCACTGCGTTCAGCACCATTCCGGCTTCCGCCGAAGCTTACGATGCGGTTACCGATGAAAATCTTAAGAGCATCATCGAAGCTATGAAAAAGTCCGATGGCATGCAGCTGTGGATGGATACCGCTCTCGGCGGAAATATTGGCAACGCTCTTAATTCCGGAGTGGTGAATCTGCTTTCCGGACAGGGGACTTCGGCTGACATCGTCAAGGCGATGAAGGACGCAGCGGCCAAGGGCTGACAGTGAACATGGCTGGTTGACGGCCAAAGGAGGGTGGATAGACAGATCTTCATCTGCCCTCCTTCCTATTCGAGAAACGTATCTGGTAGTGGAGAAAACCATGTCAAGTACAAGCAAAGACGCGGTGACGCTGCGCGCTAAGCGGTCCAAGAAACCGTCCGATGGCAAAATGCGTCGTAATGTTGAGATTTTCGTACTGTCCGCACCTGCGATTCTTCTGTTCGTCTGCTTTGTGATTCTGCCTATCGTCTTGGGTGCTTATTACGGCTTCTATCAGTGGAAGGGCTACGGACTTCCCTCCAAGACAGGTAAATTCGTTGGTCTCCAGAACTACATCACAGCGCTTAAGGATCCCGCGTTCCAGGCGGCAATTCTGCATACCTTCGAGGTCGTGATCGGCTCGTTGGTCATCCAGGCTCCGCTCGCCATCCTGTTCGCATTGCTGCTGAACCAGAAGTTCAAGGGGCGTGGTCTCATCCGCACCCTCATCTTCGTGCCGTATGTCGTTTCCGAGGTCATCGTCGGCACAGGATGGAGCCTGTTGCTGCAGAAGAAGGGCGCCATCAATGAGATTCTGGCCAACTTCGGCATCAATGGTCCCGATTGGCTGGCCGACCCGAAGATCGCTATTTGGACGCTGCTGTTGCTGATCAGCTGGAAATACGTCGGTTTCGCCGTAATTCTGATGCTCGCCGGCATGCAATCCATTCCCGAGGAACTGTATGAAGCAGCCAAGGTGGATGGGGCGAGTTTCTGGCAGATGCAGAAAAGCATCACGTTGCCGTTGCTTGCTCCGACGTTGCGGATCTGGGTGTTCCTTTCCATGATTGGCTCTCTGCAGCTTTTCGATCTGGTCTATATCGTGTGGGGCAAGTATGTGTCGACCACCGCTGGTGTGTCCACCATGGCCACCTACATGGTGCGTGAAGGTCGTGGAGCCGGCAACTATGGCTATGGTTCCGCCGTTGCTCTGATCATCTTCGTGATCTCTTTGATCATCGCACTCGTCTATCAGAAGTTCGTGCTGAACCGTGACTTGGACGGTGCTGTTACTGAACAGAAAGAAGCCGAGAAGCGTGCCAGGAAGCGCGCAAAGGAAGTGCAGCATCGTGAGGTTGCTGCCCTGGCAAGTGAGGTGAAGTGATGACTGCCGCAACAATCGCAGGACATTCCAACAAAAGCGAGTACAGCAAGAAGAATGGTTACCGTAAGTCATCCAAGACGCCATGGGGCAACCCAATCGTCTACTTCTTCTCCCTGGTGCTTGTGGCCATCTGTATCACTCCGGTGTTGTACATTATCTTCGGCGGTTTCCGTACCAATTCGCAGATCACCAACCATCCGTCCGGGATGCCGAACCCATGGGTCCCCGACAACTACAAGACGGTCTTCGAAAGTGATATTTTCTGGACGGAACTGAAGAATTCTACCATCGTGGGTATCGCCACCATGGTAGGCGTCGTGGTGCTTAGCATCATGGTGAGCTTTGTCATCGCCCGATACAAATTCCGCTATGCGCCGCTTATGTACGCGTTGTTCTCTGCTGGTCTCATGTTCCCGATGACCGTTGGCATTACACCTTTGTATCTGCTGATTCGCAATCTGGGTCTGGCCAACTCCCTGTGGGGTCTGATCCTTCCGCAAATTGCCTTCGGACTTCCTCAGACCATCATCATCTTGGTGCCGTTCCTACAGTCGATTCCTAATGAGCTTGAGGAGGCCTGTCTTCTCGATGGATGCTCCCGCCTTGGCTTCTTCTGGCGCATGGTCATTCCGCTGTCCATGCCTGGCGTGGCCACCACTGGAATCCTTACCTTCGTGGGAAGCTGGAATGCCTACATGCTGCCGCTGTTCGTGCTCAGTGATGCCAACAAGTACACATTGCCACTTGGCGTACAGATGTTCAGCTCCGAACACTCCGTTGACACCGCACAGGTGTTGGCCTTCACCTCTCTGGCTATGATTCCGGCCCTGATCTGTTTCACCATCTTCCAGAAGAAGATCGTCGGCGGCCTGACAGGTGCGGTCAAGGGCTGACGGAATGTGACAACCCACGCCCGGAAGATGTTCCTTTCCGTCTTCCGGGCTTCATCTCTTATGCAAGAGGTACATTATGAAGATTTCCAACCCGGTGCTCACCGGTTTTCATGCCGATCCTTCAATGATTCGCGTCGGTGACACTTATTACATTGCCAATTCCACGTTCGAATGGTTCCCAGGCGTTCGCCTGCATGAGTCCAAGGACCTGGTGCATTGGAACATTCTTCCAAGCCCGTTGAGCCGGTCCAGCCAGCTTGATATGAGAGGAAACCCCTCTTCGGGAGGCATCTGGGCTCCTGACCTAAGCTATGCGGATGGCAGATTCTGGTTGATCTACACTGATGTCAAGGTGGTCAATGGTGCATTCAAGGATTGCACTAATTATTTGGTCACCGCCGAGGACATCCACGGGCCATGGAGCGAGCCGATTCGCATCAACGGGGTCGGTTTTGACGCCAGCCTGTTCCATGACGACGACGGCCGCAAATACTTGGTGCAGCAGACATGGGATTTCCGTGAATACCACCACCAGTTCGACGGTATCACATTGACGGAATTCGACGTCGACACCATGAAGCTCAAGCCAGAAACGGCCCGCACCATCTGGGATGGCACCTCGGTGAAGATCACCGAAGGTCCCCACCTATACAAGAAGGATGGTTGGTACTACCTGTTTGCCGCAGAAGGCGGCACGGTGTATGAGCATCAGGAATCTGTGGCGCGTTCCCGTACCCTTGACGAATGCTCCTTCGAAGTTATGCCGAATGGCCCGTTCATCGGTAACTTCGACACTCCTGACACCTATTTGCAGAAGCAGGGCCATGGAGCGTTGGTGGACACCCCGTCCGGCGAGTGGTATTACGCCTCCCTATGCGGTCGTCCGTGGCGTCATGATACCGAACCGGCTCATGGCACCCGCGGATGGTGCACACTCGGACGCGAGACCTCCATCCAGAAAGTCGAATGGGATGAGGACGGTTGGCCGCGCGTGGCCGGAGGTCACGGCGGACAGCGTTACGTTGATGCTCCAAAAGATGCTATCGAGACTTTGGCTCCAACGACGCGTGACGAACATGATGAGTTCGATTCCGGCGAGCTCGGTCCGAATTGGAACACTCTACGCGTCCCGTTCACCGACGCCATGGGCACGGTGGGTGGTGGCAAACTGGCATTGCGTGGTCAGGGCTCGCTGTGCAACCTGTTTGACTTGTCTCTTGTGGCTCGTCGCTGGCAGGCATTTGATTTCGACGCCGAAACCAAGGTGCGTTTCGATCCGAAGAATTACATGCAGATGGCAGGCCTGACCAACTATTACGATGACCTGTGCTGGTCATGGGCGTTCGTCACTTGGGATGAGAAACGACATGCAAGGGTCATCGAAGTGGCTCAGAACGATTTCAACCAATATACGTCGTTCCTCAAGGATAACGCCATCGTAGTGCCCGAAGAGGCTGAGGCGGTATGGCTGCGCACCAAGGTCCGCACGGAATACTATTCCTACGAATATTCCTTTGACGGAGAACATTTCACCGAGATTCCGGTCAGGCTCGATGCGAAGATCCTGTCCGACGATTACGTGAACCAACGTTACGGCGGCTTCTTCACCGGCGCGTTCGTGGGTCTCGCCTGTGTTGATCTGTCTGGCTATGACGCGAAAGCCGAATTCGACTATTTCGATTATCGGGAGCTTCCCGACAACCGGTAGTCGATGCCGACGGGCGGCGATTCGCCGCATTCCTGCCGCCCGTCGGTTATTTGGTGAAATGAACGCAGACTCAATGGGGAGAATGCTGAGATGACTTTGCGATTGCCGAAACTACTTGACGACGGCTGCGTGCTGCAAGCCGGTGTGGACATGCATATTTGGGGCACCGGCGATCCCGGACGCATCGTATTGACACGGCTTGCTGACGAGCGGCATATGGTGCAGGTGAAAGACGACGGAACTTGGAACGCGCCGTATGGTCCGATCGAAGCTGGAGGGCCGTACGAGCTGACCATATGCTACGAGGACGGAGCGGAGCGTATCTCACGGCAGTGCTATGCGGGAGAGGTGTTCCTGTGCTCCGGGCAGTCGAATATGGAACTGCCTATGGCTTGGGTGCGCGCCGACTATCCACAGGAGTGGGACCGTGATCCCGATCCATTGCTGCGGCAGTACAAAGTGATTCCCGATTACGATTTCAAAGGTCCTCGCGACGATCACGACCGTGCGTTCTGGCAGGGCTGTGATGCGGATACGCTTGATGATTTCTCAGCGCTCGCATATTTTTTCGGTCGCAGGATCCGCCAGTGGCTCGGTGTGCCCGTTGGTCTGTTGAACATTTCATTGGGCGGCTCTCCGATCGAATCCTGGATGGAC
>ERZ650302.1752-NODE-1752-length-11990-cov-15.508504_pt1 | contig 11990 bp, 8 predicted proteins | sample MGYA00376238_ERZ650302 | MGnify/ENA primary metagenome ERZ650302 (study PRJEB26733, sample SAMN07839298) | wastewater metagenome | biome: urban; feature: wastewater treatment plant; material: waste water | place: USA: North Carolina | collected 2016-04-28 ... | reverse complement strand
TGAAGAAACTAACAAAAAGCGTTTTAGCTGTTGTTCTTTCTGCTTCATTTAGTGTTACATATGCACAAAAAGCAAAGACAGATACAGTAAAAACTAAGGATATCGAAGGTGTAGTAGTTACAGCCTTGGGTATTAAAAGAGAAAAGAAATCTTTAGGGTATGCTTCTCAAGAAGTAAAGGGAGAAGTAATTTCTGACGCAGGACAAGTAAATGCACTAGGTGCACTTTCTGGGAATGTAGCAGGTGTACAAGTTACAGCACCTTCGTCTCTTGGTGGCTCAACGAGAATTACCATGAGAGGTATTAGTTCTGTAACTGGAGAAAACAGACCTTTAATTGTGGTTGATGGAGTTCCATTAGATAACACAAACGTTAACAATGTTGATACTCAGAGAGGAGCTGGAGGAAGAGACTATGGGGATGCAACTTTTGATATAAATCCAGATGATATTGAAAGTGTAACGGTTCTTAAAGGTGGGCCAGCTGCTGCACTTTATGGATATAGAGCAGGTAATGGTGCTATTATTTATACTACTAAGTCAGCAAAAAGAGGAAGAACTGAAGTTACATTAAATACAGGTGTTTCTTTTGATGAGATTTATATTAGACCTAAGTTACAAAGACAATATGGTGGTGGTGGAGAATCTGATTTATATCAAATAACTATTGATGGAAAAACATACAATATTCCAGATTATAGTTATGATGAATCTTGGGGTCCAAAATATGATCCAAATTTATTACACTTACCTTGGAATGCATTTGATCCAGAGTTTGCAAATGACTATTTAAAAGAAGTTCCATGGGTTGCTCCAAAGAATGACGTAGATTCTTTCTTTAATACAGGAGTTACTTATACTAATAACTTCTCTGTTTCAAAGTCTTTTGAAAACATGAACGCGAGATTGTCTTATACTAATACTAGAATTAGTGGAATTGTTCCAAATAGTGAAATTAAGAAAGATAATCTTAGTTTGAACTTAAATACTTCTTTATCAGAAAAATTAAAAGCTGATGCAGTGTTTAATTATGTTCATACTGCTGGTTTCAATAGACCAGAACAAGGATATGGTGATAATTCTGTTGCTCAAAAGTTCTATCAATGGGGCCAAAGACAGTTAGACTTTGGAGATCTAAAAGATTATAAATTAGCTAATGGAATGCAAAGAACATGGAATAGAACCGCATGGGATGATGCTACTCCATTATATTCTGATAACCCTTATTGGACAATCTATGAAAATACATCAGATGATAATAGACATAGATTCTTTGGAAATGTAGGTCTATCATACTATTTTACAAAAAAATTATATTTGTCTGGTAAGGTATATGGTGATACATATAGCCAAACAATCTCATCAAGAGTAGCAATTGGTTCTGCAGCATTACCTGAATATAACATTCAAAAGAGAAATAACTCTGAATTTAACTACGAAGGTAGATTACATTACAATAGTAATTTTGGAGACTTTAGTTTAAATTCATTTGCTGGGTTTAATATAATGGACAGAAAATGGGATGTTTTAAATGGTAATACAGTTGGGGGGTTAGTAATTCCAGGTCTATACAATCTTTCTAATAGTTTTGAAAATCCAAAATCTTCAAATGAGTCTTATCATTTAGGGGTAAGAAGTTTATTCGCTTCATTATCATTAGGTTATAAAGATATGTTCTTCTTAGAAGCAACAGGAAGAAATGATTGGTTCTCAATGTTAAATGATGATCAGTTCTACCCATCTGTTACAGGTAGCTTTGTTTTCTCAAATGTATTAAAAGCAGATTGGCTATCATTTGGTAAATTACGTGCAGGCTGGTCTAATATTGCAGGTGGTTCGGATCCTTATATCAGAAATACTTATGCAACCATTGGAACTCCTTTCTCTGGTGACCCAATCTATTCGATGCCTGCTACATTTAACAATCCATTGATAAAACCAGAACTTAAAACAACTAAAGAAATTGGTTTAGAAGCAAGTTTCTTTAAAAATAGGTTAGGTTTCGATGTGACTTTATATGATGTTAAGACAACAGACTTAATCATTCCTTTACCAGTTGACCCTGCAACAGGATATGAATTCAAGAGAATTAACGCTGGAGAAATGACAAATAAAGGTGTTGAAGCAATGTTAAATGTTACTCCAGTTAAAACATCAGACTTTACATGGGATATGTCTTGGAACTTCACCAAGAATAACAATAAACTTGTAGAATTGCAAGATGATTTACAAAATTACATTCTTACTAATGCACCATTTAGAGTTCAATTAGCTGCTCAAGTAGGCTATTCTTATGGGGTAATTTTAGGTACTGATTTTGTATATGATGCTAATGGTAATAAAGTAGTTGGTTCAAATGGTTATTACAAAGCTTCAGCTATCAAACCTTTAGGTTCTGTGTTGCCAGACTACAACATGGGATTAAGAAATACCTTAAAATATAAAAATTTAAGTATGTCTTTCTTATTTGATATGCAACAAGGTGGAAAATACTTCTCTACATCACACATGTGGGGTATGTACTCAGGTATGCTAGAAGAATCAGCATTAGGAGGAAATAGAGAAGCTGGGGTTGTATTAGCTGGTGTTAAAGAAAATGGACAGCCTAATGATATATTGTTAGATGCTGCAACATGGGGAGCTTCATATTATAACACGGTAGATGCTCAGAATGTTTTTGACGCAAGTTATATTAAATTAAGAGATTTGACTATTGGTTATGATTTACCTAAATCTATTATAGGGAATACATTACAAGGTGTAAGAGTTTCTTTCTTTGGAAGAAATCTATTAGCATGGAATCTTGCATTCAAAGGTATAGATCCTGAAAATACATCTTATGGATCTGGTAACATTCAAGGTTTAGAAGGAGGGTCTTTACCTTCTACTAGAACTTATGGATTTAATGTTAACTTTAAATTTTAAAAAAAATGAAAAAAATATTTTTAGTATTATCAATGTTGAGTATCTCTCTGATGTCATTAAATTGTGCAGATACTCTTGATGAAATTGATTCAAACCCAAACTCGACAACAAATCCATTACCTACTGGACTTTTCAATAACGCTAATAAGGAATATATAGATTTCACTAGAGATGGTTGGGTTTCTGGAAGAATGATTTTACCTTGGGTTCAATATTCTGCACAAAGAATATATACGGAAGAAGATAGATATCAATATCGTTTGAGTACAGGAGTTCAGTTGTGGACTAGATCTTATTATGTAGCAAATGATTATAAAAAAATCATTGACCTAAATACTGATCCTGCTACTAAAAGTCAGATGTCAGTATACGGAGCAAACGAAAATCAAATTGCTGCTTCAAGAATTATGTTATCTTATGTATTCTTAAACCTAGTTGATTCATTTGGTGATGTTCCTTATTGGTCTTATGGAGGTAAAGATGCAGATTTTCAAGCTTTGAATGTTAATGAAAGCGTTCAGCCTAAATTTGCTAGCCAACAAAAAATCTATGCAGACATCTTAAAAGAATTAAAAGAATCTGCTGAAATGATTAACCTTAATGCTGATGTATTTGTAAATGGAGACAAACTATTTGACAACAATCCAGAAAAACTAAAAAAGTTTGCTAATTCATTAAGGTTGAGAGTGGCAACTAGAGTTAAAGGAGTAGTTGCTGGAGCAGAAACTCACATTACAGATGCTATCAACTCTGGTGTTATGACGTCTAATGATGATAACGTAGGATTAAAGTATGAAGATAATATGGTAAATCCTTCTCCATTTTTCTCTACTTACATTTCTAGATCAGATTTTGCAATTTCAAAAACATTTGTAGATTTATTAAAAGGAAATAAAGGAAACTTTGGAGAAGATCCGAGAATCTTTAAATATGCTTCTCCAACATCTGTAAAAGTTGGAAATATTAGAAATCAAACAATGACAGAGGCTACATCTGCATCTCAAATTGAAGGTATGCCTTATGGTGTAACCAGCCAAATTTCTACAACTCAAGCGCCTAGTTCATCTTTCTTTGGTGCAAGTGTTTTAAAACCAGGTTATACAGAAATATTAATGGAATATTCAGAAGTTTTATTCTTATTAAGTGAAGCGAACGGATGGAGCCAAACATATTATGAGCAAGGTGTTAGAGCTTCAATGGAAAAATGGAATATTGATTCAGCTAAAATTAATGCATTTGTTGCTGCTCTTCCTCCTGCAAATAAGCAAAACGTTTTAACTCAGAAATATGTTTCATTATTCATGCAACCTTTTGAAGCTTGGGCTGAATACAGAAGAACAGGTTATCCAAATACACTTCTTCTTCCTGGTCAATCAGCTGCTTTAAATGTAGCTACAGCATCTGGGCAAACAACTTATACATTTACTTCATTAATTGCTGATTTAACAGATCTTCCAACAAGGATTTATTATCCAACAACGGTTCAGACTTTAAATACAGATAATTATAAAGCAGCTTCTACTGCTATTGGTGGAGATAAAATGAACACTAAACTTATTTGGGACAAGAATTAATTCTAATTTATTTCAAATAAATACAATAAAAACCATCCGATTTTTCGGGTGGTTTTTTTATTTATTATCTTTGCATAAAATATAGAAAATGGATATTAAACAGCATATACAAAACTCTATTTCTGAGATTCTAAAAAACAATTATCAAATTGAAAATCTCACTTTAGAAGTTCAACAAAACAAAACAGATTTCGAGGGAGATTTCACAGTGGTTATTTTTCCTTTGGTGAAGTTGGCTAAGAAAAGTCCAGATGTTTTAGGGAATGAATTGGGAGAAGAATTAAAAAATCAAGGAGCTATTGAAAACTATAACGTAGTAAAAGGTTTCTTGAATTTGACTATAAATAATTTAGCTTTTGTTCAAAACTTCAAAGAAATAAAAACTCAATTTGATGTAAAGGAAGATAAGAATCAAACCGTAATGGTAGAGTATTCTTCACCGAATACCAACAAACCATTACACCTTGGACACATCAGAAACAATTTATTGGGTTTTTCTGTGGCTCAAATTCTTAAAGAAGCAGGTTACAATGTCGTAAAAACTCAAATCATCAATGATAGAGGTATCCATATTTGTAAATCTATGCTCGCTTGGGAAAAATTCGGAAACGGTGAAACTCCAGAAACTACTGGTTTAAAAGGAGATAAATTAGTTGGAAATTATTACGTAGAATTTGATAAAAATTATAAAGCCCAAATTTCTGAACTCAAAGAGAAAGGTTTAGATGAAGAAACAGCCAAAAAACAAGCGCCAATTATCCAAGAAGCTCAAAAAATGCTTTTAGATTGGGAGCAAAATAAACCAGAAGTTCGTGAACTTTGGGAAAAAATGAATTCTTGGGTTTATACAGGTTTTAATGAAACTTACAAAAGATTAGGTGTAGATTTCGATCAAGTTCAATACGAAAGCAATACTTATATTTTAGGAAAAGACATCATCGAAGAAGGTTTAGCTAAAGGTGTTTTCTTCAAAAAAGAAGATAATTCTGTTTGGATTGATTTAACGGAGGATGGACTCGACCAAAAACTCGTTCTTCGTGGCGATGGAACTTCTGTTTATATGACTCAAGATTTGGGAACTGCTGTAGAACGTTTCAAACAAAACAATATTCAGAAACTCATTTATACCGTTGGTAATGAACAAGATTACCACTTCCAAGTATTATTTTTAATTCTGAAAAAATTAGGTTACGATTGGGCAAATCAATTGTATCACCTTTCTTACGGAATGGTAGAATTGCCAGAAGGTAAAATGAAATCTAGAGAAGGAACGGTGGTAGATGCAGATGATTTGATGCAAGAAATGTACGTTACCGCCAAAGAAAAATCTGAAGAATTAGGAAAATTAGAAGGTTTAACAGACGAAGAAAAAGAAAAATCTTACGAAATTGTAGGTTTAGGTGCTTTGAAATATTTTATGCTGAAAGTAGATCCTAAAAAGAAAATGCTTTTCAATCCTGCAGAAAGTATCGATTTCAACGGAAATACGGGGCCTTTTATTCAATACACGTATGCTAGAATTCAATCTTTATTGAATAGAGCAAATTTTGTAGAAGCAGATTTCGGAAATTATCAACCAAATGATTCCGAAAAAGAATTGATTATGCAATTGTCTAATTTTAAAGATGTTGTGGAAAAAGCAGCTGAAACATTAAGTCCAGCTCAAGTTGCCAATTATGTGTATGATTTGGTGAAAACGTATAACTCTTTCTATCAAAACAATCCTGTAATGACTTTGGAAGATGAAAATGCAAAGCAATTCAAACTCCAGATTTCCGATTTAACTGCAAAAACCATCAAAAAGTCCTTACATTTATTGGGAATTAGTGTGGTAAATAGAATGTAGCAATTAATCTCCCGCAGATTTCGCAGATATTATTATGGAAGAAAACGAAATATCATTTTATATAAGGAAAGCAATTTTTAAAACGTATAATACATTTGGACCAGGACTATTGGAGAGTGTTTATGAAAAAGTTTTAAAAATTGAATTAGAAAAAAATGGATTGAAAGTTCAGTCTCAAATTCCCTTAAATGTTATATATGAAGGGCAAGTTTTAGATATTGGTTTTCGAGCAGATTTATTAGTAGAAAATAAAGTGATAATAGAAATAAAATCTGTAGAAGAAATTTCTGCGGTTCATCATAAACAATTATTGACTTATTTAAAATTAACAAATAAAAAATTGGGAATTTTGGTTAATTTTAACACAGATTATATTGATAAATCTATATTTAGAAAGGTTAATAACTTATAATCTGCGAAATCTGCGGGAAATTAAAAATGCAACTAGATTTTTCTAAAAATATCAATATAGAATCACTTTTTCCAGAGAATGAATTCGAGGAAAAGGTGATTTCTTTTTTGCAAGATTGGTTTTCTCATTCTGAAACCGTTTCGGTTCAAACTTCGGGTTCTACAGGAATTCCGAAAGTCTTTGAAATCGAAAAAAAGAGAATGCTCAATTCGGCAAAAATGACTTGTGATTTTTTAGGATTGAAAGAAGGAGATACAGCTTTGCTTTGTTTGCCAGTTCAGTATATTTCGGGTAAAATGATGTTGGTGAGAGCTATTGAAAGAAAACTGAAAGTCATTATTTCTGTGCCAAGTTCCGCTCCTGAAATTTCTGAAAATGTGGAATTTTGTGCAATGACACCATTGCAAGTTCAAAATTCTTTAGATAAAATTCATTTCATCAAAAATCTCATCATTGGAGGAGCAGCCGTTTCAGAAAAGTTGAAAAATGAAATCTCTACTACTCTCCAATTCTCCAATTCTCCCACTAGAATTTACGAGACTTACGGAATGAGCGAAACGCTTTCTCACATTGCTTTGAAGCAGATTTCACCAATTCAGGAAGAATATTTTACGGTTTTAAATGATGTTGAGATTTCTGTAGATGAAAGAAACTGTTTGAAAATTTTCGCGCCAAAACTCAATCCAGAAATTTTGCAAACCAATGATATTGTAGATTTGTTGAATGAAAAACAATTCAAATTCTTAGGGAGATTTGATAATGTGATTAATTCAGGTGGCGTTAAAATCTTTGCCGAAGAATTAGAGAATTTAGTTAAAAAACATATTGATAAAGATTTAGTTTTCCTTGGAAAACCAGACGAAACTTTAGGCGAAAAATTGGTGTTAGTCGTCGAAGGAGAAAAAGATGAAAATCTAAAATCTGAAATCTTAAATCTCAAATTTGAGAATAAGTTTCATATTCCTAAAGAAGTCTTATTTTTAGAGAAATTCCCAAGAGCGGAAAACGGTAAGGTTTTAAGAAAAGAAATCCTTAAATTAATATGAAAAAGTATATTAGGTATATTATTTTGTTTATTTCTTTTTTACTAGGGATATATTTTTTAAATAAATGGAGTAATAAAGAGTATGAAATTGAGCAAAATATGCTTCATAATAATTTTGTTTTGAAAGGAAAAGTAGATTCTTTCAAAATTTCAAATAATCATTGTTTTGCAATTCTTTATATCAGTAAATTTAAATCTAATTCTAAAGAATTTAATCCAAAAAAAGAAAAAAAATATTTTCCTTATGCTATTGAAAATAACAGAGCAGAGGTTTATGATAGAATTTGTGAAAGCCAAATTTCAATCGGTGATTCAATATTTATAAATTCTAATAATAAAACAGTTTATTATAAAACAAAAAAAGATGGAAATTTTGAAGGAGATTTAGAAATGGCAGGAGGTGATATTAGCTTTATAAAGGAACATAGTAAATTGTTTAAAGAAAATTTTAAATGAAAAATTTCCAGCACGAACTTTCTTACAAAACTTCTCGAAGTAGCGGAAGTGGCGGACAAAATGTAAACAAAGTAGAAACTTCCGTAACAGTAATATGGAAGGTAGAAGATTCTACGGTTTTTACAGAAAGTGAAAAAGAAAGAATTTTGTTGAAGCTTAAAAACAAAATTAATGCAGAAGGAATTCTTCAAACTACAGTTTCTGAAAGCAGAACACAACTCCAAAATAAGAAAATTGCTACCGAAAGAATTCAGGAATTGGTGAATAAATCGCTCATCGTTCATAAGAAAAGAATTGCAACCAAACCAAGTCGGGCAAAAGTAGAAATGCGCCTAGAAAGCAAAAAGAAACTCTCTGAGAAGAAAGAAAATAGGAAATTTAGGTTGTAAGAAATGATAAAATTTGGTTCCATAGGAATCAAAGGTTTGTAGAAATTATAAATAACGTTTAGCTGGAAGCTCCATTGGAGCGATACAAATAAAAAAATATGAAAAAGTCAGTCTTTAGAATTGTTAACCGATTCAATAAAAAATTTCTCCCAAAATACAGCCATCTTGACCCAACGAAACTTACAAAATTTCAAAAAGGAGTTTTGGCTTTTCGATATTATATTTTAATCAATTCTTTGGATTAAAATTTGAAATGGCGCGAGCGAAGCGAGCGTCGATTGTTTTCAAAGTAAAAACACACAGTTTGTCATTCTGAAAGAATCTAAATATAGTTTTAAATAATTTAGAAGATTGTTTCCAAAGGATAGAACGTTTTCAAAAACTCCCCTGTCATTGCGAGGAACGAAGCAATCAAGGATGGATTCAAAAAATTTATAATTTTTGAAGACGTGGTAATTTAGAAAAGTGGAAAGAAAAACGAATAGTGATTTCTAGCCCCGATTGAACGGTTTGTTTGAGCTCTTTTTAGAAATTTTCTTAGAGGAATGGTTTGGCAAAAATTTCTAAAAAAGCGAGTAGTGAAAGCGGGACATTAGTTGAAAAATAAGTAGAAATATCTTGCTCCTAAAAACTTCCAGCTTCCAGCTTCTCACTTCCTGCAAAAATCTTATCTTTGCAAAAATTCTTATAAAAATGAGCAATAAACCGATTACCGAATTTATAGAAAAATATTATTTGCATTTTAATTCTGCTGCTTTGGTAGATGCTGCAAAAGGTTATGTAGCGCACCTTAAAGATGGTGGGAAAATGATGATTACTTTGGCTGGAGCAATGTCAACCGCAGAAATGGGAAAAATTTTGGCAGATATGATTCGTGAAGACAAAGTAGATATTATTTCTTGTACAGGTGCGAATTTAGAAGAAGATTTAATGAATTTGGTAGCGCATTCTCACTACGAAAGAGTGCCTCATTACAGAGATCTTACGCCTCAAGAAGAGTGGGATTTGCTAGAAAGAGGTTTAAATAGAGTTACCGATACTTGTATCCCAGAAGAAGAAGCGTTCAGAAGATTGCAGAAACATATTTATGAAATCTGGAAAGATGCAGATTCTAAAGGAGAAAGATATTTTCCACACGAATATATGTACAAAATGATTCTTTCTGGAGTTCTAGAGCAATATTATGAAATCCCAAGAGAAGATTCTTGGATGATTGCTGCTGCTGAGAAAAATTTACCAATTGTAGTACCAGGTTGGGAAGATTCTACGATGGGAAATATTTTCGCAAGTTATTGTATTAAAGGAGATTTAAAAGCTTCTACTATGAAATCTGGAATTGAATATATGATGTTCTTAGCAGATTGGTATCCAAAAAACAGCGGTGGAAAAGGAGTAGGTTTCTTCCAAATTGGAGGAGGAATTGCAGGAGATTTCCCAATTTGTGTAGTGCCAATGTTGTATCAAGATATGGAAATGCACGACATTCCGTTCTGGAGCTATTTCTGTCAGATTTCAGATTCTACCACTTCTTATGGTTCATATTCTGGAGCTGTTCCGAACGAAAAAATTACTTGGGGTAAATTAGATATCACCACACCGAAATTCATCGTTGAAAGTGATGCTACGATTTGTGCTCCACTAATTTTCAAATATATTTTAGAAAATTCATAAAGCTAAAGACGAAAGTTAGACGCTGAAAATTATACAAACGCTCAAATTATTTTGGGCGTTTTTTTATTCCCCTTCTTTGAAGGGGTGGCTTCGCAAGGCGAAGTCGGGGTAGTTTAAGGAGCAACAAGATTTGTGATTTTTAGAAAACGCAGTCCCGCTTTTCGCTATATCTTTTTTGTTCATATTTCGACTCCGCTCAATATGACAAAAAAGGATGCCGCTGCAATCGGGGCTAAATTTTACTTTTCGGTTTTTATTTTACTTGCATAAAATTTTTAAATAAAATTTTCAAAAATGGTTCCGAAGGAACCAAATATGTGTAAAAAGAAATTTACCACAAAATATTTAGCGTTCCGTAGGAACGCAATATATTATTTACGCTAAAAACATAGCGTTCCTACGGAACGCACAGCAAAACAAATCATTTTTTACACACATAGCGTTCCTATGGAACATTTTTTAGATAAAAAAATATTGTAATTTTAAAACTTGGAAAATAATTGAGCGCGAGCGAAGCGAGCGTCAATTCCATAAAAAAAATTATCTTTGAAACAATCTGATGTCTGAAATCTTACTTCTAAAATCTAATAATAATGAACGAAACCTTCAAACAACAAGTTTTTGAAATCATCAAAATGATTCCTAAAGGTAGAGTAACTACTTATGGAGCAATTGCTAAAGCGATTGGTTTTCCAAACCATTCTCGTCACGTAGGAAATGCTTTGAGGAATTATGATGAAGATTTCCCTGCACATAGAGTTTGTAGTGCTTGTGGAATTATTTCTGCGGAAAGTTGTATTCCAAAATTTACCGAAAAGTTAGCCAAAGAAGGAGTAAAAGTGAAAGGAAATAAAATTCAGAATTTTAAAAATATTTTTTGGAATCCTTTAGAAGAAATTAATTTGTAAAAGTGGGAATTCTCCTTTGTTAATTTCAATTTAATATTGATAAGAATACGGCGGCAGCGAAGCTGCCGCCGTATTCTTAAAAAAAACCGGCGCGAGCAAAGCTCGCGCCGGTTCTGTATCTGAAAAAAAATTATTTCTTTTCTTTAATAGCCACTTTTATTTTCTCAGCTAATTCTTCTAAAAGTTCAGGATTGTCTTTTAGTAATTCTTTCACGGCATCTCTACCTTGTCCCAGTTTCGTGTCACCATAGCTGAACCAAGAACCAGATTTTTTAACAATATCAAATTCTACACCCAAATCTAGAATTTCGCCAACTTTAGAAATTCCTTCTCCATACATAATATCGAATTCTGTATTTTTAAATGGTGGAGCAACTTTGTTTTTCACAATTTTTACTTTCACGCGGTTTCCTACAGCATCTTCGCCTACTTTTATTGGTGAACCACTTCTTCTGATGTCAATTCTTACCGAAGCATAGAATTTTAGTGCATTTCCACCAGTGGTTGTTTCAGGATTTCCGAATACTACGCCAATTTTTTCTCTTAATTGGTTGATGAAAATTACCGTGCATTTTGTTCTTGAAATCGTTGCCGTTAATTTTCTCAAAGCTTGAGACATTAATCTTGCGTGTAATCCCATTTTAGAATCGCCCATTTCTCCTTCAATTTCTGCTTTTGGAGTAAGAGCGGCTACAGAATCTATTACTACAATGTCAATCGCTCCAGAACGGATTAAATTATCTGCAATTTCTAATGCTTGTTCAC
>ERZ650302.1751-NODE-1751-length-11997-cov-10.108943_pt1 | contig 11997 bp, 9 predicted proteins | sample MGYA00376238_ERZ650302 | MGnify/ENA primary metagenome ERZ650302 (study PRJEB26733, sample SAMN07839298) | wastewater metagenome | biome: urban; feature: wastewater treatment plant; material: waste water | place: USA: North Carolina | collected 2016-04-28 ... | reverse complement strand
ATGGTGAAAAACTTGCAAATCAAACAACAGTAGCAATGGATGAAATAAATGTACAAGTAAATCTAATTACAGATGCTATTTCAATTATTGACCAAATTGCATTCCAAACAAATATTCTTTCATTAAATGCAGCTGTTGAAGCTGCAACTGCTGGAGAAGCAGGACGTGGATTTGCTGTTGTTGCTGCTGAAGTGAGAAACTTAGCTTCAAGAAGTGCAGAAGCAGCTAAAGAGATAAAAACAATTGTTGAAAATGCTACTAAAAAAGCAAATGATGGAAAAGATATTGCAAATCATATGATTGATGGATATAAAGAGTTGAATCAAAATATTAATCAAACAATAAATCTGATTTCAGATATTCAAAATGCATCAAAAGAACAGTTATTAGGAATTGAGCAAATAAATGATGCTGTAAATCAATTAGACCAACAAACTCAACAAAACGCAGCTGTTGCATCTCAAACACATGATGTTGCAGTTATTACTGACCAAATTGCAAAATTAGTTGTTAGTAGTGCAGATGAAAAAGAGTTCTTAGGTAAAAAAGAAGTGAAAGCTAAAAATATGAAAACACAGGCTAAATAAAACTAATGATTGAATCAATGGAAGCAATTGTAGAGAATACAGGAGCATTAGTTTATGTTATTGATTTGAATACTTATGAAGTTATTTATGCAAATAAAAAATGTATAGAAGAATTCGGAAACGTACTTAATAAAACTTGTTTTAAAGTTTTACAAAAAGGGCAAAAAGAACCTTGTTCTTTTTGCCCTGCACACAAACAAAAAACAATACCTTCCTTATTAACTTTTGGAAAAACTTTTGAGTGGGAAAACATCAACTCTATAAATAACCATCACTATATGTTTACAGATCGTATCATAAAATGGAAAGATGGACGAAAAGTTAAAGTGCAAATAGGTATTGATATAACTAATCAAAAAGAATTGGAAAAACAAATTTTAAAAGAGAAAGATGATTTTATAAACTCTTTTAAAATATTAATAGATTCAACACTTGAAGGTTTAATTATATATGATGAAAATAAATATTGTATACGAGTAAATGCCGTTGCACCTAAACTATTAGGTTATACAGAAGATGAAATGATTGGGAAACATGGATTAGATTTTATAGCTCCTTCATCTTATGATTTTGTAAAAAGTGCTATCCAAATTAACGATCAAAAACCATATGAAGCTGAAATGATTAGAAAAGATGGTTCTATTTTTCCAGCAATATTAAGAGGTAGAGATTTAATTTTATTAAATAAAAAAATAAGAGTATCCGCAATTATTGATATTAGTGATATAAAACTTAAAGAAAAAAAGATTTTAGAATTAGCCCATTATGACAGTTTAACATCCCTTCCAAATCGTTTATTATTAAAAGACCTTTTAACATTTATGGTAAAACGTATCGACAGAAACAATTCTTATGGAGCACTACTATTTATTGATTTAGATCATTTTAAAATGGTTAATGACACAAAAGGTCATGATATTGGAGATATTGTTTTAATAGAGACCGCAAAAAGAATACAAAATGCTGTTAGACAAGATGATATTACTGCAAGATTAGGTGGAGATGAATTTGTTGTACTTTTAGAAATATCTAATAATAATGAAAATGAAGTTATTAATGAAATTAATCACATAGCACAAAAGATTCTTGATGAAATAAGAAAACCATATTTAATATCTAATTATGATTTTAGATTAAGTGTAAGTATTGGTATAGCCTTATTTAATAATAGTAATAATTCAATAGATGAACTTATGAAGTTTGCAGATACAGCAATGTATCATGCAAAAGAAAATGGGAAAAATAATTACTCATATTTTGATCCAAGCTTACAACAAAAAATGGAAGAAAAAGTAAATTTATTGGAAAGATTAAATAATGCAATAGAAAAAGAGATGATGGTTTTACATTATCAACCTCAATTAACATTTAAAAATGGGGAAAATGAAATAATTGGTGTTGAAGCTTTAATTCGCTGGATAGACCCAATTCATGGAATAATTCCACCTAACAATTTTATTCCACTGGCAGAAGAAACAAATCTTATTATTCCTTTAGGAGAATGGATTTTAAAAAAAGCCATAGAACAAATAAAAATATGGGAAAATGATTCCATAAAAAAAGATTGGCGAATATCCGTGAATATTAGTAGTAAACAATTTGAAAAAGACAATTTTTCCGATTTACTAAAATCTTTAATAAATCAATATAAAATTGAACCTAAAAAATTAAGATTAGAATTAACGGAGAGTTTATTAATAAAAAACACCAAAAGAAATCTTGAAAAAATTCAAGAACTTTATAATCTAGGAATAACTTTATCTATTGATGATTTTGGTACAGGATACTCTTCATTATCATATTTAAAACAACTTTCAATTAATGAATTGAAAATAGACCAATCATTTATTCGTGATTTAGTAATTGATTCTAATGATTTTATTATTGTTGAAACTATAATTTCAATTGGAAATAAATTTAACTTAGATGTAATAGCAGAAGGTGTTGAAACTCAAGAACAATATGAAAAACTATTAGCTATGGGTTGCACTCATTTTCAAGGTTATTTATTTGCTAAACCTACAAATTCTAACTCACTATAAATAAAAAATGATAAAACAAGCTTCAAAAACAAATACATCAAAACTTTCCATTCTTATTTTAGATGCAATTCATAATATTGCAAATACTCTAACAGGAGAGGATAAAAAATCAAAAATCTTAGAAACTTTAGATAAATATATAGCTATGGAAATAAATAGATTGAGCTATAAAAACATCTGGATTTATGAAAAAGAAAATGAAATTGCAGGACTGATAATAGCGTATAACTCAAATGATGTGAAAAAACTTGATACTCCTATAATAAATCATTTAGCCTCTAAAAATATAAAAATAGAATCATTTGATAAAGAGTGTTTTGAGAGTGAATTTTATATAGATACAGTAAGTGTTTTTGAAGAGTTTCAAGGACAAGGAATAGCAAAAGAGTTATTTTGTTTTATTGAAGAAGAAGCCAAAGAATTGGAATTTGAAAAGATATCTCTTTTAGTGGATTTTGATAATTTAAAAGCTTTAGCACTTTATGAAAAACTGGGATTTAAAAAAAATAGTGTTCTTAATGTATCAAATCATAATTATCATCATATGATAAAAATGATTTGAATTAAACTAAAATTTATTAGCATTTAAAAAAAGCAATAATCCTAAAAGAAACATAAAAATTGGAGAAACTATCTCTAAAATGTTTATTAATTTTTTCGATTTTGAACTTGCTTTATTTAAAGAAACTCCTAAAAATGAAGAAGCGAAAATAACCGTTGCCATACCTAAACTAATACTAATACTAGCAAGTATCACTGCAAAATATGTTTTTAATAAAAAAGCATAAACAAACAATAAAACCGTTCCAGGACATGGAATAATTCCTGCTGTTAATACAAAAATTAAATCTTGTTTTTTACTTCTAGATTGAGTAATAACTGGTTTATTCAAAGTTGTTTTCACAAAGTTGATATTATGATTTGGTGTTGTCATAAAAGTTGTTGTTTTTAACTCCACACTACAACAAGCACAAGTTGATGATTTTTTTGTTAATTTTCTATATAAAATATATAAAGCTAAAAACATAATAATCAAAGCTGAAAAACTTGTAATATAAGAAATAGAATCTTCCATGAATCTATTCATTACACTTTGTAAAACAAAAACTGAAATTAAAACCAAGACAAAAGCTCCAACAATGTGTATAAATGCCGTTGCCAAAGAGATAACTAAAGCTTGAAAATAAGAACTTTTTTGAGAACTAAAATATGAAAATGCCAATGCTTTTCCATGCCCTGGTCCAAAAGCATGAACAACTCCATATAAAAATGATGCCATCAATAAAAAGAATAAAGCAAATTTATTTTCACCTTGTTGTATTTCAAGTAAATATTTTTTTATGGTTAAAGTAAAACTTTCTAATATATTTTGATTTTGTACAGAAGAATTATCAGAAACATTTGAATCTTTATTTTCAGTTTTTTCTTCAACTCTTTCTTGTGGTTTTGTAGTTATCTCTTCTTTTTTCTTATCTTCTTGAACACTTAAAGTTGGTGCATCAATTGTATATGAAACATCATTTAAATTTATTTGTTGATTCACATGGTAAGGAATATTGATTAACTGTTTTTTAGGATTAAAAATGATGAAGAAATATCCTTCATTATCAAAAATTCTGATATTTAAAATATTTTTGTCATAAATCTTATAATTTAAATCAATATTATATTCAAAACTCAAAACTGAATTATTAAAATGCATTTTATAATTTTTTATTTCAAAGGGATTTGATTGTTCGTTTATTTGTTTATCATATGAAATTGTTGTAAGAAAATTCTTTCGTTTTAAATAATCAATCAAAGAATCTTGAATTAATGCTAACTCTTTTTCACTAAAAGTTCCATCTAAATTTGTATCATAAATTTGTAATAACTCTTTTGTGAATTCATTTGCAAAAATCCAGTTTACTCTTAGTGATTTAATACTCTCTTTATCGGCTTTTATTTGGGTATCAACATGGGTTTTTGGAGAATAAATAGAACATAAAGAGCATCCAAAAAGGAAGCTCTTTAAAAGTAAAAATACTAATAAATATTTTATCATTTATAACTATTTGCTATTTGAGTAGCTGTATCAATCAAAGAATTTGCCCAATTTTCACCTAATGAATCAATGGCAACAACATTTCCACCAATACTAGAAGCAATTGTTTTTGCACTTTTTTGAGAAAATTGAGGAGATACAAATATGATTTTTATATTATGCTCTTTTGCATCTTTTACAAGTTCTATTAACTCATTTGGTTTTGGCTCTTTTCCTTGCATTTCAATAGGAATTTGTTCTAAGTTATATCTTGAAGCAAAATATCCCCAAGATGGATGAAATACCATAAATGCTTTTTGAGAATAAGGAGCTAAAATCTCTTTGATTTTTTCATCTAATAAATCTAACTCTTTTAAAAACTCTTCATAATTTTTTGTATAAAAATCTTTGTTTGATTCATCAATTGAAACAACTGAATCATAAATATTTTTAGCTTGAACTTTTGCTAAAACAGGATCTAACCAAACATGTGGATCTAAACCTTCGTGTTCATCTTCATGGTCATGTTTTTTATCATGTTTGTGTTTATCATGTGTTTGTTCTTCTTCATGTGAATGTTCTTGCATAGCAATTCGTTCAATTCCAGCTGAACTATCTACAAAAAGTGTATTTGGTGCAGATTTTTTAAATTTATCCAACCAAGCCTTTTCAAACTCAATTCCTGTGTAAAAATATATTTTTGAATTACTTAAAGATTTCATTTGAGAAGTTTTTGGTTCATAAGTATGTGGTGAAGCCCCTGCTTTTACCATAACATTTATATCAAATTTATCTTTTACTATTTTTTCAAGAAAATATTTTTGAGGTAAAATACTAACTGATATTTCTGGTTTTGAAGCATTTAAAAGTGAAACTAATGCAATAAACATAAATAATATTTTTTTCAATACTAACTCCTAATTTTTATTTTTGCAACTTACTTGCAGATTTGGGATTCTAATTAATTTCTTCTTTAATGCAACTTAGTTGTAAAGCTTTGAAAAGCTAATTTAAAAATAAATTGCTATAATTAATCCATGGATAAAATCACAAATTTAACAAACATCACAAACATAAAACTAACAACAGCTAGAAAATCTATTTTAGAATTGTTAGTTAACTCAAATAAACCTCTATCTTATGAAGATATGAAAGATAATATTTCTATGGATAAGGCAACTTTTTATAGAAATATAACTATTTTTGAGGAAGAAAATCTAATAAGTTCTTTTGAATCAAATGATAAAAAAAGATATTTTGAATTAAAAGAGACTCAACACTCTCACTTTATTTGTTCATCTTGTTCAAAAATAGAGTGTATTCATGAAAAACTAGAAATTAATCTTCCTGATTATAAAATTGAGAATATCATCATAAAAGGTATTTGTAAAAATTGTTTAACTAGCGAAAAGATATGATTAAAAAATTTCTAATAATAGAAGATTTTATATCAAAAGAGTCATTAAGTGGAATTTTTTTATTTATTGCAACCCTTTTAGCAGTAATTTGTGCAAACTCAAATTTTGGTCAAGAGTATTATAATTTATGGCATATGCCTTTGGGTATAACTCTTTCTGATAAAACTATTTCAATGTCACTTGCTCATTGGATTAATGATGCACTTATGGCTTTGTTTTTTTTAATGGTTGGGCTTGAAATAAAAAGAGAAATGATAGTTGGTGAACTATCATCATTTGCAAAAGCCTCTTTTCCAATAGTTGCAGCTCTTGGAGGAATGCTAATTCCTGCATTGATTTATGTATCATTAAATCTAAATAATCCAATTGGATTTGGTATTCCAATGGCAACTGATATTGCCTTTGCTTTAGGAATTTTAATGCTTTTAGGAGCAAGAGTAAATCCCTCTTTAAAACTATTTTTAATGGCTTTGGCAGTTGTTGATGACTTAGGTGCAGTTATTGTAGTTGCAACTGTTTACACAAGTGATATTAAAATTGAATATTTCTTACATGCTGGAATTGCTTATGCTTTAATTTGGTTTTTAAATTATATGGGTGTAAAAAAATTATTACCATATTTGATTTTAGGTATCTTTTTATGGATATTCATCCATGAAGTTGGAATTCATGCAACAATTGCGGGTGTTTTATTAGCTTTTGCAATTCCTATTAGTTCTAAAATTGATGAGCAAAAATTTATTAAAAATGCAAAAGAATCTATAAATGATTTTGAAAAAAACATAGATAAAATTCCTATTTTAAATCACCATCAAATTGATGCTCTTGAAAGTATTGCCCATGGTTATGATAAAGTACAAAATCCACTGGTAAGACTTGAACACAATCTTCATGGAATATCAGCATTTTTTATCATGCCATTATTTGCTTTTTCAAATGCAGGAGTTTTGATAGATTTTTCAACTGTTTCAACAAATCTCATGATTGTTTTAGGGGTTGTTTTTGGTTTATTACTTGGAAAGCCAATAGGAATTTTTGGATTTACTTATCTTGCTACTAAACTAAAAATTATCAAAAAACCAGACAATATATCTTGGTTTGAAGTTCTAGCTGTTGGATTTTTAGGTGGAATTGGATTTACAATGTCAATATTTATAACAAATCTAGCATTTATTGATGAAACTATAATTTCTGCTGTTAAGTTGGGGATTTTTGCATCTTCGTTTATTGCAGCTATCATTGGAGTTTTATTTATTTTAAAAACTAAAAAAGCTTAAAAGCTTTCTTAGTTTTATCTTGGATATGAACAATTGTTTATATCGATACAAGTTCCATTTATATACTCTGGACAATCTGTTGCTAACCACACTATTGTTTTTGCAACTTCTTCTGGCGTTGCAAATCTTCCAGTTGCAACTGTTTTTTTGAATTCTGCTTTTCTCTCTTCTGAATTATCTTTTTGCATATCAGTTTCAGTTGGACTTGGAGCTACACAATTTACAGTGATTCCATGAGCACCCAACATTTTTCCATATATTTTTGTAGCATTTATCAATCCTGCTTTTGCAATCCCATACCAAACATCTGGATGTCCAATTTGTCCTGCAATTGAAGCTGTGTTTACGATTCTACCATATCTTTGTTTTTTCATATTTTCACAAAAAATATTCATTAATTCAACTGGAGTATATAAATCCACATTCATAATATGCTCTTTCGCTTCCTTTGGATAGTTGTTATATGTATATTTTGGTTGCATATATCCAGCATTATTTATTAAAATATCAATATTTCCAACCTCTTTTGCTAAAGCTTTTAAACCATCAACATCTGATAAATCATACTCAATAGCTGTTACATTTTCAACTCCAACTAATGGGCAAGTTTCAAAATCCCTTGCAACAATTATTACTTCATATCCAAACTCTAACATAGCTCTTGAAACTGCAAGTCCGATACCTTTATTTCCACCTGTAACTAATACTCTTTTTGACATTTTTTCTCTCCACCTTTATTAATGACTGATTATATATATTCATTGATATTAATCATCTTAATAAACTCTTTTTTATGGTAAAATAACGACATATTAGAAAAAAGAATTTAGATGATTCATAAAAATGAAAAACAAATATTAAATATTATTAAATTTACTCCACCACTATTTATAATATCTATTTCAATTATTATTACTTTTTTACTCTATATTGAAAAACAAATTTCATTGGAAAAAGAAAAAAATTTTATAAAAAATGAATACATAAAAAAGAATGAAGAATTGGCCAAAACTGAGGTTGAAAATCTATATACATTTATAGTTCAAACCCAAGAAAAAATTGAAGAAAAACTTAAAAAATCTATTAAAGAAAGAGTTTATGAAGCTAATAATATAGCTCTTAGAATCTATAATGAAAATAAAGATACAAAAACAAAAAATGAAATAATAAAAATGATAAAAGATGCTTTAGTTGATGTGAGATTCAATGATGGTAGAGGTTATATTTTTATTTATACTTTTGATTATGAATGTATTTTATTACCAATAAATAGAAAAAATGAAGGTGGAAGTGTTAGAGATTTTCAAGATTCAAATGGTATGTATTTAGGAAGAGAAATTGTTTCTAGTTTAAAAGATAAAGATGAAGCTTTTCTAACTTGGTACTATCCAAAACCTGAGGATTTAAAATCTTCGTTTAAAAAAATTGGTTTTAATATTCATTTTAAACCATATGATTGGTTTATAGGAACAGGGGAATATTATGTGGATTTTGAAAATAGTGTAAAAGAACAAATTACTGAATATATGTCAAATTTTAAAACAGATGAAAATAACTATTTTTTTATTCTTGATTATAATAATAAAGAGGCTTTATTCCAAAAAATTGATGGTTTTTCAAATAAATCATTTAGAGATTTAACTTCAAAAGAGGATAAAAACCTATTTAATAAAATACTAAATAGTGCACAAGAAAATGAAAAATTCATAACTTATGATTATAAACTCAAAGAAGATGGCTCTTCTTTAACAAAAACTAGTTACATAAAGAATTTACCAAATTGGAAATGGATTATTGCAAAAGGTTTTTATCATAACTATGTGGATGAATTAATAAATAAAAAAACCGAAGAACTTAATACAAAATTTACCAAACAAATTATAAATATTTTATATATATCTTCAATTTTAACAGTTCTATTGCTTATGATTTCAATTTATATTTCAAAAATTGTAGAAAAAAAATTCACAAACTATAAAAAAGATATTGATAAATATATCGAACAAAATAATAATCAACAACATATCCTTTCTCAACAATCAAAAATGGCAGCAATGGGTGAAATGTTGGGAAATATTGCCCATCAATGGAGACAACCACTCTCTGTTATAACAACTATTGCAACAGGAATGAAATTACAAAAAGAGTTTGATACCCTTGATGATGAAAATTTTGAAGAATCACTTGATAATATTACAAATTCAGCTTTATATTTATCAACTACAATAGATGATTTTAGAAACTTCTTTAGAACAGATAAGGAAGAAACTTCTTTTAATATAAAAAGTGTTTTCGAAAAAGTATTTAAACTAACAGATGCTCAATTTAAAAATAATGGTATTCTATTTGTGAAAAATATAGAAGAATTTGAATTATTTGGTTTTGAAAATGAATTTATTCAAGCATTAATAAATATATTAAATAATGCAAAAGATGCCTTAGAAAAGATAGAAAATCCAAAATTAATTTTTATATCTACATTTAAAACAGAAAACATTGCAACCATAAAAATAAGTGATAATGCAGGAGGTATTGATGAAAAGATTATTGATAAAGTTTGCGAACCATATTTTACTACAAAACATCAATCAAAAGGTACTGGAATTGGACTTTATATGACTGAAGAAATTATTGTAAAACACATGTTAGGAAATCTTTTAATCAAAAATATTGATATAACTTATGAAAATAAAGATTACAAAGGAACTGAAATTACTATTATTTTAAATATTAAAAGCTAGTATAATTAAGATTATTTGTGCTATTGTCTTACTAATAAAATTAGAGGATTAATCCTATGAGAAATATCTTTTTTAAATTATCTATTTTAATTTCCTTATTTTCTTCTTTACTTTTTTCTAATGATTTGGAAGATATTAAAAAGAATGGTGAATTAAGACATTTAGGCATTCCTTATGCTAATTTTATTACAGGTTCTGGTGATGGACTTGATGTAGAACTTATAAAAGGTTTTGCAAAATATTTAAATGTTGAATATAAATATGTTCCTACAACTTGGGCAACTCTTTTTGGTGATTTAACAGGACAAAATGCACAAAATTCAGAAAATGGTGTAAGACTTTTGGATAAAACACCTATAAGAGGTGATGTTATTGCAAATGGATTGACTGTTTTAGATTGGAGAGAAAAAGTTGTTAACTTTTCAACTCCAACTTTTCCATCAGGTGTGTGGTTAATTGCACGTTCTGATTCAAAATTACAACCAATAATTCCATCTAAATCTTTATCAAAAGATATTACTTTAGTAAAAAGCTATTTATCTGGAAAATCTGTACTTGCTATTGAAAATACTTGTTTAGACCCACGACTTTATGATTTAAAAACTACACAAGCAAATATTATATTGCAATCACAAAAAATACAATTAAATGAACTTGTTCCAGCAATTTTAAACAATACAGCAGAAACAACCCTATTAGATGTTCCAGATGCACTGGTTGCCCTTGATAAATGGCCAGGTGAGATAAAAGTAATTGGACCTATTACAAACGAACAAAAAATGGGTGTTGCATTTAGTAAAAATTCTCCACTTTTGTTAGAAGAATTTAATAAATATTTTAAACAAATTAAAGAAAATGGTACATATAATAAATTAGTTGAGAAATACTATCCTGATGTTTTCAACTATTATGGAAATTTCTTTACTAAGTAATCTATATGTTAAATACAAAAAATGTAAAATATTTTATTGGTATCGCAGGTATTCTATTAATTTGCTATATTTTTACTCTAATTATAATTACCTATTCTGACCAAAAGAAAATTGAAGAGTATCAAAATAAAGAGATAGAATCTAATATAAAAAGTCGTGCAATAACTTTGGAGTATTTTTTTAATTCTTTAAAAAATGATTTAATAGACTTAGATGAAAAAAGAGTATTTTCAAGCTATTTTGCAAACAAAGATTTAGGTATGTCAATGGAATATGGTCTAAAAGCAAGCCTACTTAAAATTGATAAACTCTTAGCAGAATTTTTGGAAAACAAAAATATTAATAATGTTAAAATGTTTAAAGAAATAACCGTTTATACAACAAATGGTGAACTATTATCTAGCACAAATAAAAATAATCATATAGATTTAAAAGAACTAAGTCTAAATGAGTCAAACTACCCTGAAATATTTATCAATAATAACTCCAATCACAAAGAGACTTATATATTTAAAAGTTTATATTATAAAAATATTCTAGTTGCTAATCTAATTGCTTCAATTAACTTAGAGGATATTCTAAAACAATTATCTCTATCAAATAATAAAAATTTTATTTTAACTTCAGAAGATGAATTATTAGCCAAAAACTCTTTGTTGTTAAAGATAGAAGAAAATAATAAATATTTAAGTATAAAAATCAATGGTACACCATATACACTTTATGGTTTAAAAACTTTTGAAAATGACAAAACATTCTCATCTGAATGGTTTGTTTTATCACTTTTATTTTTAGCAATAGTAGTATTGTTAACTATTTACTATGTATTTTTATTAAATAATAGAAATATCAAGTTAACTGAAGAAAAAAATAGTGAAAGATTATTATTACAACAATCAAAAGTTGCAGCAGTTGGTGAAATGTTAGGAAATATTGCACATCAATGGAGACAACCATTAAGTGTAATTTCAGTAGAA
>ERZ650302.1750-NODE-1750-length-11998-cov-11.793352_pt1 | contig 11998 bp, 12 predicted proteins | sample MGYA00376238_ERZ650302 | MGnify/ENA primary metagenome ERZ650302 (study PRJEB26733, sample SAMN07839298) | wastewater metagenome | biome: urban; feature: wastewater treatment plant; material: waste water | place: USA: North Carolina | collected 2016-04-28 ... | reverse complement strand
TTTTATAATTTGAAACGACCTCATTCGAGTCTGGACAAAATGACTCCAGATGAGTTTTACTATGACCAGCTACCACAACAAAATAAGGTAGCTTAACTAGAGCAGAATATCACTTATAAATAAGCTTTTAGTTGTTCAAACAAGTGGGACCACCTCTATTTCCACTTGCCCCACATGATGATAGACACGGTTAAAATAAACCAGTCCCTGCTCCTGCTGACTTTGTTGAATTGCAACAATACGGCAGATAAAAATACTATGTGTGCCCACTTCCTGAATTTGCTCAATCTCACAGTCAAAGCTAACTAAAGCATCTGTTAAAATCGGTGAACCTGTTTCCAGTTCTGTCCAAATGGCTTGTTTAAAGCGCTCTTCTGGACTAATTTTAGAGGAAAATGCAGTAGAAAGATGTTGCTGATGTTCAGCCAATACATTGACACTTAGGATTTTATTTTCGATAAAATGAATATGCGAACTCGCAGCTCTATTCATACAGACCAATAAAGTCGCAGGACTATCCGATACACCACACACCGCAGATGCAGTAAAACCATAACGACCAGACATGCCTGCCGTAGTCACGACATTGACCGCACTACTTAACAAAGACATTGCATTTCTAAAGTCTATTGCTTCAATCATCATTTTATTCCCAATAAAAATGACCTGTTTAATCCTAACCAGCCATTAAACAGGTCACTTTTACATCATGTTCTCAATTCTAAATTATTTGCCCAAAATTTCTTTTCGAACGATTTCCGCACCTGCGCTTAACGCATGCAATTTGCCTCTGGCAACTTCACGAGATAATGGTGTCATACCACAGTTGGTTGATGGATAAAGCTTATCTGCATCAACAAACTGAAGTGCTTTACGCAAGGTATCTGCAACTTCTTCAGGTGTTTCAATGGTGTTGGTTGCCACATCAATGGCCCCGACCATGACCTTTTTGCCACGGATCAGCTCAATTAAATCCATTGGCACACGTGAGTTCTGACATTCCAGTGAGACAATATCAATTTTAGACTGTTTCAGCTTTGGAAAAGCTTCTTCATATTGTCGCCATTCTGAACCCAGCGTCTTTTTCCAGTCGGTATTGGCCTTGATGCCATAGCCGTAACAAATATGTACCGCTGTTTCACATTTCAGGCCTTCAATTGCTCGCTCAAGGGTCGCAACACCCCAGTCATTCACCTCATCAAAGAACACATTAAATGCAGGCTCATCAAACTGGATAATATCCACACCCGCAGCTTCCAGCTCTTTAGCTTCTTCATTAAGGATTTTGGCAAATTCCCACGCCAGTTTTTCACGGCTTTTATAATGGGCATCATACAGCGTATCAATCATGGTCATTGGACCTGGCAATGCCCATTTAATTGGTTGTGTGGTGTGCTGACGTAAAAACTTGGCATCTTCCACAAAAACTGGCTTTTGACGAGAAACAGCATCAAATACAGTCGGGACACTGGCATCATAACGATTGCGGATTCTGACCGTTTCTCGTTTTTCAAAATCAACGCCATGCAGATGTTCAATAAAGGTGGTGACAAAGTGCTGGCGGGTCTGCTCACCATCACTGACAATATCAATGCCTGCATGGAGTTGTTCCTGCAAGGATACCAGCAACGCATCACGTTTGCCTTGGATCAGGTCATCGCCCTCTAATTTCCAAGGCGACCAAAGTTTCTCAGGTTCTGCAATCCAAGATGGTTTCGGCAAGCTACCCGCAGTTGAAGTCGGTAATAATATTTTCGTCATGATCAATCATCTTTTCTATAAATTGGTGAATTTAAGCGGTTTCGGTTTTATCGGTGTAGCTCGCAGCCCATTGCTCAAGGATATTTTGGTATGGCTTGATAAAATGCTCTTCAGTCCATTTGCCTTGTTCAATCGCCAATCGGCTACGTTCTTCACGGTCATAGACAATTTGCGTCAGTGAAAAATCCTGATAGTTCAAGCTTGGTTGATAGCTTTGTGCTGCTACCGAATTGGCATTGTAAATTTCAGGGCGATAAATCTTCTGAAAGGTTTCCATGGTGCTAATCGTGCCGATCAGTTCAAGATCGGTGTAGTCACTCAGCAAATCACCATGATGATAAAATGCCAAAGGTGCAACACTGTTCGGTGGCATGAAATAGCGAACCTGCAAGCCCATTTTTGCGAAATATTCATCAGTTAAGGAATAATCATTCTGCTGATATTCCACCCCCAAGATAGGATGCTGATTGGCAGTGCGATGATAAGTCTTGGTGGTTGACACACTCAGACAAATCACAGGTGGTTTACTGAAATTATCTTTATAAGATTTTGAATTTAAAAAAGACTTAAAGATTTTACCATGAAGCTCGCCATAGTTTTCTGGCAGGCTAAATTTGGCTTGATCCTTGTTATGTTCTGGCAATAAGACACTAAAGTCATAATCGCGCACATAAGAGGAAAAATTGTTGCCAACAATGCCTTCAATACGTTTATTGGTTTTATGATCAACAATATTGGTTTTCAATATTTCAATGGTTGGGAAAGTCTCACCATTACCTTCCACATCAATATCAACCGAGATGATGTCAAGCTCAATCGAATAGCGATCCGCTTTAGGATTATCCCAATGTGCCAAGGCATTGAAACGATTGTCAATCATTTTTAGCGTGTTGCGCAAGTTCTCCTCACGACGCTCGCCTCTAGCTAAATTCGCAAAGTTGGTTGTGATACGTGTATTGTCTGAGGGACGGTAGTTTTCATCGAAACGAATACGCTTAATCGAAAATGCAAACTCATTGCTCATTGTGATCCACCACTCTAAATTCTACGATAAAACTTGAATGATGTGATTTATACCGAAAGCATCACATGAATAAAAACGAGTTAATTTCATAGAAAAGTGAATTTAATTCATGTTTACCCATTCTATAGCTTTCAGCCTTGTAAAATGAAATGACTTCATCTTGGGCTGAGAAAATATCAGCTTATTCACCCTTTTTGGCTGATCCAAATTGCTAAGATATTCACTCTTCGCTTATCCTATGGATATTGGCAAAGCGATTTACACGACCAATGCGATTGAATCATTGAACAGCGTTATCCGCCATGCAACCAAGAAAAGAAAAATCTTCCCAACTGATGATTCCGTGAAAAAGGTGGTATATTTAGCAATTATGGCAGCAAGCAAAAAATGGACGATGCCCATTCAGAATTGGAAAGCTGCCATGAATCGCTTTAGTATCATGTTTGAAGAGCGTGTAACCAAGTATTTTTAAAACTGTATTTACACAGAATTATTTACACCCTCACAAAAGATTATTTACTGATATAATAGACCTCTTGCGTAAGTAAGTTTTTTAATCATTTGGACTTGATGTAATACCTTATATATAAAAGTTGTTATTTCTCAAATTTTGACTAATAAAAGAAATCTAATAAAAAATAAGTCATTTTCTTGATTTTTTAAACATATCTCATCTTTTTTTTATTTATTTGATAAATTCAACTCATATCTTATTTTATCAGAGCATATTAATGAATAGTTTAAATTCAGAATTCACTTTATATTCAATGCTGACAATGCGTTATCAAGCACCTGTTGTTCAACTTGAAATTATTTTGAAAGACTATTTTCCTCATATGAATAAGCAAAGTGCGAACAAGCGTGCATCTCGTCAAGATTTACCTTTTCCAGTTTTTAAATCCGATAATTCCCAAAAATCACCTTACCTTGTTGATTTAAGAGAATTTTCAATATATTTATGTAGACAAAGTCAAATTTCTGCTCAAGACTGGAGAAGCTTGCATGAATAACTATCATGCAAGCTTCTTTTATTTGAGACTAGATGTAGCTATTTCCGCATTCTGAATTGCTTCTTTAAAGTCTAAGCGATCATTTCTACGTCTGATTTGCACATAACGCTCCAGACTTGACCAACTCTCATGTAATGTATGTTGTTGTAGCTGCGGGATTGTCAAACCATTTTCAGCAAGTCTAGTCGCTCCTTCGTGCCTTAGATCATGAAAACGTAGATCTTCAATGCCTAACATCTTCAATCCTTGTTGCCAGCGGGTTGCAAACGATTTGTGATTGATTGGGATAAGTAGATTTGCATCTCCTCCTAATTTTAACATTCGCTCCCGAACATCAGTCTTCAGTAATTCATCAATTATAATTTGTGTATTTTCATCAATGACAAAAAATTTATCATTTCCTTTACTACCATTCGGATTTTTAAGATCTCTTACCATCCACTCTTTATGCTTTTTATCGTAGTCACTCAGTTTCAATCGTGAAATTTCAGCCTCACGACGACAACTATATATGGCAAACCATAAAATCAGGTGCACGGGAATCGCTGTACGTCTTTGTTTCCATTTCTTATAAAAATAATTCGTTAATATCTGCAACTCCTCAGATGTAGCTAATCTACTACGCTTTACGGATTTAGTAATAATACGTGCATCTCGCAGCCCAGCCATAGCTTTATCTAATTCGCTAATATCAACTTTTTCACCCCACGTTTGTTCTGCATATTTCAATACAGATTTGATATATTGTAAATCTTGTAATGCTGTACTGGCCTTGATTGGCAAAGCGTCAATTTCCGGAACACCTTTTTTCCTAAGCAATGTATGTGCACTATAATCTTGTCTTTTTAAGTCCTTTAGTTTTATTTTTCCAATCGGCCAGTTACATAAAAATCGTAATCCCATGCGTTTAGAGCGTCCAAAGCTAGCGACTTCCTCAAGGTATTTTTCCATTGCTTCAGCCAAGGTCAGATTTAATTTGATCTGGGACTTTTTATTCTGATGTAATAATTCTGGATTTGTCTCCAATTCCACTTCACGTTTTTTTAACCAAGCTTCTGCAAGTGATTTTTTACTAAATGTTCTGGATTCGGTATAATTTACGTCTTCCCGACGAATCTGTAGCAAAGCTCGATAGCGAATCTCACCTGTGGATGTAACACGCTTAGTTATTGTACTCATTTCTATTGCAACCTTGGAAATTGAAACCATCTCATGGTTGCAATATGGTTGCATTGATAGCTAAAAATTGCAACCATATGCTAAAATACACCACTATATCCATCTTAAGGAACCAACACAAATGACTGAAATCAATAATAATGTAGACAAACAAAAAGATTTCAGGATATCCGTAGCCCCGATGATGGATTGGACAACCAAAGACTACCGTTTTTTTGCACGCCTATTTAATCCCAATGTGGTGCTTTATACTGAAATGGTGACTACAGGCGCGATCATTTATGGTGGCGCCAACCGCCATTTGGACTTCAACAAGGAAGAACATCCGATTGTGTTACAGCTTGGTGGCTCAAATCCACAGGAACTGGCGACCTGTACCAAAATGGCTGAAGATTGGGGCTACAACGAAGTCAACTTGAATGTCGGCTGTCCAAGTGATCGTGTCCAGAACAATAAGATTGGTGCATGTTTAATGGCTGAACCAGACTTGGTGGCTGAATGTATTCATAGTATGCAAAAAGCAGTGTCGATTCCTGTCACCGTGAAACATAGGATCGGAATTGATGACATGCAGTCTTATGAAGAAATGCTGCATTTTGTTGACACTGTTGCGGCAACGGGCTGTACTCACTTTATCGTGCATGCGCGGATTGCCATTTTGCAGGGCCTGTCTCCAAAAGAGAACCGTGAAGTACCACCCTTACGTTATGAAGATGTCTATCGTCTCAAGCAGGAACGTCCTCACCTGACCATTGAAATCAATGGTGGCATCAAAACCTTTACAGAAACGCAGCAACATTTACAGCATGTCGATGGGGTGATGATTGGCCGTGAAGCCTACCACAATCCTTATTTATTAGCTGAAATGGGTCAATTGTGGAATTTGGAAGCACCAAATCGTTTTGACATCATGCAGCAGATGATGCCGTATATTCACCAGAGAGTAGCTGAGGGCGCACCACTTTCAATTATCACACGTCATATTCTGGGATTATTCCAGAACTTGCCAGGTGCACGTAAATGGCGTCAGGCACTGAGTGGTGGCAATGCAAAAACCATTACCGATATTGACAATGCCATTCAGAATATTCAGGCAGCCATGCAACGTACTGAAGACTACATAACAGAACATCAATCCTGATTGATGTTTCACAAAAATGTGACATAAGTCACATCAAGAAATATCATTTTACAAATATTAAGATTCAAATTGATGGAAATATAACCTATTTAAAATTAAGAAAATCTTCAAAAAATTTTCTTAAATAATTTATTATAAGAAGGCTTAATTGTTATATTATTACATTACATTTTGGTTTTTTTAAAATTTATCGCTTACTATGTGCCGCGTACGGATTCTGGCACACGTTCAGTTTTTTTGAAAATGCGGTAGAGATTTACAATGATTTATGATGTACCTTCAGTTGACCACAGCATAATATATCCACCAGCACATCAACTGGTTATTCCTTATCGGGAGATGCCAAGGCTGCCATCAACGCCAACCATTGATGTAAGCAAGTTTTCTCAAAAGCTAACCACGCGGGCTTCTTACCGTAGCTCATCTCAATGCGCCAAATTCGTTAGGATCGCCCTGCAATCTGCGGGTGCCAATATTGTTCAGCATCCGATTGCCGCATCAGATTGGGGTCGTACCTTGCAGCAGATTGGCTATCAAAAAATCACGCCTGAGTTTAATAATCCACAACCAGGTGACATTTATATTATTCATCGCACCAAGAAGCATCGTTATGGACATATTGCAGGTTTTACAGGTTCGCAATGGGTTTCTGATTTTAAACAAACCAGCTATGACGTGTACAAAGATCCCAATGTCACCTACAGCTATTACCGCCTGGCACCACAATATCCACAGGCTTAATTTATTGGGCTGTTTAAGCCCTGATTTTATCCAGCTTCTTCATGACTTCAGCCACCGCAACCATTGCAAAGCTTGAAGTCACCACCACCGCCGATCCATAGCCACCACAGCGCAAACCTGCAGTTGCACAAACATCAGCGCTTGAAAATGGATTGTCGATGGAGTAAATGCAGGTAATTCCAAACTTGTCTTTCGGCTTTTTACAAATGCCTTTGGAACGTAGTTGTGTGCGTAGTTTGGCAAGCATTGGGTCCTGTTCTGTTTTGGATAAGTCCGCCACCCGAATCTTGAGCGGGTCAAGTTTTCCACCTGCACCACCTGACACAATCAACGGGATTTTGTTAAAACGGCAGTGCAGCATCAAAGCCAACTTGGCCTTGACATCATCAATACAGTCTAAAACGATGGTTGGGACAGGGTTCAGGATTTCCTTGACATTCTCAGGTGTGAGATAGTCATCAATCACATTGACTTTCATTCGTGGATTGATTTGACGGCAACGTTCCGCCATCACCTCAATTTTTTCCTGTCCAAGTGTCGAGCTCATTGCAGGCAGTTGACGGTTGATGTTGGATGCGGCAACCACATCCATATCCACCAGCGTCAGCTCACCAATGCCTGTACGTGCCAGTGCCTCAACCGCCCAGCTTCCCACACCACCAATACCAATCACCATGACATGGCTTTGCTCGTAGTGTGCAAATGCATTTTCTCCATAAATTTTGGCCACGCCAGCAAAACGGCGGTCATATTCATCATTTTGGAGATCGGTCATGTGCTCATCTAACTTCAAAAAATCACGGTTATTTTACCTGAATCGTGATCTGGATTAAATCGCATCAAGGCTCACTGAATCATGAAAGATTAAAGGCCTGTAAAGTACAGGGCTTTAGCCTCCCAGTTTGGCGATTTCATTTGTTTGTTATGAAGTGCTTTATTCACTCTAAGCGAGTTTAAGAAATGATGTGTTCCCTTTTAGTTATCTTATTTTTAATGGGATTATTGTTATTATCCTAAACGCAAGGCTGCCAATGAGTTTTGCCATAATTGCTCAGCAAGCTGGTCTTGTGGTTGCCCAAGGGTTTGCGCCAAACTATCTAAAACATAAGGCAGATTCACAGGTGTATTTCTCGTGCGGTGTTCGGTTGAGGTCTGGCAACACAACGGGGTCATATCAGGGCAATCAGTTTCAATCACCAGATGTTCAGCGCCAATCGCCTGTACCACCTGATGCAACTTTTTGGCATTTGGATTGGTGATTTGCCCCGTCACACCGATTTTAAAACCCAGTTTGACTAAGGCTTTAGCTTCCTCCACACCACCACTAAAGGCATGCGCAATACCACCAAGCTTGAATTTCTGCGCCTTTAAAATGGCAAGCGCTTCGGCATGGGCCTTACGAATATGCAGTAGTACAGGTTTTTGATAATGCGTTGCCAATTCAAGTTGGGCATTAAAATAATGCTGTTGTTTGGCAAATGCGTCTGGCCGTTTATGTTGCTTTAAAAAGGTATCCAACCCAATTTCACCAATGGCGACACAATCATGCTGCTTTAACACCTGCTCCAGTCGTTGTAGATGTGCCTGTTGATGTTGCTCAATATAAAAAGGATGTAAACCAGGTGCGAGATAGGATTGCGGGACATTTTCCCAGTCTTGTAACTGTTGGTGGGTCTGAATGAGTTCATCAAATCGGGATTCAATAAAACCGATGAGAACCAAAGCCTCTACCCCAACCTGTTTCGCCTGTACAGCCAAATGTTGCCGATCATGGTCAAAATCGGCAACATCAAAATGGGTATGGGTATCAAATAGTTGCATCATTTTATTAAAAATCCCACTTTACCAAAGAGGGATTTAAGGAGATTTATTTGCCACAGGCGTAGATGCTGCTGGTGCTTCCACCTTTGGCAAATATTCAGGTTTTAACACACCCTGTAATTTGTTAAATGGAATCACCAGACGTGGCAGACCGACCACATAAGGACCAATTTCATATTCAGCATATTGCAGAATTAAGCCCTGCTCTCCCAACAGGAAGTTGTCAGTGACCTTAAACGGCCAGGCCTGTTCATATTCTTCAGGGTTATTGGCAAGTTTGGTGTCTACAATCCAGACCTTGAATGCATCATGCGCCAGCTTGTCCAACGTTGCCTTTTGTTTTGGCAATAGCAGGTCGTTCAATTGCACCTGTTTTTGATTGATCAGGTCAAAGTTATAGTAGCGTTGCGAGGTTGAACCATGTGCGCCACCCAAATAACTGCTGCTATTCAACACAACCGTTGCCAGTGTGCCCTTAGACTGTAAAATCTTTGGTTTAATCATCAAACTGATTTGATGACTGCTGCTCAATGCTTTCAGTTCTTCATCAATCTTGATAAATAAATTGGCATACAACTGTGCCTGCGCGTCCAGATTTTGCTTTTGCTCAGTGGTCTGTACGGTGGAAGCGGCAGTATCCGTATCAACAATTTCAAGCATCTTACTGAGTTGGTTCAGTATTTCCTGATCAAGTAACTGGTCAATAAACGGAAAGTTACTCTGCAAGCGTTCAACGCTAAAATCTGGACAGGTATTGCCCTTACACTCAGGCAAACTTACCTGCACCTTGACCGTTTCACCACGCAAGGTCGGCTCAGTCTGTGTCTGTACAACAGGCTGCTCTTGTGGCTTGTCCTCTGGCTGCTTAGGTTCTGATTTTGGCTGGCATGCGGCAAGTAGAATTGCACACGCCAGAACGCTAGATTTATAAAATGTTTTCATCGAAGAACCTGCAAGCATTGTGATGACACAAGATTTTTTAAATGCTAGCGGACTTCAGCGCAAACCGCTAGTGATACATGCAATTCCTATACGCTTGTTACAAAGATTAGAACATTTGTTGATAAATATCAGGCTGTAGCATCTGTTTACTCTGTTCGGTGCTTAAATAAATATCCAGTTGTGGTGCATCCTTACTAATTTCATTGGCACGGTAATGCACGCCAATGCCCTCACCATCGAAGAACCAGTCAGCCTGTCCCCAATACAGCTTTTTCGGCACCTGTTTTTTGACTTCTGGGGATTGTTTTTCAATCCATTGTTGATAGTGTGCCTGAATAATGTCATTCAGTGCATTTTGCTGATTCTTCTGAATCACATCCAACACGCTAAGGCTTTTTTGTAGTTTACGGTCTGCAACAAAGAAATAAAAACGATCCTTGACCGCAATATCTTCCTGCTGGGCATTTACCCCCACTTGCAGCAACACATACTGATTTCGCTGTGATGCAATACGGGTATTCAAATGCAGCTCGTAGGCCTTGTTTTTTGAATATTTATCCTGCCATTCATCTGACTTTTTCACATAGGCGTTGATGGCCTGTTGCAGGGTCAGATTTTTATTCTGCTCAATCTGTTGCTGGATCACGTTGGCCTGATTTTTTGCAATCCATGCGTTCAACCATTCATCCTGAGTCTTAATGGTTTGAATATCGACATCAATACAATTTTTCTTTTCACAAAATGGCAAGGCATAATCCGCCTTGACCTCCTGCATATTGAGATAGGGTAAAACCTCAGCTTTCTCAACTGCTGCAGTATGCTGTTCAGTTGCCTGTGCTGAATCAGTTTCATTTTTCTTTGGATGATCACATGCCGTTAAAGCCATCATTCCAATCATTAAACTGACAGCAAAAAGTGGTTTTAAAGTGTTCATCTCATCATCCCTTATTTTTAGTTTGTTCAATTAAAAACAGCCTCTAAATTAGAAGCTGTTTTTATATATTTTAATGTTCCCGTGTGTTACGGAACTGAATATCTGGCCAACGTTCCTGCATCAACTGCAAGTTGACACGGCTTGGCGCCAGATAAGTAAGGTGCCCACCACCATCAACCGAGAGCTGATCGTGGGCCTTTTTCTTAAATTCATTCAGAATCTTTTCATCATCACAATGAATCCAGCGCACGGTATGTACACTTACAGGCTCATAAATACAGTCCACCTTATATTCTTCTTTTAGGCGGTACGCAACCACATCAAACTGTAAAACGCCGACTGCACCCACAATCAGGTCATTATTGATTTGTGGCATAAACACCTGTGTTGCGCCCTCTTCCGACAGCTCTTTCAGGCCTTTCTGCAATTGCTTGGACTTTAACGGATCGCGTAAACGCACACGGCGGAACATTTCAGGCGCAAAATGTGGAATTCCCGTAAAATGCAGGTTTTCACCACTGGTAAAGGTATCGCCAATCTGGATGGTGCCGTGGTTATGCAGACCGATGATGTCCCCAGGCCAAGCCTCTTCCAGATGTTCACGCTCACCCGCAAGGAATGTCAGGGCATCACTAATACGCACATCCTTACCGATACGCACATGATTCATTTTCAAGCCTTTTTCATATTTACCTGAGCAAATACGCATAAAGGCAATACGGTCACGGTGTTTCGGGTCCATGTTGGCCTGAATTTTAAACACGAAGCCGGTGAATTTCTCTTCCTGCGCTTCCACTTCACGGGTGTCGGTTTTACGCGGCATCGGGCGCGGCGCCCACTCCACCAGACCGTCCAGCATGTGGTCAACGCCGAAGTTACCCAGCGCGGTACCGAAGAAGACCGGGGTAATTTCACCGCTCAGGAACAGCTCTTTGTCGAACTCATTAGACGCGCCTTTCACCAGCTCCAGTTCGTCACGCAGCTGCTGTGCCAGCTCAGCGGTGTCGCCGGTGGCGTGGTAGGCGTTTGCGGCGCAGCCGCCGGAGCAGAGTCTGGCGCAACTGCAGCGCGAGCAGCCGCAGGCGGCGATCGCCCAGCCGGCCCAGCCGGCGACCGCGCCGACGCGCTGAGCGCTCAGCCGCGGTGTTCGGCGGCGAGGTAGTCCTCGCTCTGCATCTCGACCAGGCGCGAAGCGGTGCGCTCGAAGGCCGCGGCCAGGCGTTCGCCTGCGTAGAGGTCCATCGGCCCGGCGTCGGCGGTGCAGACCAGGTTGACGTGGCGGTCGTACAGTTCGTCGATCAGGTTGACGAAGCGGCGCGCGGCGTCCTCGTTGCCGGCATCGAAGGTCGGCACGCCGCCAAGCAGCACGATGCCGAATTCGCGCGCGATCTCGATGTAGTCGGCGACCCCGCGCGGGCCTTCGCACAAGGCATCGAACGCGAACC
>ERZ650302.1747-NODE-1747-length-12003-cov-6.914463_pt1 | contig 12003 bp, 7 predicted proteins | sample MGYA00376238_ERZ650302 | MGnify/ENA primary metagenome ERZ650302 (study PRJEB26733, sample SAMN07839298) | wastewater metagenome | biome: urban; feature: wastewater treatment plant; material: waste water | place: USA: North Carolina | collected 2016-04-28 ... | reverse complement strand
GCCGTCTGGCTCTCCATCAGTTGGTTGCTGACGGCCGTATCCACCCAGCCCGTATTGAGGAGGTGGTAGCCAAGGTGAAGAAGCAGTTGGATAATGAAATTATCGAAACTGGTAAGCGTACAGCTATCGACCTCGGTATCCATGGTCTGCACCCAGAGTTGATTCGTATCATCGGTAAGATGAAGTACCGTTCTTCTTATGGTCAGAACCTCTTGCAGCATGCCCGTGAAACCGCTAACCTCTGTGCGGTTATGGCTTCTGAATTGGGATTGAATCCTAAGAAGGCTAAGCGTGCCGGTCTTTTGCACGATATTGGTAAGGTGCCTGATGAGGAGAGTGAATTGCCACACGCATTGTATGGTGCCAAGATTGCAGAGAAGTATAAGGAAAAACCTGATATCTGCAATGCCATCGGTGCTCACCATGATGAGATGGAGATGAACACATTATTGGCTCCTATCGTACAGGTTTGTGATGCTATCTCTGGTGCCCGTCCTGGTGCCCGTCGTGAGATTGTAGAGGCTTATATCAAGCGTTTGAACGATCTTGAAGCTATCGCCATGAGTTATCCTGGCGTAACCAAGACTTACGCTATCCAGGCAGGTCGTGAACTCCGTGTCATCGTGGGTGCGGATAAGATGAACGATGAAGAGAGCATCAAGCTTTCTGATGAAATCGCAACCAAGATTCAGAATGAGATGACTTATCCTGGTCAGGTTAAGATTACTGTGATTCGTGAGACTCGTAGTGTAGCTTACGCTAAGTAAGATAGAATTATATTTGAAGTTTAAATTGTCGTTTCTCTTCTGCAAGGTAGAGAGATGTATCTTGATAAAGCCGTACTCTGTTTATAGGGTGCGGCTTTTCTTTTCCCTTTTCAGAATATGATGAAAGCAGAACAGAAAGTATTAAAGCGATTCAATAAGGGATGTGTCGATTACCGGCTTTTGGAAGATGGTGACCATATTCTTATAGCCTTGAGTGGTGGAAAGGATTCCCTGGAACTGGTCCGTTTGCTGGCTCAGCGTGCCCGCATCTATAAGCCGCATATTGAGGTAGAGGCGGCTCATATCATCATGGATAACATTCCTTACGAGACCGACCGCTCTTATCTGCAGGATTTCTGTGCAGAGAATGGCATCAAGCTCCATATCCTTCATAGTTCGTTCGATGAATCCACCGATCCCCGAAAGACCCGTTGCTTCCTCTGTGCCTGGAACCGACGCAAGACGCTCTTCGAGTTTGCTGTAAGCCACGGGTTCAATAAGATAGCTCTGGGACATCACATGGATGATATCCTCGTTACCCTGCTGATGAACATCACCTTCGAGGGTTCGCATTCCACCATGCAGCCCAGTCTTCCTCTGAAACATTATCCGCTTACCATTATCCGTCCGCTCTGTCTCGTACATGAGGCGGATATCCGGCAGGTAGCAGAAGAGTTGCATTTCACTAAGCAGAAGGCGTTGTGTCCTTACGAAGAGACTACCCGCCGTTCGGATATGCAAGCCGTCTTCCTTCATTTGGAGCAGCTGAACCCTGAAGCCCGCTATAGTCTTTGGCGCTCTGTCTTTATGGAATAAATATAGTAGAAAAAGCAATAAAAAACGAAAGTACTTTCATGAGCACATGAAAGTACTTTCGTTGGACAATGAAATAGGCTTCATTTGCCATCGAAGCCTATTGTATTTGTTCCTGGGTTAGACCGGAATACTTCTTGATTAGATTGATGTCAACACCATCGGCAAGCATGTTCTTAGCAATTTCCAAGGCTTTCTCATTCTTACTTCTTATTTCATGTCATCCGAGTTGAGTATGGTGATGGTCTTGCCATCAATCCTGATGGCGCCCTTCTCCTCGAATTCGGACAGGCAGCGGAGGAGCGAGAACTTCTGGATACCGAAGATATCCGCCATTTCCTGGCGGCTGACATCCAGTCGGATGGTTCTGCTCTGCTGTTCGGTAGCCATCTTGATGAGGTATTGCGCCACCTTCTCCTTGACGGAGAAAAGGGAGAGCATGCGCATTTTCTGCGAAAGGAAGATATCTATCCTTGACAGGTGCTGGATGAAGTTCCAGCGTATGCGCTCGTCGGTATCTATCAGCAGTTTCAGTTCCGAAGGCCTCATGCGCAGGAGGGTAGTCTTCTTGCTTGTCTCCACGCTTACGGGCATCTCGTTATTATGTGCGAAGATATAGGCAGGGGCTATCAGCATCGATTCTCCCAGCCGCTCTATTTGGGCCTGCTTGCCCGACAATCCCGACATGCGGGCTATCATCTCCCCCTCGACAATGATGTCGGCATATCTGCAGGGCATTCCTGCCAGCACATAGGTTTCCCTGGCAGCAAGCTCCACCATCCGGTAGCTTACCATCGACAGTGCCTCTCTGATTTCCTCTGGAGTAAACCCCTCAAACACCGTGCATTTCTGCAAGGTAACGAATATTGATTCTTTCATACATTTAAGTTTTATATTCAATAACGCATTTTCCCCCGATTTATTGTTTGCTTCCTTTAGAATCTTGAAGGCAGAATCTCCGCACGCCCTATAAGAGTGGAATCTTACTAGCTAAAGTTCTGGTAATAAGCAAGAAAAATACGAAAAAACTTTGGTATCTTAAAATAAAGTCGTAACTTTGCAACTGAATATTAATAAATGGAGGAAGAATATGGCAAATTATATCAGATTTGACTGGGCGATGAAGCGCCTGCTTCGCAACAAGGCAAACTATGCCGTGCTGGAAGGCTTTATGTGTTCGCTGCTGAACGAGAAATTCAAGATCAACCGATTCCTGGATAGTGAGAGCAATCAGCAGACCGAGAATGATAAATTCAACAGAGTGGATATCCTGGCAGAAAATGAGAAGGGAGAATTCATCATCTTCGAGATACAGAATACCCGGGAACATACCTATTTCCACCGTATGCTCTATGGAGTTTCCAAGGTCATCACAGACAATATCAGTCTGGGCGATGATTACGACAAAGTGCGCAAGGTATATTCCATCAATATCGTGTATTTCACATTGGGACAGGCCAAGGATTATGTATATCATGGCAAGACGATGTTCCAGGGACTGCATCAGCCGAATGATATCCTGAAACTCTCCAACCGACAGAGTGAACTCTTCTTCGGTGATGAAATCCCTCAGGGACGCAAGACTAATCGCGAAGCCGGAGACATATTCCCGGAGTATTATCTGCTCTGCGTGAACAACTTTGATAAGCTGGCGGTGAACAATCTGGATGAATGGATCGAGTTTCTCAAGACTGGCGAGATCAGCGAGGCAGCCCAGGCCCCAGGTTTGGCAGATGCCCGCAAATGCCTGGATATAGATAAGTTGACCGTAGCGGAAAAGAATGATTATGTCCGTCACATGGAGAATCTGCGCTATCAGCGCAGCGTTATCAAGACGGGTTATGATGATGGCTGGCAGAAAGGTCTTGCCGATGGTCGAGAAGAAGGACGAGAAGAAGGTCGTGCCGAAGGACGCGAAGAAGGTCGTGCCGAAGGAGCCAAAGATGAGAAGAAGGCCACAGCCCGTCGTCTTCTTGCAATGGGCTTGTCTGCCGAGCAAGTGGCAGCAGCAACCCAGTTGTCATTAGATGAAATAAAGAAATTATAGCTGCTTTTAGCAATAGATAAAGGGAGATTTCGCCAAGAAATCTCCCTTTATTGTTGTATGCTCGGCATGGACGTTGTCTAACGGCTGCAAATCCCGAGTAAGCCCTAATAGCTGGAATTGCATTCATCATATCCCCAGCAATCAGCCTTTAGTCTGTTGGTGATTTGCTGCATTTCTTTTGATTTTTTACTCGAGTTTTACAGATTCTCCCTTAACTCAGTAGCTGCTGTTCTTATCCTATATATTTTTTGATGTCCTCTTCTACCGTTCCGTTTCCGGCAATGCCAAAGGTATCTACCAGAACCTTCAGTACGGCTGGTGAACAGAAGGCTGGGAGCGTAGGACCCAGATGGATGTTCTTTACGCCCAGATGCAGCAGGGCAAGAAGTACGATGACAGCCTTCTGCTCGTACCAGGCAATATTGAAGAAGATAGGAAGTTCGTTGATGTCGCTGGCTCCAAAGATCTCCTTCAGCTTCAATGCCACAACCGCCCAGGAATAGGAGTCGTTGCACTGACCGGCATCCAGCACACGAGGAATGCCGTTGATGTCGCCCAGATTGAGCTTGTTGTACTTGAACTTGGCACAGCCGCTGGTGAGTATCACTACATCCTGAGGCAGCGCCTTGGCAAACTCCTCGTAGTAGTTGCGGCTCTTCATTCTGCCATCGCAGCCACTCATCACCACAAACTTGCGGATGGCTCCGCTCTTCACAGCCTCTACTATCTTGTCTGCCAGGGCAAAGACCTGGGCATGCGCAAAACCGCCGATGATCTCGCCTGTCTCTATCTCCCTAGGTGGCTGGCAGGTCTTGGCAAGCGCAATCACCTCGGAGAAGTCCTTGTGGCCGTCGGCACCCGCCTGGATATGCTTCCAGCCAGGGAAACCGGTAGAGTTGGTGGTGAAGACGCGGTTCCTGTAGCCTGCCGATGGCGATGGCGGTACGATGCAGTTGGTGGTGAAGACTACAGGACCGTTGAAGCTCTCGAATTCCTCCTTCTGTTTCCACCACGCATTGCCGTAGTTGCCCACCAGATGCTTGTACTTCTTGAGCTGCGGATAGTAGTGGGCAGGAAGCATCTCGCCATGGGTATAGACGTCGATGCCCGTGCCTTCGGTCTGGATGAGGAGATCTTCGATATCCTTCAGGTCGTGACCGGAGATGAGGATGCCCGGATTGCTGCCTGTGCCGATGTTCACTCTGGTGAGTTCCGGATTACCGTATGCCTGGGTGTTGGCCTTGTCGAGGAGTGCCATCACATCCACGCCGTACTTTCCTGTTTCGAGCACCACGCCCAGCAGCGTGTTCATATCAGCATCAGGGTTGCTGATGGTGGCGAGAGCACGGCAGATAAAGCTGATAATCTCGCTGTTCTCTTCTCCCAGATGGGCTGCGTGCTCGTAGTATGCTGCCATACCCTTCAGACCGAGCATGGTGAGTTCCTTGAGCGAGCGGATATCTGCATTCTCGTGGCGGAGCACGGATTCACGGGCGCCCTCTGCCTCATAGTCTGTCTTCTCGCCACCCCAGGTTACCTCCTGATAGGCAGGGAGGTGGATATTCATGCTTGCTGCCTTTTGCAGCAGCTGTTTCTTCAGTACGATGCCCTTATCTACCTTTTGCAGGATATCCTGGTCGTTGAAGTTGGCGTTGGTAATGGTGGTGAAGAGTGCATCCGTGAGGAAACGGGTTACCTCTGGTGTCGGCTCTTCGCCTATGCTATGCTGTATGGTTCCTATGCCACGAACCACGCTGAGCAGCAGATCCTGCCACTTGGAAGTTGTAGCCTCCTTACCGCAAACACCCTTGATGGTACAGCCTGTACCCTTAGCTGTTTCCTGACACTGGAAACAGAACATCTTGTTTTCTGCCATATTGCTATAAATTAATGAGTTATTTTAATGTTTTCTTCCAGGCGGCAATCTGCCATTCCTGGTTTCCGGCTGCAAAATTACGGCTTTAAAAATAATCCTACGGTAACAATTGTGACCGTAGGATATTAAAAAAACATAAAAAGAGTGTGGGGGAACGGATTTCTCCCTTCTTGAAGAGCATGATGATTAGATTGATGTCAACACCATCATATATTTATCCTTAAGGGAAAATAAATTTTGCCTTAAGACTAAATATATTCTGTCTTCTGATGGGTTATGCATACGAGTGCATGCCCGTGAGGAAATAGTTCACACCGAAGTAGGTCATGGCGATACTCAGGAAGGCTAGGGTGATGTAGATGTGATACACCAGCGGCTTGCGGAAAACAGGCAGGCTCTGCGTATGCACTACTACGGCATAAATCATAAAGGTGATGAGCGCCCACGTCTCCTTGCTATCCCAACTCCAGTAATTACCCCAGCTCACGTTAGCCCAGATGGCTCCGATGAAGATGCCGAACCCCATCGTGGTGAGGGCAGGGTAGAGGAAGAGACGGCTTAAATCCCGCAGTTCTTCGCCATGAAAGCGCATGCAGATGCCCATGATGCCGCAGATGAAAGTCAAGGATAGCAGTGCATAGCTCATCATGATGATGCTGACATGGATGCTGAGTAACGGACTGTTCAATACCGGCATCATCTGTCCGATAGCAGGATCCATCTGGTTGATATGGCTTACCAGAAGGAAGAATCCTGAAATCAGGAAGCCGAATACCATCACGATGCGGATGCGCAACTGCATCAGAATACTGATAAGCATCACGAACCAGGCTACAGTTAGCATACTTTCATATCCGTTAGACATAGGTATGTTGCCGCTGATAATCCATCTCAATGCCAATCCGAAGGTTAAGGCAAAGAAGGAAACGCCAAGCAAGATAGGCAAAGCGATGTTCAATGCCTTGATTTCTCTCTTCTTCGTCATGCGATAGATGGTGTAGAAGAGGGCAATGAAGCCCAGTGTGAGGTTTGCCATGAAGAGAATGGTTGCAAAAGGAAAGGCATTATTGATGCGTTCTGCCTTATACTGTGTAGCTGTTGGCAGCGAATTACCGCTACTAACCTCCTGATATTTCTTCATCTTGACGAAGAACTCGTTTACACGGCTCGTATTGCCTGCCTTTACATCACCATTCAGCAGAGAGAATACATTCCTGATATAGAGCGCATGCTGGTGCTCCACGGCCTGTGGCAACTTATCTACAGGTGAAAACCACGTGGTAGTGCCAGCCTTGATGAATGAATGATCCTTGGTAGCCTTCACATTCTTGGTGAAGGTGTAAGGAAGAACTTTCAATGAGATACCTTCTCGCAACTCCATGATGATTTGTATCTTGCCATCGATATCGGCGGCTTGCTGATGGAACTTGTCCTGCTGACCATTGTAGTATTCCTGAACATACTGTCCGATGGTATAGCCACCCATCTCACGATTGAAGAAAGTATTGAGCGAAGCATAGTCAGGCAGATTCATCGCTGTTTTCATTTCTCCGCTCTTGATCTTGATGAAAGGCTCGTTTGCCCAAGTATTTCCATAGAATACCCAACCAGAGAGTACCTGTTCTGCAGTCAATCCCTGATAGCTCCTGGCTCCATATATCTTCTTGCAGAAATCGAGGGCAAAGGTCTGTACCGGACAGATGCGGTCGTTGTAGAGAATATGAAGCTCGCCAAACTTCTCTGCAGTTTCCTTTGGCAATACAGCATTTTGGAGATTGCCTGTTGCAGATTCTGCATGCAGTGTCTGTATATTGCCCATGCTGAGGATGAGTGCTGTTATCAAGGCTCCCTTCTTGAGCAAAGGACTCTTCAGTAGTTTGCGATAACCGCCCTTAGGGTCGAAGAGCATCCATACGAGGGAGATGAAGAGCAGCGCATAGCCAGTATAGGTGACTGGTATGCCGTATGGATCGGCATTGATAGCGAGCACGCTTCCCTTGCCGTCTTCATCGTAAGATGACTGATAAAGACGGTAAGACCGGTGGGAATAGATGTTGTTCATCGAAACTTCGCCTTCGCTCTTATCATCTCCGTCTATTACGGTGAATTTTGAAGAATAGTCAGCCACGGCGTTGGTTCCATCGTGCATCTTCGCTTCAAACTTCTGCAGGCAGAGCGAGAAAGGGAGTTTCTCTTCCTTCATACCCTGCTCTTCATCCTGAGCCATATAAGTATCTGTAGGCTGACCGATGCGCAGATGAATCATGCCCCGTTTAGCCGATATATGTGTGAGCAATGCCCCGGCAAGGATGATGATGAAGGAGAGATGGAGTGCCAATGTAGAAGCGCACTTCACTTTTCTTTTGATGATGTAGAAAGCACCGAGGGCAGCAAGTACTGCCCAGATAAGAATGAACCACCATGCCCCATAGTAGTGGGCATGGGCATAATCCGTGCCCTGGCTTTTTTCCACGATGGTGGCGGCAGCCATGCATACGAGCACAAGAATGTAAAGAATGAATATAATCTTTTTAACCATACTTAGTTGGAATCTTGATAGAATTTCCGCTGCAAAATTACGATATTATTCGGAGACAAGCAAGATTTTATACGTATATTTAGAGGTTCTGATAAAAAAGCTGCCAAATGCTTTTGATAGCCTGGCAGCTTTTCTTATTTTTGTTTCTTCTTGTAATATCTTATCATTAGATAGAACGCAGGAACTTAACCACTGCATCACGATCGCTCTTCGATGCTTTGTAGAAGTTCATGGCTGAACTATAGGCATGACTCTTCTTGCTGTAGCAGTGCCACATGATGGCTTCCACCTCGTTGCGGGCACGACAGTCGTGTAGGCGATCTTCTGCACCTGTGTTCAGATAGCTCAAGCCACGACCCCAAAGTGGAGTGGTGCGGCACCATGATCCATGGATGTCGTTCATCATATAGAGCTTGTGCTGAATGAAGTCAGAATATGGATAAATGGTCTGGTTCTGATAACGAGGCAACTTCTTGTCGGCGATGTACTTGGATGTTACGTAGTTATCGTCACCGGTCTTCCATGATGGCTTGTGACAGTTGGCGCAGCCCCATTCCATGAAGAGTTTTTTACCTTGCTGTACCTGTGAATCATTCAAGTTGCGGGCACGAGGTACTGCAAGTCCACGATGCCATACCATGAAGGCATAGAAATCGTCCATGCTCTGCTCAGGCTTGAAGTTGTGCCATTGGTTGTCAAACTGGTTGGTTTTGGGATCCAACAGGTTTACTACTGCTTCCTTGATTCCCTCGTCAGTACCATCTGCATAATATGGAGAGGTAGGGTCCTTCTTGATGGCTGCAATCACATCCGTATTCTCTGACATTGCCTTTGCCCAAGGGGTCGTGGTATAGAGGCAAGGACGATCCTGACGGGTAACATTGGTGATGTTCCAGATAGCGTTAGCACCAGGACCATCCTGTAAACTACCACGGGTCAAGGCATAAGTGAAGCGCTTGACAATCTTTTTGTTCAATTCAGAGGTGTTTGGATCGAATGTGCTGCCATCTGCATGCACGCCACCAATAGCGTATTTGCTATCTCTACCAAATGTTGTATAGTATGCTCCGTCGGTAAAGTCATTCTTGTCGGCATCCCAAAATGATGGATTGATGTATTCTTTTACGTCAAGTCCAGCTTTCTTGAAGTAAGATGCCTCTGATGCATACTGTGCCTTGATAGCTTCGTTAGGAATGGCATCTACCAGTCCTGTACCACCAATACCGATGGTAGATTCCAATCTTACAGCTACTGCACCATTGCCGGTTTCGTATGGAGTAGGACTGGTGTTGAAGGCACTCTTAGGGATAGAAATCTCAGGATAAATCAAATCAAACTTTTCGCCATCAGGGAACTGCATGGATGGTATCTCTTCTGTTTCCATCTTGTTGACGTGCTCCCAACTCATATTGATTTTGCTCTCATCGATAGGTGGCAAGAATGGAGACTGTGCTTGTGTCTGAGGCATACCTGTAACCTCAGCTACATAGCCACCATCATTGCTGTTGGCACCATCTACAGGATGATAAACTACGAGCAGATAACCATTACCGTTACCATAGCGGGTTTCATACTGTGCCTTGCGCTTGCCATGACCATACTCTGGGTGGCAGTCAAAGCAAGATGAGCGTACAGAAGCAGGACCCAAGCCCTTGAAGGCACCGGTGTTCCATGAATACTGGCGCTCGAATATCTGCTCGCCGATAAAGAACTGCTTGAAGAGTTCTGGATCGTTATCTACGGCAGGGGTCTGGTCAGAGTAACTGCTGGAACCAGTGTTCTCTGTTGTACCCAGCTTACCACCTGGATACCACTCATCTGCAGTAAAGTTACCCACTTCCTTACCTACGTATGCGGCATCTGTTTCCTGAATTTCAACTTTGTTGTCATCGTCAGAACAGCTAGCCATTGTCGTAGCCAAAGCCAGGGCGAACGACAGGTAGGCGTAATTCTTAAAATTCTTATTCATAATGTATTTTCTTTGTGATATATTATATTTAACCCAAATGACGTAGCTTCGCTTCTATTGAAGAAAGCAAAGCTACGTAATCCTTTATTCCTGTTGTTTCTGCTGTAATGGATAAATTACTTGGAAACCTTCAAGGCGCGGAACCAGGCACCCGCATTGTTCAACTCGTCGTCCAGGGTGTTGATCTTGTCGATGCAAGTCTTTACCTGAGCATTGGCTGGATCATCCACGAAGGCGATACCGCTCTTCTTGGCAGACTCCAATGCTGCGATAGCCTCATCAAGAGCTGTATTCAATGCGTTGTAGCCACTGTAGTTGTACTTCTTCATGATAGTCATCAATGAATTAGCAACAGGAGTTGTAGCAGTTACATGACGTGTACCATAGAGAGAGTTCTTGATAGAGTAGATGTTGTCCTGATAGTCGATGAATGAACGCTTGCTGTATGGTGACTCAATGTAGTCGCGAGATTCAGCTTCGCCATCCTCTGTTGTACCGCCATGACCGGTAGCTACACGGTAAGCCTGACCCAGCTTCTGGGTGTAAACCTCCTGGCAGATGCTTGAGCAGCCGCCTACGAATACATTCTCCAAGGTCTCCTGCCATGTAGGGAACCAAGCCTTGTCGCCTGTGGCATTGAGGAAGAACTGACCGTAACCGATACCTGCAGAAGAAAGGGCACCAGCACTCTCCTCCAGACCAGCAAGACCATCAACCACCCACTTGCAATTGGTTGTCAACCAAGAACCGAGGGTTGCATCACCATTCCAACCATACTGGAGGAGTGAAGTCATGTTGTAGATGTCGCCAGCTACAGCGGCAGCAAATGCCAACTCGTCGATACCCTTTACGGTGGTCATGCCCTCTTCTGTCTCGTTGTTGTTCAGCATGGCTGCAGTACGTGCGGCTCCATTACGGAAGAGTACGAACTCCAATCCGTGGAAACCGATTACAGAGTCGAAGTTCTTGTTCTCGGTATAGATAAACTGAGCTGGGTTTGAACCCTGGATTCCGGCGATGATGTTCTGGTTGTTGAGTGCCTCTACCATCTGGTCGTGGTCGAGTGGCCATGAGTCGATGTGTGGGTCAATCTCGTTGTTGGCTGCTGCACCATAGAGGAATGCCTCACTGCGCTCCCATTCACGACGAGCGTTCTTGAAAGCCTCGCAGGCATCGGTGATATCTGCATCGCTCAAGTTGCCAGCCTTGGCGTTGGCGTATGCCTTGTCGCATGCATCCTTCAGAACCTTAGCGTTGTCTCTCAAATCCTTGTAGGTAGGATTGATAATGTCGTTTACATAAGTGTTGGCAACTGCTGATAATTCTGTTGCTGGAACTACGTTACCCTCTGTTACTGGGCCATCATCATCGCTACAAGAAGCGAAACCCAAAGATAAGGTCATTGTTGCTACGAACAAGAATGCCTTCTGGAAAATCTTTTTCATGTTTCTTTGTTTTTTATGTTTGAATATGATAATTATTATTCTATGAAACAGCTCTTTTCACCTGGATTAGAGGAAGAAGCCCTGATAAGCGATGCCGATGTTCACGGCTGGCTCATTGTTGTACTTAGAGTGGAAGATGCGCTGGTTGTATTCAGCTTTCACACAGATTTGTGGGAGAGGGAAGTAGTTGATACCTGCTGCCACAATTTTGCGGTTGGTCCACTTGGCGGTGGTATTGTGAACGGATGAATCGTAATACTCGAAATGACCGAACACATACAGCTTCTGGTTGTTTTCACGCAACTTGGAAATCTGAGAGAAGACATCATAGCCTGCTTCCACCATGGTAGCGATGGCATGACTGCCGAAGTATTTGCCGCTGCCTGATTCATTAGGCTTGACGTTAGCCGTACCAGGATATACAATGCTGGTAATGGCTGTAGCATCGCTTACATAGCCATAATCCACGTTGCCTCTAATCTTCCAGTTGTACTTGTAGATCGGAAGAGCGTCGTGTAGGGAAAGAGTGTCTTCGCCTGTGTAGATC
>ERZ650302.1746-NODE-1746-length-12012-cov-4.696329_pt1 | contig 12012 bp, 13 predicted proteins | sample MGYA00376238_ERZ650302 | MGnify/ENA primary metagenome ERZ650302 (study PRJEB26733, sample SAMN07839298) | wastewater metagenome | biome: urban; feature: wastewater treatment plant; material: waste water | place: USA: North Carolina | collected 2016-04-28 ... | reverse complement strand
AACCATTAGCACCCGCTCCTGCTGTGGCTGCGGTGTCAATGGCATTTCGCAGATTTGCAAGCTCGGCACTGGCTTCAGCACGTGCGCTAACGATTGATGTATTAAGTGCTTGTAATGCAGGTTGCAATGCATCGTTCATGGCAAATGAGATATTATCAAGACTATCTTTATAAATAGTATTGATAAAAGTAGTGCCCAGATGTTCTGTGCCGGGCAATGGATAAATACGTTCTTGTTCTTTATCATATACTTTTATAAATGCTTTGACTTGCTCGCTTGTTTCAAAATGTATGTTATTCGATTTTTGTCTAAGACTATAATCATAACAAGCATTTTTATCTCGACTATCGTCAATAATATAATATTTATATTGGATACCATCTAGCCAATCTGGCGTGAAAATACAATCATTAGCATATTGCCAAAGTAATATAAGTCTTCCTAACTTAGAAGATTTTATAGATTTTTCTGCTAACTCTTTATTTGGGAAAATATTAAAGTTTGCAACTAGTTTATTATCAAACGTACTGTTTGAAAAACTATTTCCCTCAATCTCACCAACAGAATTTACGTAATAACACCATTGAGTTCCGTCTTTTAGTGTTGGTTTCCAATGCTTTTTATAACTTTCGGGTATCTCTAACCCTAAATCTAAATCTGCAATCAACTTCATATAATCCTCAAATGTATGTTCTATATTTAAAAGAATTTTAGTTGTCGCATTCAACCTTGTTATAATTTCTTTTTCTTCTACATCTACAGCAAAAAAATCTGTAATACCTTCAAACGAACATATATGCAATCTTATTCCAACATAACTTTCTATTACCTCTGCTATTTCCCCTGTAATTTCATTTTCTATTTTCATATTAAATCACTCCCATAATTTTTTTAATTTCTTTATCATATGCTTTTATAAATGTTTTTGTTTGTTCCTCTGTTTCAAAATAAACTTTATCTCCTTTAACAACATAACTCATATCAACTCTTAAATCCTTATATAGTTCATCATAAATAATACTATGCTTTGGTTGGTCAAAGTTATCCCAATCTGGCGTGAAAATACAATTGTTCGTATATTGCCAAAGCAATATGAGTCTCCCTAACTTAGAAGATTTTATAGATTTTTCTGCTAATTCCTCTGTTGGGAAAGCATTGTAGTTTTCCAATATACCTATCTGAAAAAAACTATTTATATCTGTATCTAACACTACTTCGCCAAGTCTATTTAAAAAATAGTAAGTGTCATTATCCTTAGGTGTCCAGTGTTTTTTAAATTCTTCTGGTATTTCTAAATTAGTAGGCCCTAAATCTTTTAATAATTTCATATAATCTTCGTATGTGTTCTCTATATTTAATGCTCTTCTTGTATCAATGTGCATCTCAAGTATAATTTCTTTTTTTATTATATTAATTATAAAACGGTCAACATGTGGATTATTAAAGAATAAGTCTACTGTAAGATATTCTCCTTTTTCATGTACTACTGAAGTTACTTTAGTGTTTATATTCATTATTTATCTCCTTTTAATATATATATTTAAAAAGAGTTGAAACTTATCAACTCTATTCTATTGATTATCTTCTTTACTCATAGTAAACAACTCTGTATAATATCTATTCACTACAATAGAACATTTATCTAATTCTTCTATTGTCTTAGTGAAATTTGTTGGTTTATACTTCATTATTTGTTGTTGATTTTTATATATTATTTCTACCATTTCTTCTTTAATGTTGCAATTTATTTGATTTACAAACTCTAAATCTAGATATAAATAACCATTTTCGTGGTCTATTTTTATAAACATTATCTCTCCTTATTTCAATATGTGAGGTGTTGCTTTTCCATCTTTATATCTTACATATTTTTGTATGTTTTTGAAAGTATTATCTATTATAATGAAACCTTCTACATGTCTTTGTTGATTGTTTATATATGTATCATATAAAATATCTAAATCTTCTATAGATGGGCTAGTGTTTAATATACTAACCAATGGAACTATATCTATAAAATCAGGAAATATTTGATTTTCAAAGGGGTATTTAAAATATTCCCTTTTATAAATTACATTTTTTAAATCATACTCCTCAGTAATGTTTGCTTTTGCAAACATTTGGAATCTATTTTTAAAATCATACTTTATCTTACCAAACGCAATCCATTCTCCACAAATTGCTGATTTTTCATTTAATAAGTTTAATAAAGTATCACCATATTCATCCAACCATCCTATCAAACCACCATAAGCATTATGTTTATCTAACTCTTCCCTTGTCAAAATATAGTTTCTTTGACATATCAACAATTTTCCATTTAACTTAGCAAATACTAAGTTACTACCATCAATTTTTTCAGTTATTTCATATGTGATTTCATTATTACAAATTCTATTTGTTTTAGGATATATTGATTTTTTTATCATACTAATCAACTCCTTATAGTTCTTTTATTTTTGCTTTATACATTTTACCAAACGCCTCTACTTGCTCTGTTCTTTCAAAATACATTCTAATGCTTCGTTCTACGTTAGACCAAGTAAATCCTACTTGTTTGGTGAAGTGTTCATAAATAACCCTAAATTTCGGTTGGTTAATATCTCCCAAATCATGTTCACATACACAATCATTAGCATATTGCCACAATAGTATTAATCTTCCTAATTTCGATAAATTTACTGACTTCTCTGCCAAATCATAAGTTGGAAAACCATTGTAATTACTTATCATGATATTATCATAAGTACTATGTGTACATACTTCACGAATCTATCTACATATTCACCATCTTCATATAAATTTACCCTAAAGTATTCAACTGTTGAATTTCTACCAATTTTTCCTGTTATTTCTTTGGTTATTGTTATTTTTATGATAACTATTTTTAATTTTTATTATATTCAATATTTTTTAAAATATTAAAAACCAATAATATTTTATATAGCGTTACTCATCTTTATAGAATAAGTAACGCTATATATACCCTTTAATCAATCCTTGTTGAAAAGGTTCTTGTAAATTAATGTCTTAATTTACTTTTTAGATGTTAGGATTAACTAACATCCTCTATAATTATATTTTTTTTAGGCTGTTAATTCTTTATTATCCAAAAGAATTTCGTGTTAATCTATCCACACTTAACCTTCTGTTGAAGGTAATTTAAATATTATTTTCATTTCTACTCCTTTCAGAGATTTAAAATTATTTATTTATTTATTCCCATATAGATGGTAATTGGAGTGATTAGTAATTACCATCTATATAGGAATAAATCCTATATATTATATCTACTATTATATTTCTTCTTATATTCTTCTACCATTCCATTTATTATATTCTCTAAATCAAAATTTACATTCAATAGAGATAATAATTGAGGACTATATCCCGATAAAAATATATTTCCATACTCATCTGTTTCAGGAAATGTTACTTGTCTGGAATTAAAATTCCACCAAATAATTCTAGTTTTTTCAGATTTTTCTTTAATTATTTTCATAGCATCATCTTTAGTTTGATTAGAACCTGCATCAAACTCCATATCTGATAGTACTAAGAAATAATCTGGATAATCTTGTATTTTTTCTAGTGCTTTCATTACTTTAGAAAAGTCAGTATTTGCTACATCATTACATGAATTTAATATTTTCATATCACCTCTATATGTATAGCCTAATTCGACTAACTTAGGTCTATCAGAGAAAAACATTATATTGTTATAAAGATAAGTAGAATTTTTTGCTACATAATGTGCTATGGCTTTTGCTTTACCACTTGAGTCTGTACTATTGTACATACTAGCACTATTATCTAGTATAGGTAATATATTAAATTTTTTATTTTTAAATGATTTAAAAATGATATCTTTTTCTGTATCTTCAATTTTTACCTTGAATAAGTCATAGGGTGTTGTAACAGATGTGTTCATCTTTTTTTCACCATTTTTTACTTCTTCTAAGTATTCTCCAAAGTTTTCTCCATCTTTCCTAATAAAAGTATTGAAATATTTTAACATTGCTAAAGATGGTACTTTTGAATAATCTTTTACAATTTCATTTCTAGATAGTACAGATTCAACAGTGTCAGATTTTATTAATTTTCTTATTTGTTTATTATTGATATCTATGAATTTTTTATTTATTCTTTTCATTATTACTTTATACCATTCTTTTTTTGAAGAATGTTCTCTTGGAAACCATTTCTTACAATTTAAGTCTCCATCTAATAATTTTTGAATAAAGTAATCTAAAAATTCTACTCTACCTGCTTCTATCCCTATAAATAGAAGGTCATCTGCCCTTCCACAATTATATACTTCCTCTGGTGTTACAGATGTTTGTGATAATAAAATTCTACCTATTGCTCTCTCACCAGAGCCTAATCTACCATCTCTTATTAACATAGAGAACCATTTATCAAATTCTTCTGTGTCTATATTAAATGATAATAATTCTACTAAATTTTCTCTATAATAGGCTGTTTGACCTAATATATCAAAATATTTATTCAATGTGGAGTTAAATGCTTTATCTCCATTTTCAGTTTCTTTTTCATTTAAAGCATTTAAAAGTTGCTTTTTAACACTTTCATAATCATTTGTATTCATAAATTTTTTCTCCTAAGGTATTTTTTAGTCAATTTTTAACAGAAATTGAATTTTTTATGCTGTAATTACCTAATAATATCTTACAAATATAATATATCTAAAGAGTATTACTTTATAAGTAATATTTTAAACTTTTTATTTATATTTGTATTTTTATATGCTGATTCTCTTAAAAAGTATATCTGTAAGATATATTAAAGATTTCAATTTCTAAAGTCTGAGAGTTAAACCCTCTAAACATATCCGAAATGTATTATTTAATAAATGCTGATAAACTTAACATTGAAATCTTTAATATATCTTTATATAAATACTATATCATATTTATATTTATTTGTCAACCTTTTTTTAATTTATTTTTTTTATTTAGGTAGAAAGGCTTAACTCTCTCTACCTGTTATATAATTACTATATCATACTTTTTATTATTTGTCAACCTTTTTTTTTAATTTATAGATAAAAATATCTAATTCTATCTAAGCCTATTAATGTAACTAAATCACCATCTTTTAATAAAATTTTTGAAAATTTATAACTTTTATTTATAGATAATCCATATTCAAGTTTTTCCACATCTTGGGTAGGACATCCTTCATCAAATAACATATTAAGTTCAAACATGTCAATAAAAATATTTCCTTTATTACTAATTTCAAAATTTTCTATTTCATAAGAGAAGAGTGTATTATCTTCAAATAAAACTAAAAATAATTTATTTTCAAATAATATATAAGACTCTGATACCTTATTATTAAAAATGATTCTTTTTATTTTATAAAAAGATAAATTCTCTACATTATAAATATCTTTAAAAATATCTATTTTATCTCCCCTCCTTTAAAAAAATATTTTTTGAATACCTACTCCAATAACAACACTAAATATTAATATTATGATATTTAAATAAAAATACTCAATTGTCATTATAGGTAAATCTAATTTTCTATTAAATATTTTATTTACACTGTGTAGAATTATTTCAAGTATTAAAGTAATTATAGAAGTTACCCCTAAAATCATACATACTACTTGAATGTATGTTATAAAAGCCATTCCTAATATGGACATATTAAATCCTCCTTTTTAATGAAATGTTTTAATCTATTATATTTAAAATTTGATACAAATTTACTATATTTTAAATTAGTAAAAAATTCTTTTCTGCCTACTTCTATCATAATTTTTTCAGCATCTTTCTTTTTTTGTAAGTTATTTTTATGTATATCTAAATAATAAAATATTTTATCATGGAAAGTAGCATCTACCATAGACATTAAATCATCTATAGAATTATTATCTATAGCATCTATTATTTTAGAATCACTAATACTAAGAAATTTATGTTTATTCAGGTACCATTTGGTTTTCATTTTAAATAGTCTACCTGTTTCATCTTGAATTATATATCCTTCTATATTTTCTAAAGACATATTAGGTTTTTTTATCTCTTTTTGTAACATTGTAACCCCTATTTCATTACATTTTGCTATAGGAATTAATTTTAAATCATCTTTATATTCTACAACAATTTTATTATCTTTCCCTATCAACTCATAAACAATAGTATCTCCATCCTGTACTTCTAGTAATGTTGAATTTAATTTTGCTTTCTCTATCTTAATATTAAACTCTTCTAATAATTCTTGTCCTGAACCTCGTGTAGTCCAATATTCTACCCCATCTATTTTATATTGATAAATACAAGACCCATCAAATTTTTCATAGTACTTAACTTTACCTTTTGGAACACAAAACTTTTGTCTCCATGCTTCCATAAAGACATCATTGAAAGGTTTTTCTTGGATATTTTGAAATTTACCTAACCCATAGGCTAAAACTTTAGTGTCTTGTAAAAATCTATTACTCATTTTTTCAAATACACTACCTCTTAATTTGTATGTATAGTCTATGGAATCTAATAATTCATTTAATACAACATTTTTATCTAAACCTATTTTAGAAAAAGTATTTTCCCATTCTCTATAAGTTTTAGATATATCTCCTAACCAAAACATTTCAAGAGTATACTTAGTTATATATCTGAAATATTTTGAATTTAACAAAGGTTTTGTAGTATAGATATCAAATGAAAATCTAGAATTTTCATCAATTAGTAAGTTTTCCTTACTTTTTTCAGATAAAGTATCTATCTCTTTTTGTTTATCTGTCATATGATTTTCTACATTAATTAAATCATCATATGATAAATTTTCACTATATCCTATCATTTCCCATGTAGATACATTAGCATGATTAGGGTAACTTGTAAACCCTCCATTTTGTACTTGTGTGAAAAATTTTCCTATATCATGTAAATATGTAAATCCTTTGTAATCACACATAAGTATATGAGTATTTATTGATTCTAAATGATACATTGACTTATGTGAGACTATTCCAAATTTATCTAGTAAATCTTTATAAGAAAAGATTTTTTTATCATTTTTTATAATTATAGTACTATCCTTAGGAGGTACTATAAATTTACTACAAAGTCTTTTTATTGTAGTTTCCCCTACAGGATTTTGTCTATTTTTATCTCTTTCTATACAAGATAAAATACTAGACCATATTAAATGATACTCAACTTTACATTTATATTTATTTGTATTTTTTCTAATTCTTTCATAAAAATTTCTATCTTTTTTAGATAAATTTGTTGCATCTACAATTATATTAGATACATTGGAATTTTTATTTAAGTATTTAAAAATTCTATCATGCACTTCTTTAAATACTATTCCATTACTTTCTTTTGTATGAGAAGATATATTTAATTCTTCTCTTATAGCATCACTTGAAATAACTACACTGTCTAAATGGTTTATATTTTTTACATAAGTTGATTTACCACTAGCAGGTAACCCTACTAACACTATTAATTTTTTATACATAGTCTACCTCCTCTTTTGATATAAGTACTATAACATAAAAAATTATAAATGTCAAGATATTTTTTTAAATAAAAAAAAGGGCATTTTTATATGCCCTTTTTATTCTACAGTTTAATAGGTATCTCAAGTTCAACATTAACTTTCTTTGGAAATCCATTTCCATCATCTAATGCTTTTAGTATTGCTTTCTTACTATTTATATATGTATATTGTAAAGCAACACCTCATAAATCTTAGAAACTTAAAAGAAGATACACAAAAAATAAAAAGACTAGATTAATTTCTAGTCTTCTTTTATTATTTCTGATGTATACCATTCTAATCAAATTATTTCTTTTATCTTTGATTTTATTTGATTCTCTACATCGTTCATGTGTTCCTCAACTATCCTTTTTGCTGTTATGTACATCTCTTTGTCCTCTGTACCCTCAACACGAAGAGAGTCAAGCAACTGAATTAATAAGTGTTTGAGTCCCGTAAACTCTTCATATAATATTGTTTTTACTATTTTGAATGTTGAATTTTCTATTATGTTTCTCATATCGTCGTCAAACTCTACAAACTTAGAGTTGAAATAAGTGTCAATCTCACGTATTATAATATCCCAGTTCTTTTGTAGATGATTACGCTCTATATAGTTAATTACCTTTTTTTGCACACCCCAACGCATTTCTTGTATTTTGAGAATCAAACATTGCTCTAACGCTTGACCTCTCAAAATGTCAGTATTTAAGTTTTTCTCTAATTTCGCTAATACGCTTATTACTTTATCTTGTTGTGCAAACAACTTTTGCTGTTGCCTGATGAAAGTAGTTGCTATTACTATTAATAATCCTAGTTCTGCTACATTTTTATATGCTATCAACTCCAATTTACCACTCCTCCAAATTTTATATTTTTATATCTTTTTTCTAAATCCTGCTGTAAGTCTATTGTCTTTTTTAAAATCTGTTGTTCCTTCAATATAAACTTCATCTGGATTGTCTATCTGTCCATTGTATTGCTTCTTGTGTTAATTTGTCAATGTTGTATAGTAGATGGTCCATAGTTCTCCTTTATTTGAAATAGTATGTAATTCCTGCTCTTGCTAATAACTCTTGATTACCTTTAAAATCATTTCTATACGCTATATCAGCATATACATTGTTTCGTGAATAATCTCTCGTTATTTGCCCTAGACTTTCAAATCCATTAGAGGCAACAGCAACCCCTAATGCTTTATCAACTGCTTTATCTACTATGTTTTCAGTAACATTATTAATAGATTTCTCTATACTGTTTTTAACAATATTACTTTCTATTTTTTTTCTGCTTTTCTTTCATTTAATGCTCTTTCTATTTCTTTTGCAATGGCTTTAGAATCTATTAATTTATCCACATATCCTCTTAATTTCAAGGGGAATGCTTTTAAAACTAAATTCTCTACCCTTACAACAGCATTAAATAATACTTCTTGACTAGGTTTACCTTCACCTTTTAGTATATTTCCAAAGGCTATTCCATCAGGAATAAACTCTGCTACTTTTTTAATTACCTTTTGTTTTAATAGATAAGTATAAAGTTTACCTATACCTTTTCCTACAAATGTTACTAAGAATGTTGCTAATGATAAACTAGCAACATTTAAAAATTGCTCTAAAACTGCATTTAATGTGTTCATCTTTACCTCCTAATTAATTTTTATAATATTCATCTATACTAGTTTTAATAGTCTTTGCATAATCTAGAATTTTCATTGTTCCAATAGATAAGTCTAAATCGTTATCAATAAAAAAAGGCTCAATTATAACACAAGGGGCATTAGTCTTTTCTAAAATACCTGCACCCCTATCTCCATATTTTATTGATTTTGTACCTCTATTTTTCAAACCAAATAATTTACTTATATTATTAGTTAAAATTGTTGCTAATTTTTTACCTTTAACACTTGTAAACCAATGCAAAACTTCAGTGCCTGATGGGTATATTTTTTTCTCTATATTTGCACCTGCATTACAATGTAAACTAATTATTAAATCAGGTTTTAATTCATTAATTTTACTAAATTGTTCCACTCTGTTTTTCTCTCTATTATATACTTCTACTAGATAATCTTTTTCTAATTCTTTTTTTAGATACTCTTTTACACCTATATTATAATTATATTCACTTTGTTTGTTATGGGGATTTACTGCCCCCCCATCATATCTACTATGCCCTACTACTATTAATATTTTTTCCATTACTTACCCTCCTTGTTCTTTTAAAAATATACTAAAATACATCTCATAATTAAAATTCTCTAATTCTTCTATTGTTTTTAGTTTTTCAAGTTCTGCTAAAGTTTTTGCTGTTATTAAAGAAATTTTTTCTACAAATTCTACACCTTTATTTACTAAATCTAAAAACATTAAATTATTTAATAAGACTACTCTAGGCTTTTTTGTAATTACATCTCTCAAACCAAACCATTTAAAAAATCCTTCAGTTGTATCTTGTTCTACTACAGAAGGTAAGATAGAAGATATAATACTTTTTTGTACCGCTATACTTACTGCTTTACCCGTAATTAATTCTTTATCTCTACTAGTATATGATTGTAATAAAGTAAGTCCCTTATAATTAAATAAATATCCATTATTTTCTTTTTCAGTTGCTAACTCTAAAATTAAATTAGTAATATTTTTTTTTAAATTAGTAAATTTTTTAGATATAGATAATTCTTTATTTAATACTAAATTACCCTTAGTATCTAAATAATAGAACATAGCCTGTGTATCAAAATTTTCTATATAATCTAAAATTTTATAATCTTTAAAAATTTTAGTATTCACTCCTTTTGTCCATTGCCTAGTAAATACTCCATTTTTTATCTCTATTGTCATTTTATTCATATTATCACCCTATCCCAAATAACTTGTTTATCTCGATGTATTGAATTCTATTAAGAATACTCAAATAGTAAACATCTGTTAAAGTTATCTTAAAGTCATTCCCTTCTAAATTCCAATCTAATCCAATTGTATGCTCTCCATCTCCTATCATTGTTCTACCTTGTCCATTATTTACTGTTATTATGTCAAAAGGTAGTATAGGGGTATTATTTTTATCATTAAATGACATTTTTAAATAATATAAAGAATAATCTTTATTAGTATCTATTATACCTAAATTTATTATATCTATAGTTATCTGATTACCATTAAACCCTACTGTATCTGCAGGATTACTTCTGTTATATGATATACTTCCATTAATAAACTCATTTGTAGATTTTATATCAGATTTTAATGCTAATTCTACATTATTATATTTAGGTCTAATAGTAGTTCCTTTTAATTCTATATTTTTACTTAAATCTCCGTATATTAAACTACCACTAACTCTACCATCTACTAAAGAAGCATTTGCATTTGTAGTAGAAGTTGCTGACATTTTTAAATAAGATGTTTGTGTTAAATTTATATTTCTATTAAAAAAATCAAAATCAGATGCCAGTGTCATAAAGGTATCATTTACAGGTATTGTATTAGTTAATGAATTTAATTTAAAATTTAATGAAGTAGAGCCTAGATTTAAAGTATTTAAGTTAGACATTGACATAATTTTAGTATAATCTACTTCGTTATAAGTAGTGTAAAATTCTTTATTATATATTTCAACACCTTTAAGTAGACTAGAATTTACTGAATTATTTGTTAAATATGTAGTTCCTAAATTGGAAGAATTTTTTAAGTTTAAATCCCCTGTTAAAACTCCCCCTGAAAGTTTTAAATATGTATTAGTAGCATCAGATTTTAATAAATATTTTGAAAGGTTGTTACTAAAAAGTGTAGATATTTCAGTTCTAGTAAAAAGTACATCTCTAGTATAAACTGAATCTAATGTTGCATAATTAGATAAATCTACTGTACCTCCAGTTCCTCCAGTTCCTCCAGTTCCACCTGTATACTCACTTCTAAGTAAATACCTTTGGTCTCCTTGTGTTCTAGTATATATATCTGTTATATTTGCTTTACCATTTTGTAAACTTAATATCTCATTACTATGTATTAATTCACTATTGTTATAATTAGCAAGAGATACGTAAGTTGAACTTGCATTGGTAGTAGTTAAAAAAGTCCCATCTACATAAGATTTTAAGGCATAGTTATTTAATGTTGAGTTCATTTCAAGTTTAGTAAGTACATCAGATTTATCTGCTTTTGTTAAAATTAAGTTATCTATAGAGTTATCTTGGACAGTATTTACATTTTCTAATATATCTATTTGGGAATCTACATATAAAATATCTGCTTTATTTGACTGTAAATTATTAATAAGACTATCTTGGTTATTATTTTTTATGTTTATACTATTTAAATCGTTTGTATAAGTAGTATTACTAACTTTTGAACTTATCTGACTTTGTAAATATTATAGTGAAAGGCACATTACTTTCACCAAGCCAGTCTATAAACTCACGATCTATTTTTTGCTGTTCGTGTCTTACATCAATAAGTACAAAAACTGTTACCAATTGTTCACGTT
>ERZ650302.1745-NODE-1745-length-12012-cov-26.610688_pt1 | contig 12012 bp, 9 predicted proteins | sample MGYA00376238_ERZ650302 | MGnify/ENA primary metagenome ERZ650302 (study PRJEB26733, sample SAMN07839298) | wastewater metagenome | biome: urban; feature: wastewater treatment plant; material: waste water | place: USA: North Carolina | collected 2016-04-28 ... | reverse complement strand
GCATGCGTGGCACCACGGAATAGGTACCGTCCTTCTGGATGTTGCCCAGGTAGTAATCGTTGCTGTCCTGCAGGCTGGCCAGCTCCTTCTTGAGCACAAACTCGTTCCAGCACGACGCGAACACGCTGGCCGCCACGGGCTTGCAGATGTCGCAGCCCATGCCTTTGCCGTGGCGGGCGAGCAGGTCTTCAAAAGTCTTGATCTGGCCCACGCGCACCAGGTGGTAGATCTCCTGGCGCGAGTACGCGAAGTGCTCGCAGAGGTGGTTGTTCACCGCCAGGCCCCGGCGTGCCATCTCGGCCTTCATGACCTGGGTGACCAGGGGTACGCAGCCGCCGCAGGTGGCACCCGCCTTGGTGCAGGCCTTGAGGTCGGCAATGGTGCAGGCGCCGTTACCCACGGCTTCGCAGAGGTTGCCCTTGGTGACGTTGTTGCACGAGCAGATCTGCGCCGTGTCGGGCAGCGCATCCACGCCCAGGCCGGGCTTGGCCTTGCCGTCGCTGGACGGGAAGATCAGGAACTCGGGGTCTTCAGGCAGGGTGATGCCGTTGAGCGCCATCTGCAGCAGCGTGCCGTATTCGGCGGCATCGCCGATCAGCACCGCGCCCAGCAATTGCTTGCCGTCTTCGCTGATGACGATCTTCTTGTAGACCTGGCGGCGTTCGTCCACGTACTGGCAGCTTCGGCTGTGGGGCGTCTTGCCATGGGCGTCGCCAATGCTGGCCACATCCACGCCCATGAGCTTGAGCTTGGTGCTCATGTCTGCGCCAGTGAAGGCAGCCTGGGCGTCGCCCGCAATATGGCGTGCCGCCACGCGGGCCATGTCGTAGCCGGGGGCCACCAGGCCGAAGGTCTGTTCGTTCCATGAGGCGCACTCGCCAATGGCGTACACGTCTTGGTCACTGGTGCGGCAGGCGCTGTCGATGGCGATGCCGCCGCGCGGGCCCACGGCCAGCAGGCATTGCCGTGCCAGTTCATCGCGTGGACGAATACCGGCTGAGAAGACCACCATGTCGGCCTCCAGGTGCGAGCCATCGGCAAACACCATGCGGTGGCGGGCGCGGGCGCCATCGGTGATCTGCTGCGTGTTGCGGCCCGTGTGCACCTGCACGCCCAGGCGCTCGATCTGGGCCTGCAGCACCCGGCCGCCGCCTTCGTCCACCTGCACCGCCATCAGGCGGGGGGCGAACTCCACCACATGGGTTTCCAGACCCATGTCGCGCAGGGCTTTGGCGCATTCCAGCCCCAGCAGGCCGCCGCCAATCACCACGCCCGAGCGGGCCTTGGCCCCCGCCGCCTGCATGGCTTCCAGGTCTTCGATGGTGCGGTACACAAAGCAGTGCGGGCGGTCGCGCCCCGGCACCTGGGGCACGAAGGGGTTGGAGCCTGTGGCCAGCACGAGCTTGTCGTACGGCACGACTTCGCCGTCCTGCGTGGTGACGGTATTGGTGCGCCGGTCAATGCTGGCAGCGCGCGTGGCCAGCCGCAGCGAAAAGCCGGTGCGCTCGAAAAAGCCGGGCTCCACCAGCGACAGCTCGGCGGCAGATTTGCCGCTGAAGAATTCGGAGAGGTGAACGCGGTCGTACGCGGGGCGGGGTTCTTCGCACAGCACCGTGACTTCCACGCCGGTGATACCGGTCTCGGCCAGGCTCTCCAGAAACTTGTGGCCCACCATTCCGTGGCCAATGAGAACAATCTTCATGCTTGCAATCCTGCTATGGCCCGGGTCAGCGGTGGGGCGGATTGCAGTGCACCGGCCAGGGGTGACTGGCAAGGGGTGCAATGCATCCTCCGCTGGCGTGCGGGCCTGTTGTGGAACAACCGGTACGCTGGGCATGGGCCCAGCTTGGGGGTTCCGCCATCGTTAGCGGAGGTCACGGGTCGCCGCAGGCGGCATCACCTGCGTCAGTCAGGTAGCTGGCAATATCCGTGCCCGCTTTGGCTGCAGACCAGTGCCTGCTTCAGCAGCGCAGGCTGCGTTGGGGTGGCCAAGGCGGTGCATCGCAGCCCCGCAATGGTGCGGTGGTCGGATGCGTTGGCGCAGACAGCGGCGTCGTCGGCTGGGTTCAGCGATCCGTTGCAGGGACTGGTAGCCCCGCGCTGCAGTCCGGGCGGTTCAGCCCGCGTGGGATGCGCCGCCTTCGGCCTTGCGCACCAGCGCCAGTGCACGGCACAGGTCGGCCCAGGTGGCGGCTTTGGCGTCTTGGGACCGCAGCAGGAAGGCCGGGTCGTAGGTGACCACGGCCGGGCGCCCGGCCACGGTGTGCGGCACGGCGCGCAGCCTGCCCAGGGGCTCGGTGCGGCCCAGGGCGGCGCGGGCGGCCACATGCCCCAGCACCAGCACCAGTGCGGGCTGCAGGGTGGTCACCACCTCGGCCAGCGCTGCGGCCACGTCGGCTGGCGCCGCAGCCCCTTCGGCCGTGCGGGCGCCGGGTGCGGGGCGTTCCAGCGCAGCCACGAACACGCGGGGGTGGCGGTGCAGTTGCATGGCACGCAGCATGTTGTCCAGCAGCTTGCCCGCGTCACCCCCCAGGGGGTCGGCGGCCGCAATGCCTTCGGTCACGATGAGCCAGCCGGCGCCCAACCCGGGCGGCGTTTGTGCCGGATCCGCCGTGGGGTACAGCAACTGAGGTGCGTGCAGGCGCAGCGCAGGGGCTGCGCCTGGTGCGCCCAGCCCTGCAGGAGCGGCTGGCGCCGCCGGTGCGGGCGCGGTGTGCGCCTTGGCGGCAGGTGCCGAACTGGGCTGGGCCACAGGCATTGCCGGTGGCTGGGCCATGGCCGGTGCGGCTGGTAGGGGCGCGGTGGCGGGCACGGCCACCGTAACGGGCTGCATGGCGGCTGGGGCCTGGGGGGCAGCGGTTTCGGCGCGGGTCCAGACGGTCACGCCCATCTCTTGCAGCATGGCGCGCTGGCGCGCATCAAGGTTCAGGCTCATGGCGATGGGCTCACAACAGGGGCTGGCGAAATGGGGGTGAATGGGGTGGCGGGGTTCATCACAGCGGCAGGCTCATGACCACGGCGTCTTCGCGCTGCCCGTGCCCTGCGGGGTAGTAGCGTTTGCGTTCGCCCACGCGCCGGAAGCCATGGGCCTCATACACCTGCTGGGCGCGCAGGTTGCTGGCGCGCACTTCCAGCCACAGCCACTGCGCCCCGCGTCCGCGTGCCCACAGGGCCAGGGCGTCCAGCAGCACCCGTGCCCAGCCCTGGCGCTGGTAGGCGGGGGCGACGGTGATGTTGAGCAGGTGCGCTTCGTCCACCCCCAGCATGGCCACAAAGTAACCCAGCAGGTGGTCGCCCGCCATGAGCAGCTGGCATTCGTAGCCTGCGGTCAGGGCGTCGGTGAAGTTGCCGCGCGTCCAGGGGTGGGAATAGGCGCTGAATTCCACGTCCAGCAGCGCATCGAGGTATTCGGGCGTGAGCTTTTCAAAGCGCACCTCCAGCGCGTTTTCCGCTGCGGTGGCGGCAGATGATCGCACGGCGCTCATGGTGCGGTGGTGCCTGCAGCGGCCTGTGCGCGCAGGGCTTCGCGCTCGGCAGTGGTTTGTGCCACCTTGTCGCGGATGTAGCGCGGCAGCGCCTCGCTGGCGGGCACGGCCGCGCCAGCTGCCAGCAGGGCCGGGGCCAGGCGCAGCAGGGCGGTGGCAGTGGGCAGGGCCGCTACATGGCGGGCCTGGGGCAGCAGGCGCTCGCCGTAGGCGGCGTGTGCGTTGCCGGCCACGGTCCACAGGGCTGCATCGGCCAGCGTCAGCGCTTCGGGGGCGCACAGGCCAAAGTCGGCATCGGTGCTCCATTGCCGGGTGGCCTCTTGCCAGGTGCAGTGGGCGCTGTAGACCTCGTTCATGCGTGCATCCAGCACCGCCAGCACCTGGGTGCAGCCGTGCTGGTGGCGCGCTTCCTCGGCCACGGCCAGCAGGGTGTCCACCGGCAGCACGGGTGTGCCCTGGCCGTTGCGGGCGCCAAACGCCAGGCCTTGCGCCACCGCACAGGCCGTGCGCAGCCCGGTGAAGGAGCCGGGCCCCCGGCCGAAGACGATGGCGTCGAGCGTGTCAAAGCCCAGCCCTGCCTCGGCCAGCAGCCGCTGGATGGCGGGGATCAACGCTGCCGATGCCTGCGCGCCCCCGGCGCCCGTGTGCTGCCACACCGCATCGCCGCGCTGCACGGCAATGGAAAGGGTGTCGGTGCTGGTATCAAAAGCAAGCAGGTTCATGGGCCTAGGGTTCACGGACGGGGCTGCGCTGCTGGCGCGCGGGTGGGGCAGAAATGCCCAAAGGGCAATTATCGGTGGTTGCGGCGATGGGACGGGGCGGCAGGGCAGCGCTGGTGCCGGGCGCCTGCTTTTTTCATGGAGCGCGGGCAGAGATTCCCTAGACTCTCCGGTATGTGGAATTTTTCTGTCTCGGGGTTTTTTGCCCCCATCGCACCTTGGGCTCTTTTGCGGAGCGGCGGTTGCTCTGTTATTCCCCCGGCTCGGGTGCGTGCCTGGGTGGGGTCTGTGGGGCTGGCCGTGGGGTTGTGCGGGGTGATGCCCGCCAGTGCGCAGCCTGCCGGTGCGCCGCCCTTGCCGCCGGAGGTGGAAGCCGCCCTGGCCCGCGCCAAGCTGCCGCGCGAATCCTTGAGCGTGCTGGTGGCCGATGCGCAGGGCGGTGCACGCACGCCGCCCCGGCTGGCGCACCGGGCGCAGGTGCCCGTCAACCCGGCCTCGGTGATGAAACTCGTCACCACCTATGCAGCGCTGGAACAGCTCGGCCCGGCCTACACCTGGAGCACGCCGGTGTTTGTGGAGGGCATGGTGCAGGGTGGCAGCCTCAAGGGCAATGTCTACATCCAGGGCCAGGGCGACCCCAAGCTGGTGGTGGAGCGCCTGTGGCTGCTGATGCGGCGCCTGCAGGCGCAGGGCATCCAGGTCATCGTGGGCGACATCGTGCTCGACCGCTCTGCCTTTGATGTCCCCGAGCAAGACCCGGGCCGTTTCGATGGCGAGCCCTTGCGCCCCTACAACGCATCGCCCGATGCGCTGCTGCTCAACTACAAGTCCAGCGTGATGACCTTTGTGCCCGACGCGTCTGCCGGGCTTGCCCACATCCAGTACGACCCGCCACTGGCTGGGGTGCAGCGCCCGGCCACGGTGGCTTTGGCCCCGCCGGGGGCAGACTGCGGCGACTGGCGCGGGGCCTTGCGCGCGGAATTGAACGACCCGCTCAAAGTCGTCTTCCAGGGGGCTTACCCCGCTGCCTGCGGCGAGCGGGTCTGGCCCGTGGCCTACCCCGCGCCGCGGGAGTTTGCCGCCCGCGCGGTGGAAGGCATGTGGCGCGAGCTGGGGGGCAAGCTCACCGGCAGCGTGCGTGAAGGCAAGGTGCCCGCGGGGCTCAAGCCCGCGTTTGTCAGCACCTCGCCCGCGCTGGCCGAGGTGGTGCGCGATGTGAACAAGTACAGCAACAACGTCATGGCGCAGCATGTCTTTCTGACCCTGGCGCGCCAGAAAAACGGTGTGGCCACGCTGGACGGTGCCCGTGAAACCCTGCGCCAGTGGTGGCAGGCGCGCTTAGCCGATGTGGACGCCCCCGCGCCCGACAACGGCGCAGGCCTGAGCCGCGATGCCCGCATCACCGCCCAGGCGCTGGCGCGCATGCTGCAGGCCGCCTGGGCCTCGCCCGTCATGCCCGAGCTGGTGGCTTCGCTGCCCATTGCGGGGGTGGACGGCACGCTGCGCCGCAGCCAGAGCCGCAGTGCCGCCCACCTCAAAACCGGCAGCCTGCGAGACGTGATGGCCGTGGCCGGATATGTGCACGCGCAAAGCGGGCGCCGCTACGTGCTGGTGGCCATCGTCAACCACCCCAATGCCAATGCGGCCCGGCCCGTGCTGGACGCCCTGACGGATTGGGCTGCCAAGGATTGATTGCTATTAAATCAATAGCTGCTGGCGCTTTCCCTGATTGGTCTGGTGCCACTTTTTGTTCAGAATCGCGGTGGGATGACGCCTTTGGCCGCCATGCGGTCATGTCATCCACACGCGCTGCACCCCGCCGCTGTTTCTTTATCACCCACCCTGTCTTTCCTCCGAAAGCCCCCATGCCCTCGACCGAGCTGATTGGCTACCTTGCCGCCACGTTGACCACCTGCAGCTTTGTGCCCCAGGCCTGGCACACCTTCCGCACCCGCGATGTCAGTGGCATCTCGCTGGGCATGTATAGCGTGTTCACCACAGGGGTGGCGCTGTGGCTGGCTTATGGCATTGCCTTGCAGGCCTGGCCCATCGTGGTGGCCAATGCCATCACGCTGCTGCTGGCCAGCACCATCCTGGGCATGAAGCTGCGGTTTCGCCACGCGCCCGGCGGCTGAGCCCGCCTCTGTCGCCTAAGCGTCATGAAGGGCGGGGGTGCCGCGTTATCCCCTATGGATGCTGCACCGCAGGTGCGCGCACCATGCCTCTTTTTCCGGTCAACCACGAGGGATTTTCATGACACTGTTTCGCCTTTCCTGTGTGGCGGCTGCGGCCGCGTTGCTGGTCGCCTGTGGCGGCTCTGACGATTCCGTTCGCGGTGAGTTGATTGATCCGCCCGCCGTGGTCACCACCCTCACGGCCGCGCAGATCGACGCCACCACCGCAGCCAGCGGCCTGCAGGCCCTGAGCGGCAAGGCCAAGTGCGATGTGAAGGTGGTGGCGCTGAACTACCGCACGCCAGGCGCCAAAGAAGGCGAGATGAGCAACGCATCGGGCGTCATGCTGGTGCCCGGCGGCATGTGCTCGTCGGCCGCGCCGCTGGTGGCCAACGCCCGGGGCACCGAGGTGCTCAAAACCCGCACCCTGGCCAACCCGCAAGACGGCGAAACCTTCTTGCTGGCTGCCATGTACGCCGCCCAGGGCTACGCTGTGGTCGCCACCGACTACCTGGGCTATGCCAAGTCCACTTACGCGTTCCATCCCTATCTGCACGCCGATTCGCAGGCCACCACCGTCATCGACTCGGTGCGTGCCGCCCGCAATGCCGCCGATGCGGTGGGCGCCAAGCTCTCGGGCAAGGTGATGTTCACCGGCTACTCGCAAGGCGGCCACGCCTCCATGGCGGCCCACCGCGCTGCCGAGCGTGACCACGCCGGCGAGTTCAATGTGGTGGCGGGCGCGCATTTGGCGGGGCCTTACAACCTGTCGGGCTCGTTGCAGGTCACGGAGGCGATCGCCGGGTACCAGTTCTTTGTGCCCATGATCGTGACCTCCTGGCAAAAGGTCTACGGCAACATCTACGGCAGCCCGTCCGAAGCCTTCAAGGCTCCCTACGCCAGCTACATCGAAAACCTGCTGCCCAACCCCACGTTGACCACCACGACCCTGATCACGTCGGGCAACCTGCCGGGTGGCACACCCAACCAGGCCCGCGACGCGCTGTTCCAGCCCGCCTTCCTGACCGGGGCCCAGCAAGGCGGCAACAACCCGCTGTACCAGGCGGGCAAGAAGAACGACCTGCTCGGCTGGACGCCCAAAGCCCGTGTGCTGCTGTGCGGTGGCGCGGGTGACCCTACCGTGCCGCCTGCCGTGCACCAGGTGGTCATGAAGGCCGACTTTGACAAGCGCGGCGTGACCAACGTCACCTCGGTGGATGTGGATGCCGCCATTCAGGCCACCTACGGCCCTGATGGAAAAGCGCCGACCGATCCCACCTCGGCCGCCTTCGCCACCTATTACGGCAACTACCACGGCCGCTATGAGCCACCGCTGTGCCATGCCCAGGCGCGCGGCCTGTTCGACACGGTCAAGTAATCTGCCGCCACACCGCACGCTGCCACGATCAAGCGTGCGGGCAACAAAAAACCGACCCTGGGGTCGGTTTTTTTGTTGGAGGCCTGGGCCTGCCCAAAGGGCAGTGCCAGGCAGTCCGTGCGGCTTACCAGCGCGAACGCAGGCGGTCGTAAGCGTAGGTGCCAAACTGGCGCTGGGCCGAGGGCGTCAGGTACACCGAGTCTGCAAAAGCGTACTTGTCCTGGTTGGCGCTGGCCAGCAGGGTGGAGGTGGTGCACAGCGCAGAGTTCACCTTGCCCGCGCCAATGCCGATGCCGTCGGTGGCGTCCACCGACGTGCACACGGCCTTGGTGGCGTTTTCAAAGCCGTAGGCCGATGGGCTGCTGGTGTACAGGTTCACGTAGTAGGCCAGGTCCACGTACAGCACGTTGGCGCCCAGGTCCACGATGCCCACGAGCAGGCCTTCGTTGAAGGCGCTGCTGGCCGAGTTCAGCACGGTGGTGCGGCCAATGTCGGTGGCCCAGGGGGTCTTGCTCAGGTCGTAGGTGCCTGCCACCACAACGTACTTGGCGCCCGCGTTCACCAAGCGGCGAATCTGCGCAGCGAAATCGGTACCCGCCTGGCGCGAGGCCGTGATCATCTGCTCTGTGGTCATGGTGCCAGCGTTCACGGCGGCCATGTTGGCAATCACATCGCTGATGCCGCCGTTGATCATCACCAGGTCATCGCCCGTGAAAGTGTTGCTGGCCAGGAAGCTGTCGATCTGCTCTTTCACCGTCAGCGTGGTGTTGCTGCCAGCGGCATCGGGCTTGGCCACGATGCGGGCGTTGCCTGCGGCGTAGCTCTTGCCGCCAGCCGAAGAGGCGGCGAGGGTCTTGCCATAGCCCGAAGCCACCTGCAGTGTCCAGTTGTTGACCGAGCCGTCGTTGACGGTGTAGCGCGTGCCCTTTTGGCCCACATCGCTCATGCCATCGCCGAAAGCAATCATGCGCTGCGGCGAGATGGCCGATTCGGTGGTGCTGGAACCGCAAGCCGCGAGCAGCGCTGCCGACGCACAGGCGGCGACCATCAAGCTGCGGCGCATCCAATTTGCTGCCATGTATTTCTCCAAAAAAGTGGGGGGTAGTTTAACGATGCCGAGTCAACGCATGTAAAGCGACTTCGGGAACCATACTTGCAATATTCGTGTTTCGGATCCGCGAGCTCTGCCACTGGCACTGTCGAGGCCAGCGGCCGCCGCGCAAGGGCCGCCCCGCCGCGCTGGCGGCGTCCCCCTGGGGGGAAGTCGCGAAGCGGCTCAGGGGGGCTTCCAATCTATGCTGCCGCGGCGCGCTGCAACCGGTCGCGCACGCCTTCCCATTCAGGGGTGGCGGGCGGGGTTTCAATCCAGATCAGCTTCACGCCCTGGTCGTCAAACGCGCGCAGCGCCGCGAACAGCTGCTGCGCGGCTGCGCTGGCGTCATCGGGCATGCGGCGCATGACCAGCTTGGACGACGGGGTGCGCAGCGCAGCGCGGGCATACACGGCAATGTGGGCGGCTTCGGCGCCCAGCAGGTCCAGCCCGGTTTGCAGGGCCTTGGCGTCCATCAGCCGCACCTTGGCAGCCGGGGCGTAGTGCGCCTCCAGCGTGCCAGAGGCGCGCGGGGTGTGATGGGGCAGGTCTTCTTTGGACAGCGGCGCCATGCCGCAAGCCTGCTGGATCTGCTCGCGCGTGATGGCGCCTGGGCGCAGCAGCACGGGCACGCCCCGCGTGCAATCGACGATGGTGCTTTCGATGCCCACCTGGCACGGGCCGCCGTCGAGCACCAGCAGGGCTTCGCCCAATTCGTCCTGCACATGCTGGGCGGTGGTGGGGCTCACGCGGCCAAAGCGGTTGGCGCTGGGCGCGGCCACGCCCCACACGGGGGCATCACCGGGCACGGCGGCATCGGCGGGTGCAGCGCAGGCCACCAGCAGCGCATGCGCCACCGGGTGGGCCGGGCAGCGCAGGCCCACGCTGTCTTGTCCGCCCGTGGCGGCGGTGGCCACGCCAGGCAGGCGCGGCAGGATGAGGGTGAGCGGGCCAGGCCAGAACGCATCGACCAGTTTTTGCGCAAACGCGGGCACGTCGCTGGCAAAGTGGGCAATGCCTGCGGCGTCGGCCACGTGCACGATCAGCGGGTGGTCGCTGGGGCGGCCCTTGGCTGCAAAAATCTGCGCCACGGCAGCGTCGCTGCTGGCGTCGGCGGCCAGGCCGTACACGGTTTCGGTGGGCAGGCCCAGCAGCGCACCGCTGCGCAGGGCCCGCGCGGCGGTGGCGATGGCCGAAGGATCGTTGCCGTCAAGGATCATGGTCAGAACGCGTCAATGCCCAGCAGGGCCGCCGCCTTCAGGGCAGTTGCGCGCGCTGCTTCGGGCGTGGCGGCGGTGATGTTCAGGTGCCCCATCTTGCGGCCGCGCTTGGCGTCGCGCTTGCCGTACAGGTGCAGGTGGGTGCCGGGCAGGGCCAGCACTTCGGCCCACGGTGGGGTCTGCTCGGCATCGCCATGCGCAAACCACAAGTCGCCCAGCAGGTTGAGCATGACGGCAGGGCTGTGCTGGCGCGGCTGCGTGAGCGGCAGGCGGGCCATGGTGCGCACCTGCAGCTCAAACTGCGACACGTCGCAGGCGTTCTGGCTGTAGTGGCCGCTGTTGTGGGGGCGGGGGGCGATCTCGTTGACCACGAGGCTGCCGTCCTGCAGCACGAAGAATTCCACGCACAGCACGCCCACGTACTGAAGGCCTTCTGCTACAGATTTTGCAGCTGCTACCGCTTGTGCAGCAAGCGCTGGAGGCAGATTTCCTTCATAAACCTCGGTCACCGCCAGAATGCCGTCGCGGTGCAGGTTGCGCTGCACGGGCAGGTGCACCATGGCGCCGTCCGCGCCGCGCGCCACGATCACGGAGCATTCGAGCTGCAGGGGCAGCATCTTCTCCAGCACGCAGGGTACTTGGCCGACGGAATCCCAGGCAGCAGCCAGCTCGGCGGGCGTCTTCACGCGCACCTGGCCCTTGCCGTCGTAGCCCATGCGGGCGGTTTTCAGAATGCCGGGCAGCAGGTCGGGCGATACCGCGGCCAGTTGTTCGGCCGTCTCAATCACCGCATAGGGCGCGCAGGGCACGCCGCAGGCCACAAAGTGCGCCTTCTCGCGTGCGCGGTCTTGCGCTACCGACACCGCACTGGCGGCGGGCGACACGGGGCGTTGCGCTGCCAGGGCCGCGAGCGCAGCGGCGGGCACGTTTTCAAATTCGGTCGTCACCGCATCGGCCACGCGGGCCAGCTCGGCCAGGCCTTGCGGGTCTTCGTAGGCGGTGTGGATGTGGTGGTGGCTCACCAGCCCGGCGGGGCTGGTCGGGTCGGCATCGAGCACCGCGGTGAAGTAGCCCATGGCCTGCGCCTGGTGCACAAACATGCGGCCCAGCTGGCCGCCGCCCAGCACGCCCAGCGTGCTACCGGGCAGAAGGGGTTGATGGGTGAATTTTTTCATCGCCGGGCCGCCCCAAGATGAAAAGCGCCCCTCTTGGAGGGGCAGCGGCCACACGAAGCGGGTACGTGTGGGGACTTAGCCCCTTATCTGCGCTGCCCGAACACCTCGCTGACCAATGCCCGCAGCCACTGGTTCGCGGGCTCCTGTGCAAAGCGCCAGCTCCAGTGCAAAGAGACATCGAAAGCACTCTCTGGCAGATCGGCCTGCAGCACCACATAGCCACCCTGTGCTTCAAACGTCTCGGCAATCTCGGCGGGCATGATGACGGCCAGATCCGTCTGGTGCACGATGGAGGGCACCGCCATGAAGTGGGCCGCCGACAGCCGCACCTGATCCTGCAACTCGAGCTTGCGCAGAATGCGCAGCGTCTCGGAATGCGAGCGCACGGCCACAAAATCCAGACTGCGCAAGTGCTCGGCGCTGAGCCGCCCACCCTTCAAGTTCTTGAGCAGCGGGTGCCACTTGCGCAGCAGCACGGCGTAATGATCAGACAGCAGCACCTGCTGCTGCGTGCCCGTCACCCCTGGCAAGAAACCAATCGCGATATCGAGCGAGCCACGGTCCAGCGCATCGGCAATCTCGTTCATGGGCATGGGCAAGGTCTCCAGCTGCACATGCGGCGCCTGCGCATGCAGCGCCAGCATCAGCGGCGGCAGCGCCGCCATCGCCATCCGGCAGACGATCTCGACTTCGGGCTTGCAGTCGGGGCTCGCCGGGTCGAGCACGCCGCGTGAGGCGGTGACGTTCGACATCGAATCCTCGATCGTCACA
>ERZ650302.1738-NODE-1738-length-12044-cov-23.646593_pt1 | contig 12044 bp, 13 predicted proteins | sample MGYA00376238_ERZ650302 | MGnify/ENA primary metagenome ERZ650302 (study PRJEB26733, sample SAMN07839298) | wastewater metagenome | biome: urban; feature: wastewater treatment plant; material: waste water | place: USA: North Carolina | collected 2016-04-28 ... | reverse complement strand
TGGGTGAAAGATAAACAATTAAATTGATTGAAAAATGATTTATGAAGGAAGTCTAATGCTTTAGATAAACTATTGGGTTATATTGCAGAAAATCATTATGATGTAAATCAAGGTTTTGTCGTGATGACCAGCCGCGCCAGTTATGAGTTGATTCGTAAGTGTGCTCAACTGAATATTGCCTTGCTGGCGTGTATTTCAGCTCCAACCAGTATGGCGATTAATATGGCAAAGCAGTCAGGTTTGACCTTAGCGAGTTTTTGCCGCGGTAATGGTTTTGTTTTATATACTTGATATTCAAAATTTTGCTGTATAAAAAGTAAAAGGTTTTTCTTTAGGTCATCTGCTTTGATGACAGGTCTTTATTTGAGTGAATGTATGCAGGACGTTAAATTAAAATTACAGCTCAGAATACTTCTCAATCAAGACATTGCCTTTGGGCCAGGTAAGGCCGAGTTATTGGAAGAAATTCGCCGTACAGGTTCAATTTCTCAAGCTGCAAAAAGTATGAATATGAGTTACCGCCGTGCATGGCAGTTGGTTGAAACCATGAATCATAGTTTTCAGTCAGGATTGGTCGAAACTCAAAAAGGTGGAACGCATGGGGGTGGGGCAAAACTCACGGACTTGGGCGAAAGTATTTTAAGTCAGTTTAGACAGATGGAAATAAAAGCACGCCTTGCGATTGAGCAGGATTTTGAAGAAATAGCTCAACACCTGAAACAATAATCTATTCAGTTCAACTAGATGCTTCTCGTACCCAGTAATTGCTTACACGAATAAGCTTCCTCTATTTGATAAAACCTCTTATTTAATCACTCGATAGCAAGAGCAGTATCAGTCACGTGATTAAGATACAAACACTTTAACTTGAATGATAAATAATCTGTTTCTGGAGTTGACGTTGCTTATGTATCCATATATTTTTAAAAACATATCGGTCAATTTATAACGCTTAAGGGGAACATGGTGCTGCTCAATTTTAAGAATAAGTGCATGCAATATGCGATGTTGTGTTGTGCTTTGGCTCTTGCGGCACAGGTACATGCAGAGCAAGCCATTACCGTTTATGCAGCAGCCAGTTTGACCAATGCTATAGCAGATGTCGATGCAATGTTTGAACAACAAAAAAGAGTACGCGTGAAAACCTCTTATGCAGGCTCGTCGACTTTGGCCAAGCAAATTGAAGCGGGTGCACCTGCAGATGTTTTTATTTCGGCAGATGAACAGTGGATGAATTATCTGCAAAATAAAAAGTTAATTGTACCGAATAAACGTGTGAATTTATTGGGCAATCGTCTTGTTTTGATTTCGCCAAAAGCTAAGCCCGTCAAAATAAAAATGGATAAAAGTTTTGATCCTTCTACCGCTTTTCAAGGCAAGCTTTGTACAGGGGACACCAAAAGTGTTCCAGTCGGAAAATACGGGAAACAGGCGCTGACCGCACTGGGGTGGTGGTCAAAACTTGAACCAAGATTGGTTGAAACGGAAGATGTCAGAGCTGCGCTCAACTTTGTAGCGCGTGGCGAATGTCAGCTTGGCATTGTTTATGCAACCGATGCTGCTATTAGTAAAGATGTCACCGTCGTTGGCGTTTTCCCTATCAGCAGCCATACCCCGATTGTTTATCCCTTAGGCCTTGTAAAAAATAATCCCGATGCGCTAGCTTTTTATCAGTTTGTACAGAGTAAACAAGCACATGCAGTCTTTAAAAAATATGGCTTTACCGTTTTATCTGCTGCTAAGTGATGATGTTTTCTTTATCGGCTGAAGAGATAGAGGTACTCAAGTTATCCTGCCAAGTGGCTGCAACCTGTTTGGCATTGAGTCTGATCCCTGCATTGGCAGTGGGTTGGGTTTTGGCACGTAAAGAGTTTTTTGGCAAATCATTATTTGAAACCTTTATATTCTTACCTCTGGTGCTGCCGCCTGTGGTGCCGGGATATTTGCTATTACAGTTTTTTGGAGGAAATGGAATACTGGGTAAGTATCTTGAGCCTTTTGGGCTCAATTTTGCATTTAATTGGAAAGGCGCAGTTTTGGCTTCAGCCGTGATGGGCTTCCCACTCTTGGTTCAATCGATTCGTTTGGCCATAGAGTTGGTGGATCAACGGCTAGAAATGGCGGCGAAAACGCTCGGTGCTTCCTCTTTGGGTACTTTTTTTTATGTCACTTTGCCTTTAGCCAGCAGTGGCATATTGGTAGGGGCGATTTTATGTTTTTGTCGCAGTCTGGGCGAGTTTGGCGCAACCATTACCTTTGTCGGTAACATTGCAGGCGAGACCAGAACTTTGCCCTTGGCCATGTATAGCCTGATGCAGCAACCCGACACAGAACAAGCGGTTTGGCGATTGATTATTCTGTCATTAACTGTGGCATTTTTGGCGTTATGGTTTGCCCAGTGGTTCCATCGCTATCAGAAGAACAAACGAGGACATTAAGACGATGATTGACTGTCATATTCAGTTAAATTTAGGCAAATTTAAACTCGATCAGACATTTTCATCTGAACATCCTGTCGTTGGTTTATTTGGAGCGTCAGGCTCAGGAAAAACCAGTATTTTGCATGCCATTGCAGGACTTAATACTCCAGTCAAGGGCTGGATTAAAATCAATCATCAGACATGGTTCGATGCTGAAAATAAGATTAATTTAAATGTACAGCAACGTCATGTTGGTTTGGTTTTTCAGGATGCACAACTGTTTCCACATATGACGGTGATGCAAAATTTATTGTTTGGCTATAAGCGAATTCCGCCTGAAAGCCGACGTTTTGATCCCGATTATATTATTGAACTGCTTAAACTTAATCATTTACTCAGTCGTATGCCGACGAAGCTTTCAGGTGGTGAAAAGCAGCGTGTTGCATTAGGTCGGGCACTGTTGTATTCGCCAAATTTATTATTATTAGATGAACCCTTGTCTGCGCTAGACGCTGCACATAAACAGGAAATCCTTCCTTTTTTTCAAACCGTCCAACATGAAACCCATATCCCGATGCTGTATGTCAGCCATGATATGGATGAAATTAAGCAGCTGACCGAAGCAGTTTGGTTGCTTTAATTGAACACATTTTAGCTTCAACTTTTAAAGAGAGAACGAATAAAAACAGAAAAAATGGGCCTCTGTATCAGCTTAGGATCATTCGGTGCCATTTTTATAAACAGACGGCGCTTGGCCTGTCCAGCGTTTAAATGCCCGACGAAATTCACGTACTTCCCTAAAACCTAAAGCTTGGCTAATGTCCCCAATGGAGAGATTATTTTCAAGCATCTGTTTCGCTTTTCGCTCTAACACGGTTTGTCGAATTTGCTGAAAACTAATGCCTTCTAGCAATAAGGAGCGTCGAAGATGACGCTCGCTCATTTGTAAATAGTCTGATGCGAGTTGCATATCAAAGCGTACAGGAAGGTGCTGATCGATGAGCTGGTCTAATAAATATGCATATTGTGCATTATTGAGCTGATCAATTTCTTGTTGTGCACGTTCACAAATCTGGATGGCAGTTGCATAGTTGGCAGGGCTATAAGTTTTGAGTGGGCGCTCTAGCATACTTCGTTTAAATCGAATGACATTTCTGTCTGCATTAAACCGAATCGGGCAGGAGACAATTTTTTGATATTCGGCAAGATGCGTGGTCGCGGAGAATAAGTCAGCTCTAACTGAATAATATCTTGATGATCGCCTAACATGGCGTTGAAACAGGCCATGATGCTGCTCAGCAGTTCCTCACAGAAAAATATTTTGAGGTTTGTCGGTGTAATATTTTCGATGAACTCTAATTCAACACTCTCCCCAGAAATTGTAAAGTTCAAGTTTAAAACACTACCCGAAACTTGATGGTAACGTAGAGCAATCTCTAAGGCATCCGCTACAGTTTTACAAGACTGCATGGCAAAACCTAAAATACCCATGGAAATCAGGCCTTCACTACTGCCAATTTTTAAGCCTAAGTTGGGTTGCTGGCTCGAAGCCAAGGCATTCTGAATCACATGACATAACTGAGTAAAACTCACATAGCCATGGGCTTGCTGGATTTGATTGATATTCACGCCTGAATGCTGAAACCACGCGCTGTAATCCCAATGCTGCTGTTCTGCATAATGCAGCAGTCCAGCCAATATTGTGGGTGGGATATATTGCCGTGTATGAACGGTGTAATTCGACTGTTTAGGCATAAGTCCGTTTTGCCCCCCTGAATAGCGATCATTCAACCCTGTTTGGTATCTCATAATTTTGTTTAACTTTCAATATGCCAAAGCGCAGATCAATTCAACGTAGTGATGAAAGGAAAATCAAATGAAGCCAAAGGATTGGACAAAGCAAGAAAATCAAATGAGTCGACTGAGTAAAGTGTATGTACTGGGCGAATGTGGAGTGAGTCGTCCATGAAAACTCAAGAGACATATACGTGGTCGAACTGGTCAGGGCTTCAACAGGCTCATCCACAACACATTTTGCACCCTGACAATGTATTGGAGTTACAGCATATTGTACAAAGTCACCCGAAAATACGGGTTGTGGGGGCAGGACATTCCTTTACACCCCTAGTATGCACCGATGCGACTTTGGTGTCATTGAACCAAATTTCTGGTGTGTCCTCATCTGATACAGCCCACAGTCGGTGCAGTCTTTATGCAGGGACTCGATTGTACAATTTGGATCAATATCTAGAACCTATCAATCAAGCTTTAATGAACCAAGGCGATATTGACCAGCAGAGCCTTGCGGGTGCTGTCTCAACAGGAACACATGGTACGGGTGCAGATTTGCACTGTATTTCAGCTTATGTGAAAGATTTTGAGTTATTAACTGCTTCCGGTGAAATTCTTAACTGTAGTCGCACCGAAAATCCAGAAATCTTTGCGGCTGGACGTGTTTCATTAGGTAGTCTGGGTATTTTGACCAAAATTACCATGCAAAATCGTCCGCGTTTTAAACTGAAGGAACATATTCAGCTCTGTACAGTAGCAGACATGATGCAGTTTATTCAGCAATGGAAACATCAGCATCGACATATTGAATGTTTTGTTTTTTCCCATGCTGAAAAACTCATGTTGAAAACCTTAGATGAGACAGATGAAGAGCCACAACCCCGTAAAGAAAGCTATCCGTCTGAAGATATGTTATTAACGATCTGCTCGGAATTAATTAAAAACGTTCCGTCCTTGAATCCTTATGTGCAAAAACTGTTAGGCACTTTTGTTAAGCCAACAATGGCAGTGGATTGGTCGAGTAAGATCTTTCCAACAGTACGTAATACCAAATTTAATGAAATGGAGTATCAGATTCCTGTTGATGATGGTTTGGATTGCTTAGAAGAGGTATTAGCGGCATTGCGACACCATAAGGTTGCGACCTTTTTTCCGCTCGAGTTTCGTTTTGTCAAAGGAGATGATATTTGGATCAGCCCATTTTATCAGCAAGACTCTATTTCGATATCGGTACATCAATATCATAAGCAAGACCCACGGTTAATTTTTGATATTGTGGAGCCTATTTTTCAGAAATATAAGGGACGGCCCCATTGGGGCAAAATGCACAGTATGACGACAATGCAGCTTCGAAGTTTATATCCGAAGTGGGATGATTTTCTTAGGTTGCGTCAGCAGCTGGACCCAGAGCGAAAATTTTTGAATCCTTATTTAGAGCAGTTGTTTTTAGGATGATTGGTGGTGAGCAGGATATGGCTAAAGTGTAGGGTTGTACGTGAAGGATGGTTTGCTAATCACAAGCCTGACGATGAACTCTACACTAAAGCTCAGGTTGATGGCTGTGGCTTTTAGCTGATAGGCCATATGCTTAGTAAGCTAGTTTAAGGTGACTACTTTTATTCAGAATAGGACAAAAAGAATGTTGGATCACTATTTTAAAACACTCAATTCAGACTTAAAAACACAAGGGATTGCGACACCCCAACTGATTGTAGATGACGCTGCATTACAACAGAACATCCAATATATTCAAACGAAGCTCGTTCAGGCGGAACAGTTAAAACCCCGTTTAGTGGTCAAATCGTTGGCCAGCTTAAATTTACTCCAGCTGCTGTCGGAGAAATTGAATACACAGCGTTTTATGGTCTTTCATGTGCCACATATCCAGTTGATATTAGAAAATTTCTCAGCGGCTGATCTTTTGTTGGGGAAGCCCATGCCTGCCCAAGTAGCTCATGCTTTTTATGCACAAAATTCAGCTTGGACAAATGCAAATATCCAATGGTTAATTGATACCAAAGAACGGTTGTTGCAATATTTAGAGATAGCCAAAGACTATGCCATAAGTCTGCACGTGAATATTGAAATTGATGTGGGCTTACATCGGGGTGGGGTGCAGTCTGAAACGCAATTTGCTGAAATGTTAAGTGTTATCCAGCAATATCCACAATATTTAAAACTGTCAGGCTTGATGGGCTACGATGCGCATGTCACTAAAATACCATCGATCATCAAAAAACCAGATCAGGCCTATCAAGAGTCGCAGCAGATTTATTTAAATTATCAAAAGGTCATTCAAACGCAGTTTCCAGCCCTTTGGAACAGTGATCTTTGTTTTAATGGTGGCGGTAGAGCACGTCGAACACCTGTCTCATATAACCATTCGGGTGGTAACCAGCCGCAACCTGGTTTGAGTGTGCTGTGATCTGTATCCAAGGCTTGTCGAGAGACCCATAAAGGATCGACCTCTCTATCGAGCTTAGGCCCCATTTGGGCTAAAGCCAGTGGCGCGACAGGGCCAGACACATAAAAGCCTGATCCAGGTTTAGACAGAATGATGCCTTCGGCCATTAAACGTTCATAGGCTTCGACAACGGTTGAAACAGAGACCTGCAATGTCCGTGCTTGTTGGCGCACAGAGGGAAGGCGATGACTGGGGAGATAGGTGCGTGAACTAATTTTGAGTTTAATTTCATCCATAACTGCATCAATTCGAGTTTGGCTGCGCATTCCATTTCTCCTAAACTGTATGGGCTTTTTATACATAACAGTTTTTATTTATTGTACTGGAGTGATAGTAGTTTTGTCGTGGGTGGGGCCGATGCTAATTTACAGCAGCTTGCTCAGCAACTTGAATTGCGAGGAACACGTTTTGTTAAACGCTTGAATGTTACTATTGCATCACATACCGTATGTATGGATGCTGCGGTTCAGCCGTATCGGCAAGTTTTACAGCATCAAGACTTTGCTCGTTTATGCACGGCTATGATTAGCGGTTCGGGTGGACATAAGTTTTTTAAGACTACAGATGCAGTGAATGCGTTGATTCACCAAATGAATCATGCGATTGATTGGGATGCTTGCTTAAGTGCTATACAAGAAAATCAGCCTGATTTTGTCTTAGAAATTGGGCCGGGCAATGCCTTAAGTAAAATGCTCTTGGAACGTAGTCCAAATTGTATTGTACGTGCGGTGGATGATTTTAAAAGTTGGTCTGGGTTGAAGGCATGGTTAGAAAAACAGAACTTTGCATGAATTTGATAATGCGTATCAAGGATTCAAAAATTAGCGGTACTTGAATATTAGGAATAACATTCAAATACCGCACAATTTTTCGATGTATGCACAACATTTATACGCTAACGATATGATGTCATGCTTTTTATGTATTTGGGTTTAACGCATAAACATAAGCCTGTTGTATTTGCCCATTTTCTAAAGTGACTTCAGTTAAAACACGCTGATATTCACTTCCTTCAAACTCATCTAAGCTGTTCCACAGCGTATCTAATTGCTCTGAACTAAATATATATCCATCAACAGTTTGTCCATCTGAATTCAGCATCAGCCCAGGAAAGCCAAGTTCTGCTCCCCAACCTGCTTCCTTAAGCAAACCTTTCACAGAGCCTTTGCTCCATGTACCAGCAATCACTTCTAAAATATGAGCATTGGGTTTGTTTGGTCCTAAAGTACCGTAAACAAATAAGTGTTGTTGCATGATGTAAATATTCCTAATGGGTAACAGATGGAGAATGAAGCGGTTTTATTGAAAAAATAACGATGAGTGCAATTAGAATCAGAAAAATATTTAATATAACGATGCCATTCCAGCCATGGCTTTGCCAGATATTTCCGCCATACGCACCTACAATGCTTGAACCTAAATAATAAAAAAGCAGATATAAAGAAGTAGCATGACCTTTATTAGATATTGCGAGTTCTCCAACACGACTGCTGGCAATGGCATGGGCAATGAAAAAGCCAGTGGTCACACAGCCAATCCCGAGAATAATCAAAAACAACGAGGCAGAAAGAGTGAGTAGCACGCCTAAGAGCATGCACAAAAAGCCCAAAACCATTACCTGCTTTTTGCCTATTCGGTCTGCAATATTGCCTGCAATCGAAGAGGAAATAATACCCAAACTATAAGATAAAAAAATGAGGCTAATCTGGGTTTGGCTTAAATGATACGGTGCTGCAAACAGTCTGAAGGTCACATAATTAAACAGCGTGACAAATACACTGGTGAGTAAAAAGCCAATCCCATAGATTTTTAACAGCCGTGTATGACTTAAGTGTGCATACCATGCATGTAGATGGAACTTAAAAGAGAGACCTTGCTGGGCAATGAAATTTCGTGAATTGGGTAAGAGTTTCAAAAAACCAAACGCACAGAACAGACAAATGCCGCCGAGAATGGCCATGGAAATACGCCATGAGAAAAACTCGGTCAAAATGCCCATGCCAACACGTCCCATCATGCCGCCAAATGCTGTGCCTGCAATATACAGCCCCATGGTTTTACTTAAGTTTTTGGGACTAATTTCTTCTGCAATCCAAGCCATTGCAACAGCAGGAACTCCACCTAGAACAAAACCTTCTAAACTTCTTGAAACCATGAGCACATGCCAACTCGGTGAAACCGCGCATACCACATTGAGTATAGAAGCCAAAAGCATAGAGAAAAACATGAGGCCTTTTCTGCCCAATGTTTGTGAAAAGGCACTGGATAGCACGATCGACATGGCTAAAAAGCCTGTGGTTAAGGACAGTGCTAGAGCACTTGCACTGGGTGCAATATGGAAACTCTGACTTAAGTTCGGTAGTAAGGGCTGTACGCAATAGATCAGTGAAAAACTGGCAAAGCCCAACAAAAACAGTGCCATGCCCGCTCTTTTATATTCAACTGTACCTTGGCTGATGGTCTGTGGAATCGGCTGTTGAGGGGTAGACCAATCTACTTCTAGTGAAGAGCTCAGTTTCATAACTTGGCGGATTTAAAATGGAGAGAAGCTTTATTTTAATAACTACATACATATATGTATAATATATATAACTCAATAATGGTATAGCTTTAATATATGGAGCTGCGCAATATTCAATATTTTATTGCTATCGCGGAAGAGCAAAGTTTCTCTAAAGCGGCCTTACGTCTCGGCATAAGTCAGCCGCCGTTGAGTATGCAAATTAAAAAATTGGAAAGGGAAATTGGCGTTGAACTTTTTTATCGATACTCTCATGGTGTAGCTCTGACACCAGCAGGGGAAACTTTTCTTAAAATGGTTTTGCCTGTTCAGAACCAACTAAAAAATGCGGTGAAATTGACCCAAAGTACGGCAAATGGCGAATTGGGAGAACTACGCCTCGGCTTTACAGGCACCTCAATTCTAAACTCTTTGATTCCAACTGCCATTCAAGCATTTCAACAGCAATACCCTCAGGTGAATTTGGCATTAAAAGAAGCCAATTCTTTAATTTTAATTGAAAGTTTATTGAATAATGAATTAGACATTGCAATTGTACGACCACCTGCACAGTATCCTAAAGCCATTACGATTCGTAATTTGATCGATGAAAAATTGATTGCTGCCTTACCGATTCAATATCCCACAGAAGATGAGGTAGTAGATTTGGCAGAATTTAAGCATGAGAGCTTCATTGTCTCTCCACCAGAGGTGAGTGCAGGGCTGTATGCCGCGATTTTAAATAGCTGCCAACAGCATGGCTTCACGCCTAAAATTGGACAGCAAGCCCCTCAGATTGTTTCAATTTTATCGTTGGTTGCGGCGAATTTGGGCATTTCTTTGGTGCCTGAGTCCACCCAACAGCTCAAAATTGAAGGGATTAAATATAAATACCTGAAGAATAAGACCGCGACAATTGGACTCGGTATTGCGTTTAAGGCGGATTTGCATAGCCAACCTGCAATCAACTTTTCCAGTTTATTGAATAGTATTGTGAGGCAGCATCATCATTTAAAAGGTTCACTGTAATTCACTCTATGTCATTTTAAATATGAAGTGTCAGCACGTAACTCGCGGAGTCAAATAGCCATTTAAATAAGAACAGAAAGTCAGTTCTCGATTCAGCACCAAAGCATGTCTAGACGGCTAAATTTAAGTAATCTAGAGGAAAATATGCATAAAAAATGCCTATGTTGCAAGTTTACGATTCTTTTTAAAGCTGCGTAATCCTTCAAGCATGAGGGTAAAAACTGCGAGCCAAATGGCGATATAGGTTGGCCATTCTGCTGAAGTAATGCTTTCCCCTAAGGCGATTGAAACGGCCACTAACAATATCGGTTCAACATAAACCAACAGTCCAAACAGGCTTAAGTTTAAATGCAGGGCAGACAAGGACTGAAATGCTAAAGCCGACGCACTAATAACACTAAATATAAAAAAAGTGGAAGAATAATTTACTAAGTTATTGTTTTTATGTTTATGCTTGTTTTATATGTGTATGAGAATAACTTCTGATTACTAGTTTTTACCTGAAATATACCGATTGAAAGATTCTGATATGTGCTGAAAAAACAGGAGGTTTTAAATTGGTAAACTATACATACTCATCATGATTTTAAGCAGCCATTGAAGAAGAAGTTGATCAAGGTTTTGGAGAATCCTCGCATTCCCAAAAACAAGCTGTCAGGACATCCTAATCGCTACAAGATCAAACTTCGCAGCATTAGTTATCGTTTGGTTTATGAAGTCATTGATGATGAAGTAGTTGTCCTCGTGATTGCTGTAGGCAGACGTGAAAACAATGCTGTCTATGATGATGCCAACTCTCGTCATTCATAAATGATGTAATGCCCATAAGCTGATAGTGTCTATGAAAACACTCAAAGTAGGTAAGTTTCAGTAACATACTCATCTTATTCGGTAACGACAGTCAGTTTCCTGTCCGAGCTGAACCTAGTAAGAGTAAAGGTGGCGGTAATCCTATTATATCTGAGCAATACAAAGCCAATCCCTCGAAATTTAAGTATTACGATAATTTCGGTATCTCAAAGATATACGACAAGTAATGTCGACGTGCTACTTACTTACTCATGTGCTTGTTGGTAGTATTGCCTTAATGAAAATACCTGCATAATCATAGGATTCAATATGGCTCGTACTCCAAAGCAAACCAAACAAGAACCCTTAGAGGTTGTGTTATGGAAGACAGCAGACAAACTTCGTAAAAATATTGATGCTGCAGAGTACAAGCATGTAGTCCTTGGTTTGATCTTCCTCAAATACATCAGCGACACTTTTGAAGCGCACTACAATTTACTGGTTTCAGGTGAAGGTGAGTTTGATGGAGCAGATCCTGAAGATCGTGATGAATACACTGCATACAACGTGTTCTTCGTCCCTGAGAATGCACGTTGGTCTTACCTGTTAAACCAAGCCAAACAGCCTAACATCGGTAAGCTCGTCGATGATGCAATGGAAGCCATCGAGAATGACAACCCTCAATTGAAAGGTGTACTTCCTAAAGTCTATGCACGTCAGAATCTCGATCCTACGAGTTTAGGTGAGCTGATTGACCTGATTGGTAACATTGCACTAGGCGATGCGAAATCGCGCTCTGCTGACGTTCTAGGGCACGTATTTGAGTACTTCCTGGGTGAGTTCGCTTTAGCTGAAGGCAAGCAAGGTGGACAGTTCTACACGCCTAAATCTATCGTAAGCCTATTGGTCAATATGCTTGAACCATACAAAGGACGTGTATTCGATCCTTGCTGTGGTTCAGGCGGTATGTTCGTACAGTCTGAGAAGTTCGTAGAGTCGCATCAGGGCTTGGTAGATGACATCTCAATCTATGGACAAGAGAGCAACCAGA
>ERZ650302.1737-NODE-1737-length-12046-cov-4.495622_pt1 | contig 12046 bp, 13 predicted proteins | sample MGYA00376238_ERZ650302 | MGnify/ENA primary metagenome ERZ650302 (study PRJEB26733, sample SAMN07839298) | wastewater metagenome | biome: urban; feature: wastewater treatment plant; material: waste water | place: USA: North Carolina | collected 2016-04-28 ... | reverse complement strand
GGCATACGATATCTGTAGCCGTGACTGGAGTTCAGACGTGTGCTCTTCCGATCTCAACAGGACTGATACGAGTTGAATCCGTACGCATATAGGTAATCAAACCTTGTGTACCGCCTGTACCAAGACTTACCCCTTCGTATAATTGTTGCGCAACCATCATGGTTTTACGAGTACGGAAGTTGATTTTATTGGCCGCATCCATCTGCATGGTGGATGTTGTGTATGGCAAAGGTGCATTTCGTTTGCGTTCTTTGCGTTCAACCTGCTCGACAAGGAAGTCATTTCCATCCAGACGAGCAAGTATTTCCTTAACTTGGTCGTTGGTTTCAATTTTGACCTTCTTACCATCTAAGCCATAAAAAGAAGCCTGAAACTTCTTACTGCCCTTTTTAAAAGTTCCGTCAATTGTCCAGTATTCTTCTGGCTTGAAATTACTAATTTCATTTTCGCGGTCAATAATGAGCTTGAGAGCAACTGATTGGACACGTCCAGCAGACAAACCTTTCTTAACCTTCTTCCATAGAATGGGAGAAATAGAGTAGCCGACAATTCGGTCCAAAACGCGACGCGCTTGTTGGGCATTTACTAAATCTAAATTGATAGCACGCGGTTCTTGAAAGGCATTTTTAACGGCATCTTTTGTGATTTCATTGAAGACAACACGGTTTTTGTCATTTTCATCCAAGCCAAATATGTGAGCCAAATGCCAAGAAATAGCCTCCCCTTCACGGTCCGGGTCACTCGCTAAAAAGACTTGTTTGGCGTTTTTTGCTTCTTTTTTTAATGAATTGATCAGTGGACCTTTTCCCCGAATATTTATATATTCAGGTTCATAATTATTGTCAAAGTCAATAGACATACTCGATTTTTTCAAATCACGAATATGTCCTACTGAAGCAACAACTTTATAATTTTTCCCAAGATACTTTTCTATTGTTTTCGCCTTAGCAGGCGACTCCACAATCACAAGATTTTTCTTGGTTGTTGATTTTTTCTTACTAACTGTTTTTTTAGCCATTCTTTTACCTTACTGATATTGTTAATCTCACAAAGAATATACTATTTTTAAGTTAGTGTCAAGATTTTTATTTTCCTATAGGAAAACTTGTTTTAAAATCGATAGTCTGAAAGGATGTCCAAGCCTGATGTAATGCACTTTGCCCCTTCCTGTATCAAATGATGACAGCCATCTGATTTTCCATCCACAATAGAACCAGGAATGGCATAAACTTCTCTTCCTTCTTCCAAGGCACGTTCGCAAGTAATCAAGCTACCAGACCGTATTTTTGCCTCACAGACCACCAGACCTTCAGCCAATCCGGCAATAATGCGGTTTCGTTCGGGGAAATGGTATTTTAAAGGCTGGGCATTTGGTTCATACTCTGTTAGCACTAATTGATGTTTTCCGATATAGTGTTGTAACTCCTTGTTTTCCTTAGGATATACCTTATCTAATCCTGTTCCAATCACTGCTATGGTTTGTCCGCCATTTTTCAAACTCGCAATATGAGCTACCGTATCAATCCCCCTGGCCATACCACTCACAATGACAAAGCGATTATTGAGTTCTTTGATAATTTTCTGAACAGATTGAATGCCATTTTCACTGGCATTGCGTGTACCTACCACTGCCAATTTTGATTTTTCAAGTAATTCAAGATCACCTTGATAAAATAAGAGAACTGGTGGATTATAAATTTGTTTTAAAGCTGTGGGATAAATATCATCCAAAATTGAAAAAGATGGATACTTATTAAATTCCTCCCGGCAAGCCTTAGTATCTAAATTCTTATAATTTTCCATGAAAAGAATTGGATTTTTACATTCAGATACTACAGCGACATTCCGTAAAGTTAATTTTTTACCTTGTTTTTCTTGATAGGCCAAAACTTTATTAATATTAAGATTGGACAAGCCTGCTTTTTTCCATTTAAACAATTCAAAATTATTCATTTTCTTCACCTCACTTATACTATTCGCAAGGGAAAGAAAAAATCTCCCAAAGGGAGAATTAGTGATGAGGTATTTCTTTGATAACACGCGCAGGATTACCAGCCAACACGACATTATCACCAAAAGATTTAGTAACAACACTACCAGCACCGACAACGACATTGTTGCCCAAGGTCACGCCTGGTAAGATTGTCACACCACCACCAGCCCAGAAATTATCACCAATGGTAATAGGTGCGCCATATTCCAAGCCAGAATTGCGTTCGACAGGGTCCAAGGGATGTAAAGGAGTCAGCAGTTGCACATTGGGACCGAGCATAGCATTTTTCCCAATTCGTATCGGACAGACATCAAGCATAGTACAGTTGAAATTAGCATAGAAATCCTCTCCGACATGAATGTTGCTTCCGTAATCACAATAGAAATTAGGTTCCATGTAAATGCGATTGCCAGTCTTTCCAAACAAAGTCTTCAAAATCTCCGATCGTTTAGCTCCATCGAGTTCATTATTAAAGACTTGCATCTGTTGACGGGCGGTTTTCCTCATATGTCTTAATTCTGGATCCGCTGCAATGTAAAATTGGCCAGCAACCATTTTTTCTCTCTCAGTTTTCATACCCCACCCCCTATTTTTTAACAATCAAGTTGATTGCTTCTTGTAACCGAGCTTCCTGTTCTTCAGGATTATCAGATGGATGCTCAATACAAGCTTGTACTTTTTGGGCAATCACTAACCCCATGATACTATTAATACTTGAACGGACAGCGCTCAATTGAGTCACGATATCAATACATTCTTGCTCCTCATCAATCATTTTTTGGATACCACGAAGTTGACCTTCTGCTCGTTTTAGACGATTCATCATGTTCTTTTTTTCTGTTTTCATACTAACTATAGTACAGTTAGTTTTACAAAATGTCAATTATAATACTTGACACCTACTGATATAATTGTTATATTTTATATACCCTATAGGGTATGAAAAAGGAGTAGAAAAGGAGTAGATATGTTTAAACAAATTTTTTCAGGAATGTTTTCAACAGGAGAGGGCATTCCAATTTCTGCCTTAGAGCAAACACTAACAGAGAATAACACCATTTTACTTGACGTTCGTGAAGAGGACGAATTTATCAATGGTCATATACCACAGGCGAAAAATATGCCATTAAGCCAACTTGATTCTTTCAAAGGTAATAAAGATACACATTATGTTATCATCTGTCAATCAGGTATGCGCAGTCAGCGTGCGACAGATTTTCTCAAGGAACAAGGCTATCAAGCAACTAACATTCAGGGTGGTATGAATGCATGGAATGGACCAATTAAAGGAGGAAAGAAATGAAAGTCATTATTGTAGGTGGTGTTGCAGGTGGAATGTCCGCTGCCACACGTCTTCGTCGTCTCATGGAAGATGCAGAAATCATCGTTTTTGAAAAAGGGCCTTTTGTCTCCTTTGCCAACTGTGGTCTACCCTATTATATCTCTGGAGAAATAGCTGAGCACGACAGTTTATTACTTCAAACGCCAGAAAGTTTACGAAATAGATTTAACTTAGATGTCCGCCCCTACCACGAGGTGGTCAACATCAACCCTGATCTTCAAACAGTTACCGTTCAAACACCTAATGGTGAAATCATGGAATCTTATGATAAACTCATTTTGTCACCGGGAGCTAAGCCTGTCATCCCGCCACTAAAAGGGATTGCTGAAGCTGAGAATCTCTTTACCTTACGGAATGTACCTGACTTAGATAAGATTATGGCAAAATTAGAACAAATAAATTCAGGAAAGGCAGTTGTAATTGGTGCTGGTTTTATCGGTTTAGAGATGGCTGAAAACTTGGCCCTAAAAGGACTGACAGTCACTCTAGTTGAGCAAGCTCCTCATGTCTTACCAACTTTTGATTTGGAAATGGCTCGGTACATTGAGACAGAGTTAAGTGAAAAAGGCGTACATGTGATAACAGGTCAATCTGTTACCGCTTTTCATGATAAGGGACAAATATTAGAACCGTCTAATGGTCAAACCTTAGCTTCAGATATTACAATTCTTTCAGTCGGTGTTGCACCAGATAGTGAATTAGCAAGTCAAGCAGGAATCGAACTAGGTCTTCGAGGGGGCATACTAGTTGATCAGAACTATCAAACTAGTCAAAAACATATCTATGCTGTTGGAGACGCGATCATCGTCAAACAAGAAATCACTGGTCAGGATGCCTTAATTTCATTAGCTTCACCTGCAAACCGTCAAGGGCGACAAGTGGCCGATGTCATTACAGGTCTCCCTCGCAAGAATAGGGGTTCAATCGGAACTGCAATCGTTAAGGTCTTTGACCTTGCTGCTGCTTCAACAGGATTAAGCGAACGTGCTGTACAAGCATTAGGTTACAAACATGCCGTTGTACATACAACAGGTAAAGACCATGCTAGTTACTATCCTGGTGCAACAGAAATTGTTCTAAAACTCATTTTCTCACCAACTGATGGTAAAATCTTTGGTGCTCAAGCTGTTGGAAAAAAAGGGATTGACAAGCGAATCGATGTACTGGCCACAGCCATCAAAGCTGGTTTAACAATTTTTGATTTGCCAGAATTAGAATTGACTTATGCTCCGCCATTTGGCTCAGCCAAAGACCCTGTCAATATGATTGGATATGCTGCCATGAATATCGCTGAAGGAATTAGCCAAAATATCCAATGGCACCAGTTAGAGGAAGAGCTCGCTGCTGGAAAAATCTTGCTGGATGTTCGTAATCCAGCAGAGCTTCCAAGTGGACAATTCAAGGACTTTCTTCATATCCCCCTGGATCAACTACGTGATCGAATTGATGAGTTGGACCCTGCAAAAGAATACATCGTCAGTTGTCACAGCGGACTTCGTTCTTACATTGCCGAACGGCTTTTGAAAGAAATGGGATTCACCGTAAAAAATTTGGATGGCGCTTATTCTCTATACAAAATGGCCTTGCCAGAAAAAATTGTTGTACCAAAATAAGAAAAAAGTATCTGTCATTTCCGAATGCAGATACTTTTTTTCTTGACAATAGAAAAGGATTGTCTTACAATCTAGTTATGAATACTAGAAAAGAGAAAGTAAATAATTATGAAACAAACTATCCCCTACTGGCATGAATTACCTGATTTAGATTTGTATTTGGACCAAGTCCTGCTGTATGTAAATCAAGTAGTCAATTCTCAGGAAAGCCTTGAACAGAATTGTTTATATTCAATGAAAATCAATAGTAGCCTAGGAAACGAAGCCGATGACAGAACTGGGGTTCATCAAGGCAAGTTGACAACGGATAATGTTGATTTTCGAAGAGTATTAACAGCTGCAATGATCAATAACTACGTCAAACACAAACAGATTGAAAAACCAATTAAGAAAAAATATCAGAAACACCAGGTGGCACGGTTGATAGCCTTGACCATATTAAAAAATGTCTTTTCTATTCAAGAAATTAGTCAAACCTTAAACTTGTTACTCAATTCTAGTGATTCAGAAAGCCTATACAATCATTTTGTAGATTGTATGAGGGATAAAGAGAACGAAAAAACACCTGATATTATCCGATTTGCTTGTCAGTCCGTCAAACTTTATTATAAAACCCGTCAGCTCACAGTTGATTTAGAAAGGAGCCAACATGAATCCTAGTTTGAAATTAAGCCTACAACTTTCCTTTGGTGAAGAAGTTGCTAACAGTGTCACACATGCGGTTGGAGCTCTATTGATGCTTGCTTTGCTTCCTGTTACAGCTATTCATTCCTTTCAAGATTATAATGTGACAGCGGTAGTTGGCATGTCTATCTTTGTCATCAGCCTCTTTCTCATGTTCTTATCCTCTTCCATCTATCACTCCATGCCCTACGGGTCGATCCACAAATACATCCTGCGTATCATCGACCACAGTATGATTTACATTGCTATCGCTGGAAGTTACACACCTGTTGCCCTATCCTTGGTCGGTGGTTGGTTGGGGTATCTAATTGTTGGTTTGCAGTGGGGATTAACTATTTTTGGTATTCTCTACAAAATATTTGCCAAAAAAATCAATGAAAAATTCAGCCTTTTTCTCTATCTCTTTATGGGCTGGTTGGTTCTCTTTATCTTGCCAGCCATTCTTCAAAAGACTGGACTTGTTTTCGGAATTCTGATGCTAGCTGGTGGTTTATCTTATACTATTGGAGCCCTCTTCTACGCCAAGAAAAAGCCCTATTTCCATATGATTTGGCATCTCTTTATCCTACTAGCTTCGGCACTGCAATATATCGCCATTGTCTACTTTATGTTATAAGAAAACAGCTTCTAGTCAAACTAGAGGCTGTTTTCTTAAAACATCAAACTGACAATCATTCCACACAGATAAATCACTGAAACAATACCTATTACAACTAGATGCGCCTTTCGACTCATGACCAGATAGCCAACAAACTCACGAATAAAGGCATTGAGACTGAAATAAAACTTCGTCCTAGCTCCATAGCCGATACACTTGATTTTCAATTGTTGCGCTAATAGCAAAGCTCTGAAAACGTGATAGTAATTGGTTACAAGGGCAAATCGACTGCCAGGTTTCATCAGGGCATAGGAAAATTTCAAGTTTTCCTCGGTATTGGTTGATTGGTTTTCTATCACAATATCTTCCGCTGGAATACCCTGTTCAAAGGCATAGTCAGCCATGGCCTGTCCTTCTGCCATGAGTTCATCAGGACCCTGTCCGCCTGACATGATAAGCTTGCTGCCAGGATGTTTCTGGTAGATTGCTATGCCTTTTTCAATCCGCGAAGCCAAAAGTGGTGTTACCTTGTCACCAATCAAGCCAGCACCTAAGACCACCACATAATCAAGCTTGCCTGGGAAGAGATTCACCAAATTGATAAAGCTAGACGTGGTATAGAGCATGCTGATGATAATGGCATAGGACACCAAAAAACCAACGTAGATGAACACCATATTGAAAAAGCTGATGTCTGAAAGGGATTGAACAACAAAGGGAGCGATGAAGAGATAGAAAGTCAGGGCAACCGCCAGTCCCATGGATAGGAAATTATGTAAGTGAACACCTTCTCTCTTCAAAATCTGAAAACCATTTAGATAAAGTGTGAAAATCAAGACAAATGGACCACTTAACAAGGCTAAAAAGAGCACCATAGCCACTGCTATAGCCAGCAAGCGCAAGATTTCATTGTTTTCGAGAATGCCTGTTGAGATAATCCATGCCAAGGCCCAGACGGGGATGTTCAAGGCAAACAGTGAGATAAAAATCGACCGCCGTTCCCAGAAATAGATGAGAGCAAACAAACCGATAGCCGCTAAAAATAACCAGAAAAAGACTGTCAAGACTAGTCCCCCCCAGCTACCATAGACTTAATCGGCTCAAAGGTCTTACGGTGAATTGGCGTGATGCCTAGCTTGTTCAAACCTTCCAAATGCTCTGACGTTCCATAACCAGCATTCTTAGCAAATCCGTAGCCTGAGAATTCCTTGTCATAATCCGCCATCATCTTGTCCCGCGTCACCTTGGCCACGATTGAGGCAGCTGCGATAGATAGGCTATTGGCATCTCCCTTGATGATAGAAGTTTGCGGTATGGGTGTATCCAACTTCATAGCATCTATTAAGAGATGTTCAGGCTCTTGGCTCAACTGCCCCAAAGCCTCCAGCATAGCTAACTTGGTCGCCTCGTAGATGTTGACCTGGTCGATGACAGCTGCATCTTTGACGCCTACACCGACTACTACAGCATGCTCAATTATTTCATTGTAAATTGCCTCGTGCTTGGACTTGGGGATTTTCTTGGAGTCGTTGAGGTAGCGGATTTTGCAGCCCTTAGGCAAGATAACCGCCGCTGCCACCACAGGACCTGCTAGAGGCCCCCGGCCGACTTCATCGATGCCAGCGATTAACTCCACCCCATTTTCATAAAGGGCTTTTTCGTAACATAGCATAGCTTCTAAGCGAGCGTCTTCTGCTGCTTCTTTTTCCAACTCCTTTTGGCGTTTCTTGATGGCAGCCTGGATCCCTGTTCGATCATCCTGAGCTAAGTCCGCCCAGACAGGGCTGTCTAGATTATCTACCTGTGCCAGCAGAGCAGTCACTTCCTTAATCGTTGCCATCTAAGTCACTCACCCTGTCTAATGTATAGGTTCCCAAACGCCCATCTCGAACGTCCTTGACAAAGAGGTTGTAAAAACGGTCATAATCATCACGGAAGCCCAATTTCTTGGTCCAGTCCATGATGAGTTCAGGCGTTTCCTGCTCCAAATCCATGCCTTTGAACCGCTCTTGTAGACGTTCTGGGTAGTTGGCCTTGAAATAGTCCAAACCAAAAATAGTTACTTCATCCATAGGCAAGAGCTGATCCTTAATGGCTCCTGTCAGAGCCAACTTAAGTCCAACTTCCTGGTCCTCAAACTTAGGCCAGAGAATACCTGGTGTATCAAGGATTTCAAGATCTTTATTGGACTTGAGCCACTGTTGACCTTTCGTCACACCTGGTTTGTTGCCGACAACGGCGATTTTCTTACCAGCCAGACGGTTCATTAGGGTGGACTTTCCAGCGTTTGGAATACCGATAATCATGGTACGCAGGGTTTCTTTTTGAATTCCTCTTTCTCGGAGGCGTTCAATCTTGTCTTTCATCAAACTCTTGGCTGCGTCGGTCACCTTTTTCACCGTCGCTTGCTCTTTTGAGTTGATGGCAAGGGTACGGATGCCCTGTTCTTCAAAGTAGCTCTGCCATTCTTTGGTACGAACGGGGTCTGCTAAATCGACCTTGTTTAGAATCATGAGCTTGGGCTTGTCACCAACAATCTTGGTCAGCATAGGATTTTGGCTGGATAGGGGCAAGCGGGCATCGACCAAAATAGTCACGAAATCAACGTGCTTGATGTTCTCCTGCACCTGCCTGCGAGCTTTTGACATATGGCCCGGGAACCATTGAATAATTGCCATGAGTGTATCATTCCTTTCGTAGCAAGGTTTTTTGTTTAAAAAACCTGTCTATTTTTTATTAGGCACCAAACAGGCACCAAGATTTTGTATTCACCAAGTTAACCTATAACCAACAACCTTTTGCTTCCCTTCTCTTAAATAAGAAATATCAAATGACTTGTAATATTTTGATAAATCTTTCTTAAGCTTAGGAATTATATTTGCAGTTATATGCCTAGGTGTATAAGTTGATTTTAGACCAAGTTTGTCTCTAAAAACATCTAAAGAAAATTCAATTATTTTTGAATCAAGATTATTTTCTATTTCATCATTTAATATTTTTGGAATATTTGCTAGACCAAGATTTTAATGCTTCAAATCTAAAATTATTCCTATCAATAAATCTATCTAAGGCTTTAATATTTTGATTTTGAGATATTTCTTGACTATGAGTATACAACATAGTTGTTTCATAATTGGCATGCCCAACACGTTCCATAATTTCTTTTATAGCAACTTTCATCCCCTCACTTTGTCAATAGGTAATATGCATATGCCTAAAGGAATGAGGGGTTACATGCTTTGTCCATTTGAAATCGTATCTGTCTTCGCAGTTTTTGATGAGATCAGTTTCAACATGAGCAAGTACTTCTCTGAAAGAATGCGAAGTTATTGGTGAACCGTATTCTGTTCTAAAAACACTCTCAGAGAATATAAATGATTTGCAAGGATTTTCAATCGCATATCGGTCAAACTCTTCACTTCGTTGTATAGCTCTTAATATAGCATCACAAGCCACTTTAGGTAAAGCAACATCTCGATCAGCATTTATTGTTTTAGTTTCATCAAAGTAGAATTCTGAAACTTTCAAATCATGATATTGCAAAGCCTTATCAATATGTAGTATACCTCTCTCAGCATCAAAATCTTCCTTTGTAAAAGCAGCTTCCCCGAATCGCAGTCCTGAAAATAGTAAAACTATAACCAAGTTATAGTAATTCGGGTTTCTTCTTTGACTTAGTGTTTCAAAGAAAGCTCTAATTTCATGAATTTCTAAAAACTTTGCTTCTCGTTTTTTCTTTGTTTCACGCTTTTTCTCAAGGGACGTTTCTAGCTTTATTACAGACATTGGTGAGAACTAAATAACATTATAAAGAACACCATGGTTAAAAATTTTGTTACAAGTGCTTTTTATATGTATCATAGTAGATTGTGACGAATTATATTTCTCCATATAGGTAGTCAAACACTTTTTCAACAATAACGGTGTTAAACGTTAGAGTAAATAATCAACACCAATAATTTCACCAAGACGTTCTATCACAAAAGCCTCTCTTTTTACTGTCTGAGGTTTTACTGATACTAACCAGGTTTCTAGCCAACTCATCTTTAACTCTCCGAAAGTTCTTATCAACTGGGGATTAAATTGAGCTTCACTGCCATTAACTAATCTCTCAATTTTATCTTCGAGCTCGCGTTCTGCTTGTTTTCGAGCGCGACTCGTGTTTTTATGATAACTTACAACAGCTGTCTTCCACTTGCCAGTTAGTGGATCCTTATATTTATCCACAACTTCGTATCGAGTAACTCCTTTTGAATTAGTTTTTGTTCTATAGTACATTTTCGTTTCCTTAAACTTGAAAAGAAAAATCAATCATAGAAATATAACCATTTTATATTATATCATGATTCTCTTTATTTTACCGCCCTCTGCTTCCATCTTAAAATCTCCTCAAAGCCTTCCGGATTAATACTGCTTATTATCTCTCATTTCACCTAACCATCTATTCAGTGTATATTGATTCAGACCTTCCCATCTTCTCAATATAGCTTTTTTATCTGCTCACTCAGCTATACTATTCTCAACCGATACAAATTTAATTTTCATAATAGTTTCTCTCTATTTCATATTATTAACCTCCGTGGGTATGATTGGTTAAATCACTCATGGGCATCTCACCCGCTGTCCTTTTACTTTGGTAGCCTGAACGTTCAGAAGTATCATTGTCCTTATTTGTGGTCATGGCAGATAGAGAACCACTCTATTTTATAGCTAATAATTTTCGCTCCTATCACGGCGTATCTCACTAAATTGCTCGACAAATAAGAAAGTCCCACCTCGGTTTATTCAATTGTCAATGAACAAATCAAGGAGAGACTATTTTATTTTATGTTTAATCCTATCCGAACAATCTGTTAATCCTAATAGGTAATCCGTACTAACGTTATAGAGTTTAGAAAGCTGCACAAGAACATCTGCCGTTAAGGCAACCTCTCCTCTCTCAATTTTTGCATAATTTGTATGAGAGAAGGAAAGTAAATTTGCAACAAACCTTTGAGTGAAATCATGATCCTCTCTCAAATCTCTTATACGTTGGTACATCTAGCTTTCTCCTAAGAAAAAGTATATGTCACTTTGAGAAAAAATCTCGAAATTTGTCATAATATGACAACATTATTTTATTACAAACTAAAGACTAATAAAATGATTCCGTAATCTATTTTAGATTACCAACCAAAAAATTTAAATGTAACAAAATAACAAGATTAAAGTTGCACTGATATTAGATTAGTACGGCAAACCTAGTTAAAAAGAAATAAAAGATAAACTGAATATACTAAAACTATATAATTTTCCCATAATGCCAAAACCTTATCCAACAGATTTAACAGATAACCAATGAGAATGATGAGATACGCTTTTTTTACCTTTGATACTATAGCAGTTCTCAGAAAGGAATTGATGAATATTAGCACCTATCTCACTAAGACAGATTTCCCACAATATGGAATCTGCTAGCAATTATCGCCTATTTTGCAGACTTGTATAATACCAAGATTAAAATATACTGTAGCTAAAATCATGGTAAAACATTATTCTATCCACGATTAGTTAAATATTAGTTTAAATATATCATTCATCTACTTTTTGTTTTTGCATATAATTTGCAATTAGGAAAAACAAAATTCCCTATGCGTGGTAATTTGCCAAACCGAGAAGGCGAATGGCAAAAAGAATGGGACGAAAAAGATTTATATGGTCAACGTCAAAAATTAAATGAAGGCAAACCAAGTTTTGTTCTACACGATGGCCCTCCATATGCGAACGGTACAATTCACTTGGGCCATGCGGTCAATAAAGTTTTAAAAGATATCATT
>ERZ650302.1735-NODE-1735-length-12048-cov-22.078963_pt1 | contig 12048 bp, 10 predicted proteins | sample MGYA00376238_ERZ650302 | MGnify/ENA primary metagenome ERZ650302 (study PRJEB26733, sample SAMN07839298) | wastewater metagenome | biome: urban; feature: wastewater treatment plant; material: waste water | place: USA: North Carolina | collected 2016-04-28 ... | reverse complement strand
GGTTTGATATGGATGATGCAACGCTGCAGCAGCAGGTAGCGCAGCACGGGCCGCAGCTCATCCACTGGGTGGCCAGCGTGCCTGAGGTGGCCGCCAGCCATGCCGCGCTGGCGGCGCAGGACATTGAGCGCGGCGCCATCATCACCGCCAGCCGCCCCACGCCGAATGGCCTGCTGCAGTGGCAGATCACCGTGCGCGAAGACGGCCTGCGCCTGATGGACGGCTGCCTGCCCACGCTCATCCAGTGGGGCGCCACACACCCCTGCGACAGCCTGCCTGCCAGTGGCGTGCAACTGCAGCAGCTCACGCTGCAGCACCCGCAGGCGGCCACCCTGCGGGCAGCGTGTGAAGCCATCGGCGTGGCACCCCATGTCGCCGTCACCGCAGGCGATGCGCCCCAGCTCGCGGCGCAACTCACCACACCGCGGGGCCCTGTCACCCTGTCGTCATTCATTCCCCGGAAAGCTGCCGCATGAACGCCCGCATCGACCCATCCCCCTTGCTGCCCACCCTGGCCGACATCGAAGCCGCCGCCCAGGTGGTGTACCGCGACTTTGCCGCCACGCCCCAGTACCGCTGGGGCCTGCTGAGCCAGCGCCTGGGCACCGACTGCTGGCTCAAGCACGAGAACCACACGCCCGTGGGTGCGTTCAAGATCCGCGGCGGCCTGACCTACTTTGACCAGCTCGCGCAGCGTGGTCGCTTGCCCCAGGAAGTGATCAGCGCCACCCGCGGCAACCACGGCCAGAGCATGGGCTGGGCCGCGCGCCGCCACGGCGTGGCCTGCACCATCGTCGTGCCGCGTGGCAACTCGGTGGAGAAGAACGCCGCCATGCGCGCGCTGGGCGTCACGCTCATCGAGCACGGCGACGATTTTCAGGAAGCGCGCGAGCACGCCATGCACCTGGCACAGCAGCGCGGCGCGCACATGGTGCCCAGCTTCCACCCTGACCTGCTGCGCGGCGTGAGCACCTACTGGTGGGAATTTTTGCGCGCCGTGCCCCAGCTTGACGTGGTGTACGTGCCCATCGGCCAGGGCTCGGGCGCGTGCTCGGCCATCGCCGCCAAGCTGGCACTGCGGCACCCCGTGCGCGTGGTGGGCGTGGTCAGCAGCCACGCCACCACCTATGCCGACTCGCTGGCCGCAGGCAGCGTGGTCGAGGCCCCTGTCACCACCCAGCTGGCCGACGGCATGGCCTGCCGCGTGGCAGACCCCGAAGCCCTGGCCGTGCTGGCCCCGCACATCGACCACATCGTGCAGGTGAGCGACGCCGAAGTGGCCGCCGCCATGCAGGCACTGTTCACCGACACCCACAACGTGGCCGAAGGGGCGGGCGCTGCAGCACTGGCGGCCGCACTGCAAGAGCGAGAGTTGCTCCAAGACAAAACCGTGGGCCTGGCGTTGACGGGGGGCAACGTGGATGCGTCGGTTTTCGCGCAGACCCTGCGAACGGGCCATTGAGCAAGTCACGAAGAGCTGGCAACAAAAAAAGAGGCATAGCCCCCTTTTGATTTGGCTTGCGCAGTCATCGCAGCAGCATGGCAGTCACTTGACTGGCGGGCGGCATTGTCCGCCTTGCCTTGCGCTTCAGTCACCTGCTCCAGGTCGGCGCCACCCACCATCAAACCTACTTTGATGAACTGGCGCATGAAGTAATTTTTGCCTGCCTCAAAAAAGAGTTCGAGCTTGTTGGGAGAGAACTCGGATTCGGTCTCCACGGCGCGCGTCTTGCCGCCGTCGACCGGCGTGTAGAAAAACACATCGGGTGCGCTGACGCCCACGCAATTGCCGTCAACCCGCAAATCCTTGCTCAGAGCCTTACCGAGCACGCTGTTGCGATACAGGTAAGCGCCAGTTTGGCCTTCGGGAGGCAGTTGGAATTCTTTGGCCTTGGCCGACTGCTCTTTGGAAGCCATATTGACCGAAGCGCAGCCAGTCATCCGTGTTTTCAGTCGCTCCAGTGACAAGCAGTGGAAGGGTTTGTTTTCAAAATCCCCCCATGGGAACCCTCTACCTCGTGCGCCACGGCCAGGCCTCGTTTGGCGCTGATGATTACGACGTGCTCAGCCCTCGCGGACATGAGCAGGCGGTGCGCCTGGGCGAGTACTGGCGCGGGCGGGGCATGGCGTTTGACGCGGTGATGACCGGCACGCTGCGCCGCCACACCGAAACCTTGCAGGGCATTGCCCAAGGCCTGCAGACGATGCCCGAAGTGACCCGCTGGCCTGGCCTGAATGAATACGACAGCCACGCGCTGATCTCGGCCATTCACCCCCAGCCCCTGGGCCCTGCCGACACGCCCGAGCGCTACCGCGCGCACTTTCGCATCCTGTGCGATGCGCTGGCACAGTGGATGGCGGGCGTCATCAGCCCCCAGGGCATGCCCAGCTGGGAAGAGTTTTCAGGCGGCGTGCGCGCCGTGCTGGACCATGTGCGCCACCACCACGCTGGTCAGAACGTGCTGCTGGTGAGCAGCGGCGGCCCCATCTCGACGGCCGTGGGCGAGGTGCTGGGCACGGCGCCGGAGGTGACGATTGCGCTGAACATGCGCATCCGCAACAGCGCGGTGACGGAGTTCTCCATCTCGCCCAAGCGGCTGATGCTGCAAACCTTCAACACCCTGCCCCACCTGAACGAGGTGGAGCACGCGCCCCTCGTCACCCACGCCTGATCACCCGCCCCTGCGCCGCCCACCCCGCATGCGGTAGGTGCGCGGCAGGTGGGCGTTCTCTGCCTGCAGGGCATCGGCATTGGCTTGCAGCAGGGTCAGGGCCTGGTCCAGCACTTCCACCGCTTCGGTGGGCAAGCCCCGCAGCAACGCCTGGTTGAGCTGTTTGACCTGGGGGAACACCGCTTCGTACACCGCCAGCCCTTCAGGGGTGAGCCGCAGGCGCGCCTGGCGTTTGTCGCCGGGCAGGGGTTCGCGGGTGATGAGCTTTTTGTCTTGCAACGACGTGATGGCACGCGAGGTGCGGGCCCGGTCCAGCCCCAGCAGGCGGGCCAGCTCAGCGGGCGGCAGGTCTGGGTGGCGCGCCAGCCACATCAGCAGCCCCCACTCGCGGCGGGTGATGCCGTAACCGCCCTCGCACAGGCGGATGACCAGGCTGCCGGACACCGCCATCAGCTTGTTCAGCCGGTACATCAGCAGGTCACTGGCAGCCTGCGGATCGCGCAGACGGGAGGCATCGGTCATCAGTGCAAACCCGGAAAGTTGTTGATTTGAACAATCGATTGTCAGGCCCCTAGAGTGCCACGATGCACGCTTGACTTCCATCATTACCGGCCACGCCACCCAGGAGCACACCATGTCCCACCCCATCTCCCGCACACGTCACCTTGCCAGGCGCCCCCTGCTGGCCACGGCTCTCGGTCTGGCCGCCACATTGATGCTCGGCACGCCCGGCGCCCAGGCCCAATCCGCCAGCGCTGCGGCCGATGCGCCCCTGCGCCTGGTGGTGGGCTACCCACCCGGCGGCTCCAGCGACCGCGTCGCGCGCATCGTGGCTGACAAGCTGCAGGCCAAGCTGGGCAGCCCGGTCATCGTCGAGAACAAGGCGGGGGCGGGTGGTCGCCTCTCGGCCCAGTATGTGAAGGCCGCGCCCGCCAACCAACCCGCGCTGCTGCTGGCCAACCCTGCCGTGATGGTGGTGGCACCGCTGGTGTTCCCCGACGCGGGCTACGACGCCGAGCGCGACTTCCGCGCCGTGAGCCATGTGAACAGCTACGAGTTTGGCGTGGCCGTGGGCAGCGCCGTGCCGGTGAAGGAGCTGCCCCACCTGCTGGCCTGGTTGCGCGCCAACCCGGAAAAAGCCAACTTCGGCGTGCCAGCCACCGGCAGCCTTCCGCACTTCTTTGGCCTGATGGTGGGCGATGCCGCCCAGGTGCGCGCTGAAATCGTGGGCTACCGCGGCTCTGCCCCGCTGACCACGGATTTGGTCGGCGGCCAGGTGCCAGTGGCTTTCGACACCCTGGACAGCCTGCTGCCCCAGCACGACGCGGGCAAGGTGCGCATTCTGGCCGTCTCCAGCGCCAAGCGCAGCCCGCTGGCGCCGAACGTGCCCACCTTCAAGGAGGCCGGGCTGGACCTGGTGGCCACCGGCTGGAACACGTTCTTTGCCCCGGCCAGCATGCCTGCCGCGCAGGTGGAGCGCCTGTCGCAGCTCATCCATGAAGTGATGAAGGACCCGGACACGCGCCGCAAGTTTGAAGCCACCAAGCTGGAGCCCGTGGCCGCCAGCCGCGCGCAGACCGAAGCGACACTGAAGGCCTACAAGGCACAGTGGGCGCCGGTGGTGCAGCGCTCCGGCTTCAAGCCTTGAGGATGGGGACGGCATGACGCACCCCACACGCCCCAACATCGTCTTCATCGTGGCCGATGACCTGGGCTACGCCGACCTGGGCTGCTATGGCGGCCGCGACGCCAGCTTTGGCCCCGTCTCGCCCGTGCTCGATGGCCTGGCCGCACGCGGCCTCAAGCTCACCCAGGGCTATTCCAACTCGCCCGTGTGCTCGCCCACCCGCTTCGCGCTGATGACGGGCCGCTACCAGTACCGCCTGCGCGGCGCAGCCGAAGAACCCATCAACAGCAAGAGCCGGGGCAGCACCACGCTGGGCCTGCCGCCCGAGCACCCCACCCTGCCCTCGCTGCTGCGCGATGCGGGCTACCGCACGGCGCTGATGGGCAAGTGGCACCTGGGCTATCCGCCCGCGTTCGGCCCGCTGCGTTCGGGCTATGACGAGTTCTTTGGCCCCATGTCGGGCGGGGTGGACTACTTCACGCACTGCAGCTCCACCGGCCAGCACGACCTGTACCTGAACGACGCCGAGCAGCAGGAGGGCGGCTACCTCACCGACCTGATCACCGACCACGGCCTGGACTTTGTGCGCCGCATGGCCGGTGGCGCGCGCAGCGGCACGCCATTCTTCTTGAGCCTGCACTACACCGCGCCCCACTGGCCGTGGGAAACCCGCGATGACGAGGCGCTGGCGCAGGAGGTGAAGGGCAACCTGTTCCACCTGCACGGCGGCAACATCGACACCTATCGCCGCATGATCCACCACATGGACGAAGGCATTGGCCGCCTGATGGACCTGTTGCGCGCCGAAGGGCTGGAGCGCGACACACTGGTGGTGTTCACCAGCGACAACGGCGGCGAACGCTTCTCGGACAACTGGCCCCTGGTGGGCGGCAAGATGGACCTGACCGAAGGCGGCATCCGCGTGCCCTGGATTGCCCACTGGCCCGCCGTGATTGCCCCCGGCAGCACCAGCACGCAAACCTGCATGACCATGGACTGGAGCGCGACGATGCTCGACGCCGCAGGCGCCACGGCTGCCGCCAGCCACCCGCTGGATGGCCGCTCGCTCATGCCCCTGCTGCGCGACGCCACCTGGCGCAACGACCAGCCCCTGTTCTGGCGCATGAACCACCGGGGCCAGCGCGCCATGCGCCACGGCCCCTGGAAGTACCTGCGCGTGGACGGGCACGACTACCTCTTCAACCTGGAAGGCGACGAACGCGAACGCGCCAACCTGGCCCCCATCGCCCCCGAGCGGCTGGCGGCCATGGTGCAAGCGTGGGAAGCTTGGGAAGCCACCATGCCGCCCATTCCGGCCGATGCCACGGTGAGCCTGGGTTATGGGGTCAAAGACATGCCGCAGCGCTGAACCGCTGGCGGGGCTGCCACGCGATGAGCCCCGCCCGGTGTACAACCGGGGCATGCGCAACGACCCGCCCCCGCCTTCCATCGAACTTCGCCTGGAGCCTGACCAGCTGGCGCTTTACTGGATGCCAACGGCTGCCCCTGCGGCCGGCAACACCGAGCCATACAGCGTGGCCCTGGGTTGGCAGACTGTGGCCCAGGCGTTTGGCCTGCGCATGCCCACGCCGCTGTCGCTGGAAAACGCCATCGCCACGGTAGAAGACGCCATCATGCCGGCCAGCCGCTGGCTGACAAAGCCCCCTGCAGGCACCGCCCCGCCGTTCACCCTGCACACGCGCAGCCCATTGCTGCGCGAGGTGGCAGAGGTTGCAGGCGTGGCGCTGTCCACGCCACCCGCCCGGCTGTCACGGCAGGCCGTGGAGAACCTGTTCAATCGCCTGTCCGACCAGATTCACCGCCCTGGCGTCCCTGATACCGCCCTGCCCCAGCGCGCGGAATGGGCGGCCGCGCTGCTGATCCTCCGGGAAGCGCTGCACCACTGGGGCGTGGAATGGGTGGAGCTGGGCTGAATCAGCGTGCTTTCATTCGCAGCAACCTTCGCCACCAATTGCTATCAAATAAATAGCTGCTAGCGCTTTCTGTATAAGCGCTAGCAGCCTATTTGAGTCACACTCCAGCGACTCGCACCGTGTCCAGCGGCAACGCCGCCACCTCGGCCAGCAGCGCCGCCAAGGCCGCGCCCGCCGCCTGTACCACGGCCCGGCCTTTGTCGGCCGTGGCAGCATCGGCCTGGCCCACAGCGCCGCTTGGGTGGTAGTCCTCCATCGCCCAACCCATCTTGGCGCTTTTGCCGTTGCCCAAAATGGCAAAGCGCTCGGCCCGGTCTTGCGAGGTAGAGCGGAAGTGCTGCGCGTGTTCCATGTGCACGGTGCCGGGCGCCAGGTGCAGCATCATCGACGTTTCGATGTCGCCCGCGTGGATGCCAAAGCGGTGCTCTTGCGCGCTGAACAGGCCCTGCACCTCGGGCGGCTGGGGCAGGCTGAACCAGCTGGCGCTGTACACCAGCAGGCCGTGGCGCTGGCGCAGCTCGCGGGCCACGATGTCCATCACCGCCACATTGCCGCCATGGCTGTTGAAGATCAGCAGCTTCTTCACCCCCGCCCGCGCCACGCAGGCGCCCAGCTCGGTCCACAAGGCGATCACCGTGGCGGGAGAGAGGGTGAGCGTGCCGGGGAAGTTTTCATGCTCGGTGCTCAGGCCAATGTTTTGCGGCGGCAAGAACAGCGCAGGCACATCGGCCCCCAGGTGGGGCAGGGCCGCGTCGATCACACCTTGCAGCAGCGTGGCATCCACCGACAGCGGCAGGTGCGGGCCGTGCTGCTCTACGGCCGCCACGGGCAGCACCGCCACCAGCTGCGCGGCTTGGCCAGTGCTTTGCAGCGTAGCAAAGTCGCGGGTGGAGAGGTCGGCCCAGAAGCGGGACGGAAAGTGGTGCAATTCAGTCATGATCGTTTGCCATACGCTGCAAATGTTTGACTGCGCGCTCCAAACTTGGGGAGGAAGATCGCGCACGCTCCACACTCCAGTGGCTTTTCACAAATGCGCATAGGTGAATGTTGTATCCCGAGCCTTGCCGAAAAGGATTGCTACGCGAGACAGCCTCCTCCCTTATGTACCGCTGCCTGGATTTAGATAACGCCACCAATACGGCAGCCTTAGCATCCAAGACATCATCAGGCGATCGAGGCAACCTGCGTTTATCGACCTGTAGCCCTAGCGCAAAGCCTTCCTGATCTGCCATGAGCCAGCTCTCTGCTTCGTTGACAGCCAAGCGTACGAGCATGTTTTTGTGACTGCGCACCGGGACATTTTTTTGAAGCCACTGTTTGACGCACTGGCCATCGGTGTCCGCGATACACAGGACCGGCTGAACAAATTTCGCTTGTTCCGAATACCGCGGTAGGGCAGGAATCAGCTTTGTCACACCTTTGGTATCAATGGCAGGACCAGCCAGAGACCAGCCCGGAAGGGCTGCAGCCACCATTTTCTCACCCAGAGCACAGCAAAGAGCGTCCTCACCAACAACCAAAATGCGCTTCACGTCCACAGCCCCAGCTGATCAATTCCTTGAGGCCTCGTCTTCGGTAACAACACTTCTGCAGGAGAAAGGCCGTGCTGCATCTGTTCCTGCTCACCGGGGTTAGGAGGACGAATAGTCGATCCATTCTCTCCAGGTACGATTAGCAAGGATTGGCTGTCACCATCGACATTCTGGAGGAGGATGTCACTGTGCGTGCTGATTAGAACTTGCCTTGAAGAACTCCGCCGTTTGCGATCACGCAGTACGCGATCAATTAGCAAGGGAATGTGCGCAATGATTGCGTCGTTTAGTGATTGCTCGGGCTCCTCTAGCAGCAAAAGCCCTCCAGACTCCTGCAGAGCCCACAGAAGACCGATCAATCGAAGGGTCCCATCCGATAATTGATTTTCACGCTGCCATGAACCGTGAACGCGCCAATGGGTGAAGTTCGCCTCCAAGTGCCAGAAGCCAGATACTGGATCCTGCTCAAAACGCAACTCAGAGAAAAGAGGAACAGCACTGGCCAAGGCCTTTTGAATCCGCCTCAAACGTGCGTCTCGAATGTTCTTAGGAGTCTTGGCAATACGTTGCATTAATCCTTGCCCAAAAGGATCGTTCTCAGCGATGCGAGCGCCAATTTCATCCCCGTGCTTCAACAGTTGGGGCACGAGGTGTAGATACGTTGTTGAAGCGAAAAATTCTGCCAAAGGCCGAAAGGGCAGATTGCTACCAATTTGCTCCAAATGAGTTTGGGTCAACCGCTCAGGATCTGCTTTGTCGTCGGCGTTGTCAGGTCGGCTGAGCAAGACGCTTCCATCTTTTTCTACCCGCTCCTCTGAAACCAATACACGTTGTTGCCCTTTGCCCTCCGATTTCAATCCCAATACGTAACGCCAATTCGTTGAATGCATCCCACTGTCATCCAACAAGTCCAACTCAATGCGCACCTCCGGATCACGACGTGCGTGTAGGCTCCGCAGTTTGGTCAATCCGCCCCGGTCTTTTAGGGCTTTTTGTACACCGCCCCCGTCGGTTTGAGCCACAGTTCGCAGAAACCGAAATACGTCCAGCAGATTGGATTTGCCAGACGCGTTGGCTCCAAGTACGTGAGTGCGCGCAGCCAAAGGCATGTCAGCTTCTCGAAAATTGCGCCAGTTCTTGAGCTTCAGGCGTGTAATCTGCATAAGCAATCTCCCAAACACAACTCGTGCTTAACGACGATCTTATTCGCACGATACTGATGACTCCATGACCGACGACCTCTTCCGCCAAGACGCCTACCTGCGCGAATGCAGCGCCCACATCACCGCCGTGACCGATGCCGGCATCGTGCTGGACCGCACGGTGTTCTACCCGCTGGGCGGTGGCCAGGCGGGCGACAGCGGGGTGCTGGTGCTGGCCGATGGCACCGAAATCGCCATTGCCGATACCCGCAAAGGCAAGGACGCCGAGGGCAATGCCACCAATAACATCGTGCATGTACCTGCACCGGGGCAAGAAGCCCTGCTGGCCGCACTGGCACCTGGCACCACCGTCACCGCCCGCATCGACTGGGAACGCCGCCACCGCATGATGCGGCTGCACACCACCAGCCACCTGCTGTGCCATGTGGTGCCGCAGCTGGTCAATGGCTGCTCCATCACGCCCGACTACGCCCGGCTGGACTTTGCGATGACCGACCCGCTGGACAAGGAGCAGCTGACCGCCGCCATCGCCGCAATGGTGGCTGCGGCCCACCCGCTCACTGTGGCGTCGATCAGCGATGAGGAGCTGGATGCCAACCCCGCCCTGGTCAAGAGCATGAGCGTGCAGCCGCCCCGGGGCACGGGGCGCATCCGCACCATTCGGATCGGCGGCGAAGGCGACGCGCCATTGATCGACCTGCAGCCCTGCGGCGGCACGCATGTGGCCAACACGGCCGAGATTGGCGCCATCGTGGTGACCAAGATTGAAAAGAAAAGCGCCACCACCCGCAGGGTGGTGTTGGGCTTTGTCCCATGAGCGCAGCGAACAGCGCTTTTCTTTGGGGTGCACTCATTGGCGCGCAGCGCCGGTGGGGGCACACCAAAAGCTGCACCATGTCCGCCACCACCCGCAGGGTGGTGCTGGGCTTTGCCCGCTGAGCACGATCCACATCTGGATACCTTGAAAGCCTGAGGCCAGGCCAGCCCCTGTTACCTTTGAGTACCCTGCTGCGTTGAACCCAGCAACGGGCCGGCACCCACGGTGGTGTGCCACGCCCCAGCCAACTTTTTTGTTCTGACCTGCCATGCCAGCCCCCCTGCGCGCCCTGCTCGGCCACCCCCAACTCACCCGCCTGCGGCAAAGCCGTTGGTTCAAGCCCGCCACACGGGCGCTGGCCGCACTGCTGGGGGTATGGGCCCTGTCGTGGCTTTCCGTGCCTGCCCTGGTCAAGGGGCCGCTGGAGCGCCTGGCCAGCGAGCAACTGGGCCGCACGGTCACTGTGGGCTCACTCGACTTCAAGCCCTGGTCGCTGGAACTGACGCTGCGCGACATTACCGTGGCCGGGGCCAAAGGCGCTGAGGGCCAAGCACAACTGACCATCGGGCGCGTGTATGTGGACGCCGAACTGCAGTCGCTGCTGCGCCTGGCGCCGGTGGTGGATGCCTTCACCGTGGAAAACCCCGTGCTGCGCCTCACCCACCTGGGCCAGGGCCGTTACGACGTGGACGATGTGATTGCCAAGCTGGCGGCCCCCAAGGACGAGGCACAAACGCCCCCATCGACCGAGCCCGCGCGGCTGGCGCTGTACAACCTGCTGCTGCAGGGCGGGCGCGTGGACTTTACCGACAACGCTGTGGGCAAGACGCATTCGGTGCAAGACCTGCTGCTGTCAGTGCCCTTCATCAGCACGCTGTCCGACAAGAAAGAAGTGCGCGTGGAGCCCCGGCTGGCCTTCACGCTGGAAGGCAGCCGTTTTGACTCGTCGGCCCAAAGCACGCCGTTTGCGCAAACCCGGCACGCCGACGCCCACATCCGCTGGGATGACCTGGACCTGGCGCCCTACCTGGGCTACCTGCCCGCCAGCCTGCCCATCCGGCTGAAGGCGGCCACGCTGGACGTGGACGTGAAGCTGGCTTTTGAGCAGACACCGCGCTTGGCTGTGAAGCTCTCGGGCCAAGTGCAGACCCGCGATGTGAAGATGACCGACCGCGAAGGCCAGGACCTGCTGGCCTTTGATCGCCTGACGGTGGACATGGCCGATGTGCGCCCGTTCGAGCAAGTGGTGGACCTGGCCCAGGTAGAACTGCTCAAGCCCGTACTGCACGCCCAGCGCGATGCCGCCGGGCGGCTGAACCTGGCACAACTGTCCGGTGGCCCAGCGCCTGCATCACCCCCGAAGGAAGCCGCCTCGCAACCCGCCAAGTCATCCACCAAAGCCGCCGTGCCCTGGGCGGTGAGCGTGGCGCGCGCCAGCGTGCGCGATGGCACGGTGCACTGGGCTGACCAGACCACCCAGCCCGCAGCAGCCCTGCAGGCACGCGGGCTGGGCCTGGAACTCACCAACCTGGCCCTGCCACTGCAAAAGCCCGTGGCCTTCAAGGGCGACTTCGTGCTGCCCGCCGTGGCCGCCCAGGGCGTCCCGGAGGGCAAGCTGGCGTTTGAAGGCGAAGCCACTACCCAAAACGCCCGGGTGCAAATCACCACCGAAGCGCTGGCGCTGCAACTGGCGGCGCCCTATGTGGCGCAGCACCTGGAGCCCACGGTGGCCGGCCAGCTCACCGGCACCCTGGGCGTGCAGTGGCAAGCCCCACCCGCAGACAAAAACGCCACGGGCCTGACCGTGACAGCCGGTCCACTCGCGCTGGAGCAGCTGGCGTTGCGCCAGAACGGCAAGTCGCTGGTCAGCCTGGGCAAGCTGGAAGTCAAGGGCTTGCAGGTGCCGGTGGACAAGCGCACCGTCTCACTGGAATCCCTGGCGCTGAACACCCCCACCCTTGCCGTGGAGCGCGGCAGCGACGGGCGCTGGATGTTTGAACGCTGGGCCAAGGTCCAGGCACAGACACCAACCCCAGCGAGCGAGACCACGGCAGCAAAAGCGGCCACCGACGCACCTTGGGTGGTGCGCGTGGGCGAGCTGGCCCTGCAAGGCGGGGCTGTGGCCTTTGCCGACAACGCCCAGCCCCGCCCTGTGGCACTAGAGGTATCGGCCCTGGACGTGAGCGCCAAAAGCCTGGCCACCGACAGTGGCAAGCCCGGCGCGTTCACGCTGAGTGCCCGCGCAGCGGCGGGCAAGGGCAACGCCAAGAGTGTGGCCGGCAAGATCGACTACCAGGGCACGC
>ERZ650302.1733-NODE-1733-length-12055-cov-6.849333_pt1 | contig 12055 bp, 10 predicted proteins | sample MGYA00376238_ERZ650302 | MGnify/ENA primary metagenome ERZ650302 (study PRJEB26733, sample SAMN07839298) | wastewater metagenome | biome: urban; feature: wastewater treatment plant; material: waste water | place: USA: North Carolina | collected 2016-04-28 ... | reverse complement strand
TCAAAAATTTATGACGATTTTTGTCTTTTTTATAAATAATTTCAAAAAAAGGATTCAGCAGTTGGAAATTCTCCACCACTTTCTCAGTATTATCTGTGGAACCATCATCTAAAATAATCCAAAGAAAATCTTTGAAACTCTGATTGAGAAGAGATTCAAAAACTTTCGGGAGCGTTTTTGCCCGATTGTAAGTAGGCGTGATAATGGTAATTTTTTTCATTGGAGATACGAGATACGAGATACGAGATACGAGGTTTTACTCGAAACTCGAAACCCGCATCAATTTATTTTATTAATTTTTTATATTGTTGTTCAAAAACTTCAGTGACTTGTTGATAGATTTTCTTTTCATCAAATTTTTCATCAGCAGATTCTGTACCTTCGGTGATTTTTTTCACTAATTCTGGTTCGGTAAGAAACTTTTTCATGGCTTCGAAAATTTCATCTTCATCAAAGTTCACCAAAATTCCGTCTTTTCCGTCATCTATCATTTCAGGAATTCCGCCAACGTTGGTAGAAATAATCGGTTTGTGTAGTCCCATTACTTCGCCAATGGTTAAAGGATAGCTTTCTGATTTAGAAGGAAGTACAAAATAATCAGCAGATTTTACATAAGGCCAAGGATTTTTTTGAGAATCCAAAAGTATAAAAGTCTTTTCTACGCCCAATTCTTTCGCTTGATTTTTTAGATTTTCCATTTCGTTTCCGCCACCAATTACTGCTATGGAATGCAATAAATTTTGGTCTAAGAGTCTCTTGTGGATATTCATTAGTTCGGCATATCCTTTTCTGTGGTGCAATCTGCCTATAGATACAAAAGTAGGTCTCGTCTCGAAATTTGCAATAAATTCTTCGGCTTTTTTTCTTACTTCTGGCAGTTTGATGACGTTATAGATTACAGAACTTTTCGGGTAAGAAATGCCATAAAGGTCTTCTATTACTTGCCTGGTTTGGGCTGCCCCAAAAATCATCCAATCAAATTTTTTCATCAGATTAATGCGTTTCATTACGCGTTCTTTGTCTGTGTCATAGCTTACGTCTGTGTGAAACCAGCCAATTTTTCTAGATTTTTTGTTTGGGGAATTCAGCACCATTTCGAACTCAGCATATCCAGGAGAAACTTCTATGTCAAAATCTTCTTTTACTTTTAGGGCATATAAAATCGAAGGAAAATGGTCATAAATTTCTAGTTTTAGCCTTCTTAAACCTAATTGTATTTTTTGGATAAAAGAATTCTTAGACATTTGTTCACGTCCTTTTTCAATCACAATAAGCTTAATGTCTTTTGGAATTTCGGAAACCAATTCGCCTTGATAGAGATTGAGCATTAAGGTAAAATCAAATTTATCTTTTGGTAAGTTTCTTAATAAATCTAGAACCACGCGAGGAACACCGCCCATTTCTAATGAGCGAAGACGGAAAAGGATTTTTATTTTTTTGTAATTTATCACTTTTAGTTTTTTCAAAATTGTGTTTTTAGTAAAAGAATTTTGGCTTTAAGTGCAAAATTATCAAAATTATTTTATTTTTGTGTCTTAGTGGATAAAGGTTGTTTTTTTAACGAGTTCTTTTGTCTATAATAAAAAATGTAAGATGATTTTAAAGCCTTTAATTTCTATTAATATTCCGATTTTTAATTGCGAGGATTACTTATTAAGATGTTTAAATTCTGTGAAGGAGCAGACCTATAAAAACATAGAAATAGTTTTAGTAAACGATTGTACTAAAGACAATAGTGTAATAATTGCTAATACATTTATTATGGAAAATCCAGAATTAAAAGTAAAATTGATTCAACATGAGGAGAACCAAGGGTTATCAGTTGTAAGAAATACCGGAATAGATGCATCAGTTGGGGATTATATCTTCTTTTTGGATAGTGATGATACAATTACAAAAGATTGTATTGAAGAGCTTGTAAATACAGCCAATGATACAGAAGCAGAGGTGGTAATAGGACAGAATAAATGGATTAATACATTTAATAATACGGAGAAAGATTTTGGTTTTCCAACATTAGCCCCAAAAGATTTTTATTCTGATAACTTGAGTATTCTAGAAGCATACTGTAAAGATTTTTTCCCTACAACTTCTTGGAATAAATTATTTAAAACTAATTTTATAAAAGAAAATAAGATTTATTTTGTACCTAAGTTATATGCTCAAGATGAGCTTTGGTTTTTTCATCTCATGCTAAAAACGAACACGTTAGCTATAAATAGAAAAATAACTTATGATTATTATCTACATAAGGATTCTGTGATTTTTAATAGAACTAAGAAAAATTTTGAAAATTACATTACAATACTTTCTTATTTTGATAATGAATATAGAGCATCTGAATCCGTAGCTAAAAAGAGACTAATAAAAAGAAAGATTGTTAAGTTTAAAAATCTGATAATGGTTTTACAATGGAAAGCAATGAGAGCAGATATAGAATACTGGAAGCTGAATTATAAAAGAATGAAACAAGTATCTAACCTTTCTTTTTTTGAATATTTAGGCTCGGATTTTTCTTTTGAAGAAAAGAAATTTGATTTATTACAAAATCTTCCGACAAATATAGGTTATCATATTTTTAAAAAAAGGTATAGCGGTTAACCCTTGATTCTATAAAACCAAAATATAGTAAAAAAAGATGAGCAAAGAATATAATTATACCACTTTGAGATGCCTTTGTATTGTTTCAAAAGTGTTTTTTTTTCAATTTTTATAAAACCTTCTTTTAATCTTTTTTTATAAAAATCTTTTTCTTTTCCTTGGATTTTCTTTTCATAATGATGATAAACTTTTATTGCAGAGGTAAGGTTTTTATAAGCAACAAATTCAAAAATTTCTTTTCTGTTCTCATAAACGCCATCTTTTTTAAAAATTTCTCTTAAGATTATATCGGTTTTTACGAAATCAGTTTTTTTTAAGTTATATGATTTAGCAGATGAATTATCATAAATGTAATGATGATAAATTCCTTTGCAGGAAATAATTTTGTCTAAAGATTTAAAGATTTGCCTTTCTATAATTTCGTCTCCATTAACAAGCTTCTCCGGAAACCTAAAAGAAATTGCTTTAAATTTGTCTTTGCTTATTAATCCTCTGAAATGAAAATCATACCTTCCTACTGTAAGTTGATATGCATCTGTTCCTTTTATAGAAACTGACTTAAAGTTATCCAAATTGCTTATTTTTTCAAATAGATTGTATGTGTTTCTAACCCTTCCATCTGCATAGTAAGTTTTAACTAGCATAGAAACAGCATCAGAGTCGGGATTTTTAGATAATGCATTTATTGCATTTTCTATTGCATCATGAGAGATTTGATCATCGTGATCAAAAAGCATGATATAATCACCTGAAGCAGTGTCTTGTCCTGCCGCTTTTGCGTACTGCGCTACACCTTCATTTTTTTTATTAATTATAATAATTCTTGGGTCTTTTTTTTCATAATCTTTTAGATGTGCTAATGTTTCATCTGTAGAACCATCATTTACACATATAAACTCTATGTTTTCATAAGTTTGGTTTAATAGGCTTTTCATAGCTCTATGTACAAAGTCACCAAGTTTTACAGAATTGTAAAACGTTGTTATAATTGATATTTTCGGAAATATTATTTCTGTCATTTATAAAGTTTTTTAAGATATTTGATGCTAGGTTTTTCCACAAAGAGATAAAGGGAGTATGATATGAAAATCATCATTAAAGAAACAATAAAAATAGCTAAAACAATATTTAACTTAAATTTATAGACGAGTATATTAATCAAGAATACCCCCGTCAAGTTATGTATTAAGTATAGACTATACGATATTTTTCCTAAAAAAAGCAGAGGTTGAATGGTTAAAAATAATAATTTGTTTAAAATGAAAGCATAGAATAATGTATATATAATGGCAAGTACAAATGAATATTCAATAAAATTAAGGACCTCTTTGTTTTTATAAAAATTAGGGAAAGTAGTTAGCTGTGTTATAAAAGTAAAAAGAATGAGAAGATTTGGGAGTAGTAATTTAGGATTGGTTTTCAATTTAAAAAATAATATTCCCGCAAAAAAGAGAGGGAAATATGTTAAGATTTTAAATATTACAGTAATTTTTTTAAAAAAAAATAAAACATTATCGTTATATAAAGATAAAACATTTATGGTGAGGCATATAAGAGAAAAAATAAAACAAGGAATTTCTATTTTTTTTGGTCGTAAAATAAGGATTATTAAAATAAAAACGTAGAAAGCAATCTCGACCTGTAATGTCCAAAAAGGACTGTCTAGATTGATTTCATTAAAATAAACCTGTAGCATTGTTATATTTAAAAAAATGCGCTTTAGGTTTGGAATAGAGGAGTCAAAAAAAAACATTTTAAAAAAATATATTCCGATATCCCAAAAAATAACAAACCAATACGCAGGATATAGTCTAGAAAATCTATTCCAAATGAATTTTGATTTTGAATCATTAGATTGTACACTTAAAAATATGACAAAACCACTAATTATAAAAAATAAATCAACACCTAGGCATCCCCAATTAAACATGAAAATATTAAATTCTGTGGTGTAATGAAAAATCATTACACTAATTGCTGCAATACCTCTAAAAGAATCTAAAACAAGTAGTCTATTGTTGTTCATATATTAAATTATAATAACTTAAACTTTTAGAATTAGCTCTAAGAGAGTCTAAAAGTTTTTCAAAATTAGAACTAATTTTTAAATCTTTTTTTATTGCAAAAGTGTATTCTGAAATTCTACTTGGGTCTTTTCTGTATCTCAAAAAATAGACATCATATTTATCCCAATTATTAGACAAATAAATGATAGATTGCTGAGTAGCGAGAGGTACTTTAGAGAATTTTGCGTGCTCCCATATTTCATTTAAATTATAAGAGTTTTTAAATTCTGATATCGTATTTACTTTTTTGTATAATTTTTTATTAAATTTTTCTGGAGACATTTTGTTAGGTCTCATATAATAGATAACATCAGGGTTAATAGAAGAATAATATTTTTGATCAAGTTTATTTTTTGCTGTAAAAGGAGTGTTGAGACCTACAAGATCTATTAATTTATTATTCTTAGTTTGAAAGAAAGAGAAAAAGCCTGCCTCTGTTAATGCAATCGTTTCATTTCCTTTTAGTAATTTTTTAGAAAATTCTGAGGTAAACTCTGGGATAGAAATTTCTAAATTAGGTTTTTTATTAAATCTATAAAAAAGCTCATTTATGGTTTTTAATCCTGCCATTAAAAATAGTATTGGGATAAGATATAAAATATAGTTCTTGTGCTTATTTTCTATTTTTATGCTTGCCACAATAGACGAAATTACATATACCATTGATATTATAATTGTTGCTTGAAATCTAAACCCGATATTCTGAGACTGATGAGAAACACTAAGGAATATATAAAGTAAAAATGCAGGAAACAGCAGTAATATTTTTTTTGAGGTATATTTTTTATAGAAAATACTTAGTGCTATGATAATGAAAACATAAATGAAAAAATGTTTATAAAAAAGAGAATTGTGAATATTATTTTTTAAATTAACAATAGCTCCTCCAGTTTGTTTTACATATAACGGTAAAGGCAAGATATTACCAAAATATTGATAGCGCCAAAAAAAGTAAACAATACCTATAATTATTGCAATAAATGAATTGATAAAGAAAATTTTCTTTATATTATTTCTCTTTTCTGAATAGATGTAATATAAAGATATAGTAGCCAAACCCGTACCAAGCAATACACCATCTGGTCTAAATAACCCTAATAAAATAGAGAATAAAGGAATGAATTGCAGATTTTTTCTATGATCAATATAATACAAAGGAATAATAAATAATCCGCAATAAAGTAATACACTAAATCCGCCTAGGGCAGCCATAGTAGGATAAAAAAGTAACCAAAATACAGCGATACTACCAAAAATAATTTTGTCTGATACTACATTAAATTTAGATAAAACATTGGAAAGAAATAATGTTACTAAAAAAACACCCACAGAATTTAAAATAATTGCTGATGTACCAATATCAAATCCTAGTTTTGATATACCAATAATCATAATAAGCCAAAGAAAATCTGTAGCTCCTTCAATGGGAGATGCATTGGGATAATATGTTATGCCGTATCCTTTATTAAACATGTCTGCATAACGATAAAGAATGTATGCGTCTTCATCAAAATGAGAATAAGAGATTACAGAAATGTTAAACGCGAAGTATGTAACAGCAATAAGAAATGCTAAAAAATAACTACTTGTTTTCATGTAAAAGTTTTTCTAGTTCATAATACGATAAAGGTCTTTCTTTATACATATTTTCGAATAATTTATCTATAGAGTTTTTTCTTTGATTAAAGTTTTTACTAAAGGCATAAACATAATCAAAGCGATTGTTTTGATCTAAATTTATAAAATAAACATCATATTTCTCCCAATTATTATATAAAAATAAAATAGATTGTTTCATTGAAACTGTAATTTTTGATTTTGTTTTATCATTTTTTAGGTCTAAAATGTTTTTGAATTTGAATAGAGGTATAAATTCACTTTTATTAGTAAATTTTACAGCTAATTTGCCATGACTACTTTTATTTTTTGCAAAGTCATTTTGCCCCCAAAAAAATAATAGATGAGGATTTTGAGATTCTAAATATTTTTGATCAAGATTATTCTTTGCCACATATTCCGTATTAAGCCCTACCAAATCTATTATAGGATTTTCTTTTTGTTGGTAATATGCTAATCTACCAGCTTCAGTAAGCGCTATTGTTTCTTTGCCTGTCAATACTTCTGTAGAAAGTTTGTAGGCAAAAAGTGAGGTTAAACTTTTAGATGGTTTAAAATAATACGTAATATAATTAATAGTTTTAATTGAAGAAACAGAAATGATAAAGGTTACTACAAAGAGACTAAAGTTTTTAATGTAGGTACTTTGGAATTGGGTTTTTGATAAAATAGAAATGCTACTATAAATAAAAAATATAATTATAGGAGCTTGAAATCTAAAACCTATATTTTGACTTTGTTTGGATATTAAAAAAGAAAGATAATGAATGAAGAAAGGAATACTTAATAAGATAAATTTTTTTCTCAGATTTTTATTACCTACAAGCAAGCTTATTATAAAACCTATAAAGTATAAATAAAACTGTTTGTATTCTAACGATTGTTTAAAATTAAAAAATACATTGTTAAGAACTCTTTCAGATGATTTTACATACAACGGCAAAGGAAGCAAATTGCCAAAATATTCATATCGCCATGTAAAATAGGCTAAACCTATTAGAACACTAATAAAAGAATTAATTATAATTTTTTTATATTGTTTTTTGTTGGCTAAAAAAAAAGTAATTAAGACAATAAATACGCCAATAATTACACCATCTGGTCTAATTAGCCCAAGAGTTAAAGCTAAAAATGGGGATAGGTAAAACTTCTCCTTTCTGTCAATCAAATATAGCATTAGGACTATAAAAAAACAATAAAAAAGAACACTAAATCCACCCAATGCAGCTACTAACGGGAAGAATAGTATCCACATAAAACATATAGGAAATAAAATAAAGTTGTTTTTTATAGTTTCACTCAATAGCAAAATAAAGATATATGTAATCCCAAATACCCCAATACTATTAAGAATAACAGCAGAAGTACCTATGTCTAATCCCAATTTTGATGTTGCAATAATACAAACAAGCCAAAGGAAATCAGTAGCACCTTCTATAGGAACAGCATTAGGATAAAATGTAATACCATATCCTTTATTAAACATATCTGCGTAGCGAAAAAGAATATATGCATCTTCGTCAAAATGAGAGTAACTAAGTAAATGAGAATTGTATAAAAAATATATTATAGAAAATATTAATGATATTATAATAAAAGATAATTTTTTTTTCATTCGTTTGTGTTTGTGTTTTTGGATTTTATTTCATATTGATAGTTTTTTCAGTGTAAATTGGCTAAAGTTTTTTAGGACTATAAATTGTAAGTATATTTTATTTACCAAAAAAAGTTACCATTTAAGTTTTCTTTTTATTTTTTTTAGAAGTGTGTTTTCTTTTTGGAAAATAAATTTCGGTAAGTGTTTTATACTATCAACTTCTTTACCATATAGTTTTTTTATGTTTCTTCTTTTAGTAGCGTTTAATATTACATTATGCCAAGTTTCGTTCTTTATTTTGATTTTCGTTTCATCGTGAGAAAGTCCTGTTTTATGAATTCGGTATAAGTAAAGTGGTTTTTTTATAAATTTGAAATTGCCGATTTCGTACAATTTTAAATAAAAATCAATATCCTCTACTACTTTATAATCTTCTATTATGCCTTCTGTTTTTAAGTAAGCATCTTTTCTAAAGGTAAAAAAATGAGCTATTTCAAAATGTATATTAAAAAAATAGGGATTGTTGTTTTTTATTTTACGTGTATTGGGAAATTTTTTTTGAATGTTTAAATGTTCATCACAAAGATAGAATTCAGAATACGCAGCAACAATTTGAGAGTTTTCATAGATTTTTAATAAAGATTCTATGGCATCTGGAAGTAAAGCATCATCTGGGTCTAAAAATCCACAAATGTCCCCATTTGCTAAGTTCACGCATTTTTTTTTGGTGTAACCTACCCCGTTATTTTTTTCGTTTTGGTAAATTTTTACTCTACTATCATCTTTGGTAATGAGCTTAATTTTTTCAAAAGAATCATCTGTAGAACAATCATCTACAATCACAATTTCGAAGTTTGTAATTGTTTGTTTTTTCAGACTCTTATAACATTCCAAGAAAAACTGATAATTATTGTAATGAGCTATTAAAACAGAAAACGTCATTCTTTTTGGTTTTTAATCATTAGTTCTTGGTTATTTATTACCACAGAACCAGCAGGAATGTTTTTGTAAATAATACAGCCAGCACCTATTACACAATTGTTGCCAATTTCTACTCCTTTTAATACAATCACATTACTGCCAAGCCAGCAGTTATTGCCAATTTTAATAGGAGAGGTGTTAAATTTTTTATGCTCTATTTTTTCTTTAGAATATTGGTGATTATGGTCATATAATTTTACAGATTCTCCAAATAAAGTATTCTCGCCAATTTCTATTTTTTCTAAACAATTAATAGAACAAGAATTATTCATAAAAAAGCTTTCAGCAATATCTAACTTTGCATTCTTTCCCACAACAAAACTACAGTTATTTCTAATTTCTATTTTTTCACCGAAATTAATAACTCCATCAGCAGATATAATAGAACTTGTGTAATTCCCAATTTTTGTAGTATTAGGAATTATAGAATTTTTGTTTTTTCTAAATTCTGAAAAAATTTTTCTCTTCAGAATGTATTGGATAAGTTTGTAAATCAAATTTAAAAGGGTATTTCTTTCACAAATTTATCAAAATAATTCTATTTTTTCTAAAACAATTTTTAAGATGTCTATTTCATTTAGCATTTTGGATAATATTTTGTAAGGGGTTTCATTTGCGTTTTTTTAGTTTTTTTAAAACCTTATCCTTTAAGTATTGAATAATATAACTTAAAGGAATTTGATCTAGAATCTGGTCTATAGTATAAACTTTTCTGTTATAGACTAGATCTTTTACTACAGCCTTTCCGTTTTGTTTCTCTACTAAATATTTTAAGCTACCATACATGTTCACCATATCTTTATAGGTTGTTTTTTGTTTTTGATCAAGCCAAGAACCTTCAAAATGATGAATTACAAAATTTTTTGGCACGTCTAAAGAGAAAAAATGTGAGGGGAATAAGCTTATTCCATTTTCTAATTCTTGATATTTATCTTCTATGGAAGCATGGTATTTCGTTTTAAGAAGCTCAGAAAATATATCGGTATTAGATTTTATTTTAAATTCTTTTTGTGAAAGGTAATAATCAAAAAGTTCTTTTATAAAGCTATGATTTGGTATGCTAGCGAAAAAGGCAGAGAAAGGTCTTCCTTTAAATTCATAGCCACAGATTACCTGATGATTAAGAAGTTCGTCAAAATTTCTAGTGACTTCCATATCTGTATCCAGATAGAAGCCTCCATTTTCAAAAACTGCTTTCAGTCTAGCAAAATCAGAAACAAAAGCCCATTTTTTTTGCTCATACGCTTGTTGTACATATGGATGTTGATCAATATCAAAGTTGTTTTCGTTCCATTCAATGATTTGATAGTCAGGCAGATATTTTTTCCAGGTTTTAATGCATTCTAGAACATGATTCGGTTTTGGCGATTTTCCAAACCAGCAATAGTGTATAATTTTCGGAATCATTTCATATTTTGTTTAAAATAATTGTTCCATTTTTTCATAATGTTATCAATCAAATAGTCTTTTGACCTTTGATTTGCTGCATTTCCCATACTTTCTAAAAGTGTGGCGTTGCTCATAAGGATTTCTAATTTTTCTGCAAAAAGGTTTATGTTTTTAGGAGGAATTAAAAATCCTGATTTTTCATTTTTAATTAAATCACTTGGTCCGCAATTACAATCAAAAGCAACGGATGGCAATCCAAAGGCCATAGACTCCATCAGAACAAGAGGAAGCCCTTCAAATCTAGAAGGTAAAACAAATATTGATGAGTTTAAATAAATGTCTTCTACCGACCTAGAAGGAGAAAGTATTTCACAATTTTTTAGTTCAAGATTTTTAATTTGAATTTCTAATTCTTCTTTTAGGTGACCATCACCATAGATTTCTAATTTCCAATCTGGATACTTGTAGTGTATTCTATGCCATATTTTAAGAAGGTAATCAAAACCTTTTTGAGGGGTCAATCGGCCAAGCGCAATTATTTTTTTTGTGTCTAATTTTGATTTTTTTTCTGTAAAAATTGTAATAGGATTATTAATAGCGATTACGTTATTTATGTCTTTTTCCCAAAAATTTTTATCTTTTTCAGTTAGTACAATAAAATTTTTATACCCTTTATATTTTTTTAGTTCTTTTTTGTAATAATAATAATTTTTCCAGCCTTGTATTGAAAGTAGGGTTGAATTTTTTTTGAGGATATAAAGATTAGATACTAGATATGTAAAATGAAATTCAACAATTTTTATACTGCTATCTTTTATTTTATATAAAAAATCAAATTCTTTTCCTGAAGCAGCACTTACAGAGAAATTTGCTTTTTCTTCGAAAAGAATTTTTTCTATTTTTTCTTTAAGATTTCTATTAAAATTTAGATTGATTTTTTTTAGTTCAGAAGCCGAGAGCGTTTTTTTATCAATAAATATAGGGTCTTCTAGTTCTAGATCTATTTGTTTAATATTCTGGCTTAGTGCAAAGAAATTTTCGCGCTTTCTTTGTCTATAATTAACCAATACAATGTCATATTTTAGGACATCTGCTAAATAATTAAGTTTTACAGTGAGTACACGTTCTATGCCTCCTGCGCTATGCATACTTGGATAAAAATAAACAATCTTCATCAGCTTAATCTTTACATTATTTGTAATATTTATTAATAATATTTTCTAGGTAATTATTTACATCTGTATTGCGAAAATATGCTTTAATATTTTGTATGTCTATAGAGTAGCTTTCACCAATTTCTATATACTCTTTTTCAGTTTTTGTTTTCAATATTTTTTCAAAATTATTAACCAAATTTTCAATAGCGATATTTTCTTTAAAAGCAATATTTATGATTTTATTTTTAATATTATTGCTAATAATGTTATGGCTGATTTTTACTACATCTTCCACATCTATCAAATTTCTTTTAGCATTTTTATGGATGGTTATTTTCTTTTTATTTAAAATGGAAGAGTAAATATAGTTCATAAGCAAATTGGGATTTCCACCTTTGCCTACAGCATTGCTTACCCTTAGAATGAGATAGTTACTGGCTTTGTTTATGATGATTTGCTCCATTTTTAGTTTATGTAAGACATAAGGACTGCCGTTTTTAGAAGAATCATAGATGCTACATGTACTAAAATAGACAAATTGTTTTTGGGGATTATCTTCCAAAATTTTGTGAATTAAATTTTCTTCTCTATTAAATTCCTTTTCACTTATTTCAGATGAATTAGATACTCCAAGATCGGAAGAGCAC
>ERZ650302.1732-NODE-1732-length-12060-cov-5.927197_pt1 | contig 12060 bp, 14 predicted proteins | sample MGYA00376238_ERZ650302 | MGnify/ENA primary metagenome ERZ650302 (study PRJEB26733, sample SAMN07839298) | wastewater metagenome | biome: urban; feature: wastewater treatment plant; material: waste water | place: USA: North Carolina | collected 2016-04-28 ... | reverse complement strand
CCAAAGAAGAATTAATTGAGAAAGCACAAAGTGCAGAACAAGAATATTTTTTATTATCTGCTGGATCATTAAATCATTCTAAAATTTGTAACGCTGCATTTGATGCATTGGAATACTACAAACAAGTAGGCGATGCAGAAAAAATCAAACTTTTTGAATATATTGTTGTTGATGACAAGTGCCTATAATTAGGAAGTACTTCCACTCTAAATATATACAAGCCTGTCCCAAACTAAGCACAATCTCGTATTGTGCTTTTTGTTATGGCTAAAAAAGATAAATCTCAAAAACAAGCGTTAGAAACTACTCAAACATCCGATGTGGCTTGGTTAACAAACCAGTGGCAAGAACATCCTGTTGTGGGTCTAACGCCTGCACGCCTCCATAAATTACTCCTCGGTGCTGAACAAGGTAGTCTTCAAGCTCAAGCTGATCTTTTTGCAGATATGGAAGAACGTGATGGTCATATCTTTAGTGAAATGGACAAACGTCGCAAAGGTGTAAATGGCTTACCTTGGGGAATAAACCCTCCTAAAAATGCAACAGACCAAGAAAAAAAGATTGCTGAAGAAGTCAAAGAATGGATTGATGAAATCCAAGACTTTGAAATGTTCTTATTTGATGCAATGGATGCTGTTGGTCATGGCTATAGCTGCCAAGAAATCAAATGGGAACGTATAGGCTCACTATGGCTACCTGCAAGTTTTGAGCACCAATTAGCACGCAATTTTATGACTCCAGTTGATCGCCCCAATGAACTACGTCTTAATGATGGATCAATGGAAGGTGCTGAATTTTGGGATTTTGGTTGGTTTATTCACCGCCATAAGGCTAAGTCTGGTTATATTGCACGTTCAGGTTTACACCGTGTTTTGTCTTGGCCATTCTTATTCAAGAATTACGGCATTCGTGATGTCATGGAATTCTTAGAAATTTATGGCTTGCCAATTCGTATCGGTCAATATGCTGAAGGCGCAACAGCTGAAGAGAAAATGACACTGCTACGCGCTGTTATGAGTATCGGACGTAATGCTGGAGGTATTATTCCGAAAGGCATGACCATTGATTTTGAAAGTGCTGCAAATGGTGACACTGATAATCATATGGCGTTAATCAAATGGTGTGAGCAAACCCAATCAAAAATTATTGTGGGTGGGACTTTACTTAGCCAGGCTGATGGTAAAACCAGTACTAATGCACAAAGCCAAACACATGAAAATCAATTTGAAGTCATTGTTAAATCGGATTCTAAACAGCTTGCAAGATCAATTAATGATTCATTAATTACGCATTTAATGCGTTTGAATTATCCAAATATTACACCTGATCGTTATCCAAAATTCTACTTTGATTTGACTGAAACGGAAGACTTAAAGGCGTTCAGTGAATCGATTGGTGCTCTAGTCGATAACGGTATGAAAATTCCTGTTCGATGGGCACATGAGCGAACTGGCATACCAATGCCTACGGATGAAAATGAAGAGGTTCTAACAAAACAATCGAAAGAAATGAATTCAGATTTTCGTAATCTTGCAGCCAATACTTTTTCTCCTCGACTTCTAACGCAATCACTAGCTGCGAATACTGCAAATGTTCCGTTAGAAGATCAAGCGATGCGGTTGCTTTTAAAGGAACAAGACGAAAATAGCCAGGTAATTTCGGAGCAATGGCTCACTGAATTGGTTAAGAAAATTCAAGCTGGTAGCAATGAGGAAGAAGTACTTCATCTGCTTTCTGAGCTACATCCACACGATGATGAACCTGCCCTTCAAGAGAAATTAACGCAGCTGATCTTTGCTTGTGAAATGCTTGGTCGCTTAAGTGCTGAAGCTGAGGTTGAATAATGCCCACACCTCAACGCCCTGAATTGAATGCTCTATTTCATAAACCACCCGAAGAAGCGATTCAATACTTAAAAAACAAAGGTTATAAAATCGGATGGGATTGGCATCAAACCTTAGATGATGCACATAGTCGTGCATTCACTGTGGCAAAAGTTGCTAAATTAGACTTGCTTCAGGACATTAAGAAATCATTAATCACGGCTTTGGAAAAAGGTCAAAGTCTTGAAAAGTGGAAAGCTGAAATTACCCCAATACTTCAAGAAAAAGGTTGGTGGGGTAAAAAAACTGTGATCAATCCTGCTGGTCAAGAGCAAGAAGTTCAGCTTGGATCTCCTCGACGTTTACGCACTATTTATCATACCAATATGCGTTCAGCTTTTAGTGCTGGGCGTTATAAAGCAATGATGGAGTCTATTGATACACGCCCATATTGGGAGTATCGACACATTACGATGGTGAACTATCGTGAAGAGCATAAATCATGGAATGGTCGTATTTTAAGAGCTGATGACCCATTTTGGACAATTGCCTACCCTCCTTCAAAATTTGGTTGTAATTGCCGTGTTATTGCTAGATCTGAACGTGAAGTTGATGGTAAAGAAATTTTAAGTAGTGACGGCTATCAAACTCAATATTCTGAAAAGATTGGGGTGGATAGTTTTACAGGTGCTGATGTTTATGCGACACGTCAACGCTTTGACATTCCAACTAAAGATGGAGTCATAAGCTTTAGCCCTGCGGCAGGATTCAACAGTTCACCAGCAACAAGCTATGCTGTGGACCAGGTATTGACTGAACGTGCTCGAAAGTACTTAGGAGATGCTGAAGGTTTAAAGAAAGTCCAACAAGTCTTAACCGCTCCTATTCGCCAAAAAGCACATCAAGCCTTTATTGATAACACTTTAAGTTTCGCTAAGTCACAAGCTAAAACAAGCACGGTTGGCGTATTCCAAACTGAAGAAGTCGCATACTTGCTTAAAAAAGGACAAACAATTGAAAGTCCTATCATTACAGTTGAAGATCGTCTTCTCATTGGTAAAAAAGCCAAGCGCCATGAAAATGCTGGTGATGCGGTAAGCGTAGCTGAATGGCAAGAATTACCCATTCTCATCGCTAACGTTAAAACTGTTTTATACGATGTAAAAAATGATAGTGTTTTGTACATTCTTAAGAGCTTAGATGAGAACGATCCAAAGGTAATCAAGCTTTCATTGCGAGTACAGAATGGCGTAATAGAAATTGTAAGCGTCTTTAAAATATTGGATGGTGCGATTGAAGATGGATTGAATGCTACGCACTATGAATTGATCAGATAAGGAGATGGTGGCTGACTTGCACAGCATAATACTGAATAGACTTTGCTAGACCGTAACCTTTCTATTAGGAAACTACCATCTCAGGAACAGTATAAATTATGAGCGTGATACAAATCAATGATGATGTATTGGTCAAAAAGCTAACTAGAGTTGCTTTAGGAATAAACCGTCCAAAGGATTTGACCTCTGCAATAGCAGGAAGTTTTTTGACTATCGTTGAAGATAACTTTGATGCTCAAGGTCGCCCTGGATGGGCTGGACTTAGCCCAGTCACAGAGGCAAGACGCAAGGCTGGTAAAATTTTAAGTCAGTCTGGTCAACTTCGTGACAGTATTCAGCCAGATTCTAATGATACCGAAGCAAGTATCAGCAGCTCTGATCCTAAAGCACCGACTCATCAATTTGGTGCTAAACAAGGGCAATATGGAAAATCTTCTCGTGGTGGTCCATTACCGTGGGGAGACATTCCAGCGCGACCATTTATGCCTATGGATGAAAATGGTAATTTACAGTCAGAAGCTGAGAGCGCCATCTATGATGATGTTGATTACTTCTATCAAAAACTATTTGATTGATATAAATATAGCGTTAGATAGTCGTTAGATTGTTATTGATGCACTTATAAAAATTAAATCGATGAATCTTGAATGAAATATCTATTGATCGTTAGAACGCATTACAGCGCAAATTATAAAAAGTGAAAAATAAGGAACGTATTCCAACACTAATCCCCTCCTGAATTTTTCATACTCATGTTTCTTAAGTTAGATGCAGAAGTATGAAGCGCACACTCTTAGTTGCTGCATGCTCAATGAGCTTATCAGCACAGTCTGAACATTTTGTGATTATACCTGAAGGTGAATTTCGCGGTATCGATGGTCGCCCATTTGATGCGCCTGCATGGATTCTAACGCCTGAACATGGTCGTGAAATGGTTGCTGTGTTAAATCAACGTAGTGTTGATCTCGTCATTGATTATGAACACAGCACATTAATTGCTAAAGAAAAAGGCGAACCTGCTCCTGCTGCTGGATGGTTAAAACCAAATGGCTTTACCTATGTAGAAGGAGTTGGCTTATGTAGTACTCAATTTGAATGGACCGAAAAAGCTCAAGGCTTTATCGATTCGGGTGAATACAAATACATATCTCCAGTCTTCTTCTATGACACCACTGGAACCATCCTCGGCTTACATAGCGTCGCATTAACAAACACTCCAAATTTAGATCAGTTGCCTGAAGCCAAGCTTGCAGCAGCTGCACAAGAATTTTTAACAACATCTCAGGATTCAGAAATGAACGAAGATTTATTAGAACGTCTGCGTTGGATGTTGAATCTGCCGATTTCAGCAACTGCTGAAGACATTATGGCAGAACTCAGCAAACTGACCGATCAGATTGCAGAAAAAACAGGTACGACAATTGCTGCTAATGCTCAAAACTTATTTGATGCTGTTTCTGCAATTGATCAAATCAAATTAGCTGCAAATAGCCAGGCACAACCCGACCCAAACAAATATGTACCAATGGCGGTGCATAAAGAAGCGTTAGCTCAAGCAACCACTGTAACGGCAAATGCACAAGCAAAAGAAATTGATGATCTCATTTTAGCTGCTTGCTCAGATGGTCGATTGACAGGTAAGGCGACTGTTGATTGGGTCAAAGACCAAGCGAAGACTAACCCAGATTTTGTGAAGTCATACTTAGATGATTTGCCAAAAATCGCAGCATTAAGTCAACAACAAACACAAACCGTTCAAATTGCTGCTAATCATCAAAAGCAAGGTCAATACACACCTGAAGATTTGGAAGTGGCTAAGCAAATGGGCATTGATTTAGGAGCTGGCGCATGAGCAGTATTTTAAGTGGATCTGATCGCCAAACACCACGTCGTGATTTAGGCCTTATTCAAGTTGCTGTAAAAGCAAACGCTATTTGTTATGCAGGGCATATAGCTGTTGTTGGTTCAACAGGATTCGCTGAACCAGGTAAAACAGCAACGGGACTCACCTATCTAGGTATCTTTGATGAAACCATTGATAACACTGGTGGTGCTGATGGGGACGTGTTTGTGATGGTGCGTACACATTCAGCCTTTTTATTTGATAACGCTAGTGCAGATGCAGTTGATCAATCTTTGGTTGGTAAAAAATGCTACATCCACGATTCAAAAACTGTATGCAAAACATCGGCAACAAATACCAAATCAGAAGGCGGTGTTGTTTTAGAAATTACAAATGAAGGAGTATGGGTAGCATGAAAATTAACGGTGCTGTAATTTCAGCAATCTTTCTAGGTTTAAGTCGAGCTTTTAACGGTGCATTTGCTGCTGCTCCAAGCCAATGGCAAGATATTGCTTCAGAAGTACCAAGTTCAGGGAAATACAACGACTATACATGGTTGTCTAACTTTCCAGGCATGAAAGAATGGGTTGGTAAAAAGCAAATCAAAAAACTATCTGAATATACTTACATTCTAGTTAATAAACCATATGAAGCTACTATTGCGGTAAAACGCGATGATATTGAAGATGACCAACTTGGTATCTATTCAGCGCAAGCACAAGGTGCTGGGCACTCGGCAAAACAGTGGCCTGACGAGTTGGTTTTCACTGCCGTGAATAAAGGATTTACCGAAAAATGTTATGACGGTAAAACATTCTTTGCAACTAATCACCCCGTTGGTAAGTCAGGTGTAAGTAACAAAGGGACTAAAAAGCTATCTGCTGCATCCCAAGAAGCAGCAGCGGCATCATATGGTGAAGCTCGTACTGCTCTTATGAGTATGAAAGATGAAGATGGTCGTCCTCTTAACGTCAATCCAAATCTATTGCTTGTCCCACCAGCATTAGAAGCAACTGCGAATGCGTTAATAAATTCTGATCGATTAGATGATGGTAAAGCCAATTTATACAAAGGCACTGCCAAAGTCGTTGTTGCAGCATGGTTAACTAGTCCAGATGCTTGGTTCTTATTGGATACGACAAAACCATTAAAACCATTTATTTATCAACCACGTAAAAAGCCTGAATTTGTTCAACAAACAACAGTTGAATCTGATTCGGTTTTCACCGAGGGCGAATTTAAATTTGGTGCTGAAGCACGCGGTGCGGCTGGTTATGGCCACTGGCAAACTGCTTACGGCTCTGATGGGTCTGCTGCTTAAAGGGGAACGATATGTTTGCAACGCTTGAAGCAATGATTGAAAAATTTGGTGAGCGTCAACTTATTGAACTAACGGACAATCAGCAACCTTATCAAGATGTAATTAACATGAATAAGTTGAATGCTGCAATGAATGAGGCAAACAGCGAAATCGAAGGTTATATTGCATCGCGTTACTCCTTGCCGTTGCAAACCACCCCTCCTTTTCTTCAGTCATTAGCGTGTCATATGGCACGCTACCATGCTTGCACTGGTGCTATGTCTGATAATGATCCAATCAAAACCCGTTATGAAAATGCAGTAAAGTCCTTAAAAGAAATTTCAAAAGGAACTATTGCATTGGGTGGCTCACCTGTTGGTGAAAGCTCACCAGTTCAGACATCTAACAACAGTGTTGTTTTGTCTGTCGGAAGACGTGACTTTGGGGGACGAAGCTGGTGAATTTAAATTTAGCACTTATTGAACAAGCTCTTAAAGATGAAATGGCAGACCAGATTAAAAATAAAGTCTGGCCTTGGGTTCGTGAAATAAAAACCTATGGTGGTGAATTTGATGATGACACGCTGAGTTTTATCAAAACATTTCCAGCGATATGGGTTTCATTTGTAAGTTCAGGTACTCCAACGAAAATCAGTTATAACAAAACTGAATACCCGATCACTTTTGTAGTTTTGGTTGGTGCGCAATCCGTTAGAAATGAAGAAGCTCGTCGTCATGGTGCGGGTTCGGACATTGGTACTTTTTCAATGCTTGATCTTGTTCAAAGGCTTTTAATTGGAAACGACTTGTCTTCTCAAGGTATTAAAGGACTCGCATCTTTAGAACTTGGTAAAACAAAAACCATTTTCAACACAAAAGTTCGAAGTCAATCATTAAGTGTTTTATCTCAAGAATTTACAACCCAATACACAATCATTGCTTCTAATCGAGATCGTGAAGAGCAAGAGACTGAAACAACAATCGAAAGAATTAATTTTGACTATGTCTTTGAGCAACATGAAGAACCAGTTGCAAGTGATTTAGTTGAACTCAAAGAAGGAAATTGATATGAGTGGTGTTCAATCTGGTATTCGTACACCTGGTGTATATACCGCAGTAAATATTAATACTCAGCGTACTGGTCTTATTCCAAATGAACAAAAAGTATTATTTGTAACGACAGATCCTAAAGAGTTGGATCAACCAATTGCAATTTACGATACATCGGATGCTGATGAAAAAATTGGTACGGATAGTAAAGTCACTCGCATGATTAAGGCTGCTGTTAAGACAAACCGTTTGGTCGATGCATACGCAATGCCAATCATTATTGATAAAACAGTTCCTGCTACTCCAGTTGCTGACCTTGATGCAACGTTAGAAGTGATTGAGCCGTTAGGTTTTACGATTCTTGCAATAGATACAGCGCCAACAGTTGGTGATGACACGATGGCATGGACGGATCATTTAAATTTTGTGAGTGATGCGATTGAACAGCGCCCTGCTATTTTAGTCATTCCATTTACTGATATTGATGATGCAACTGCATTTGCAGAGCAAGCACCAATTGAAACGAGTTATCGTGTCATTATTGCTTGTTATCATGGTGCTACTGGTCAAGAAGCTGAAATTGCTGGTGCGATGGCTGCTGCTTTAGCAGACTCTAACGACCCTGCCGTACCATTTAATGGGGTAAATTTAGAGGGTGTTAGTCCTGTTGAAAACAAATACAAGCTTACTTTTGAGCGTCAAGAGCGTGCATTAAAAGCTGGTGTTTGTGTGATTGCAACAGGAGCAGACGGCAAGCCTGAAATCATTCGTGCTGTTTCTACATTCCGCAAGAACCCAGATACAGGTTTAGCAGATGACATCATGCTAGATATTAATGGTGCACTGGTAATTGACTATGTCCGTAAAGTCATGCGTACTGCTGCATCTAAAGAACGTCGTCGTAAAAACACAGCAGCTCAGCGTCGTAACTTACGTTCAATCTTCTTAGCTGAAGCTAAAAAATTAGACGATGCTGAAATTCTACAAAATGTCCAAGAAACAGCTGATCAACTGGTTGTTGAGCAGGACAGTACTGATCGTTATCGTGTGAATGCGACCATCCCTGCGGATTGGGTGCGTGGTATGCACGTTATCGCGGCAACGTTGAATGTCTACTAAATTATGGTAGTTAAAAAATCCCCCTTTATTGGGGGCTTTTTTTTGGAAAGTGTTCCGTTATTAAAATAAGAAAGCACATGTAAAAGTAAGGCATCCTTAATAAGAGGCTTTAAAAATGGCTGAAGTTGCAGTTGGTGCAATTGTTCTCATTGTTGATGGCAATGAATACGACTGCGTAAGTTGTGAAGCGCAAAAAGGAACTGGTCGTAAACCTATTGCCACAATGAATCGCAAACGCGTAAACAAATACCGTACTCAAGGTGTGAAATCGTACAACCTAAGTATTTCCGTTGTTATTCCTAATGGTAAAGACACTATCGATTGGGACAATATCGAAGATGCACGCATCACCGTAGAAAACCCTGAAGGCGGTTTCCGTGAAACTTATCTTGATTGCAGTTCAACTGAAGTAAGTGACTCATTCTCTGTTGAAGGTGAAACTCGTCGTAATTTATCGATGTTTGCACTTAGTATGATGAAGGAATCAATGTAATGGACCGCTTAGAAATTGAAGGTGAATTACCCGTTGCACTGAAACTTGTTGATGGTCAGACAGAACTTAAACTTAAAAAAGTTGTTATGCATCAAATGACAGCAATTGAGTATGTTGAGTCACAAGCTAAGTTGGAACCAGGTTGTTATATCGGCATTGCCGACATTGCAGCTATGACAAAGTTAATTTCTGAAGATGGTGAAGAATACGAAATTTCATACAACATGCTAGGTCATTCTAGTCGTTCGAATCTTGATTATCTAACGTCACTTAAAGAGAAGCTTGAGGCAAAGGAGAAAGCCGAGAGCTAAAGCTAAGAGCACGGCTAATTCGTGCTCTTATGCATATTGGGATTCCTTATGCAGATGCTTTGCAGACGCCATTACATTTAGCGATGGCTCTGCTTAGTGATGAGCGGCTAGATAATACTCATCAAAAGCCAATAAAAGAATCTAACGCTATTTCAGCCCCTAGAAATACAAACCAGTCGAATAGTGTGAAGTATGTTTCTACAGTTCGAAGACACGCAGGTAAATAATCATGTCTAATGGAAATACGACGGTCTCGCTAACGCTTCAAGTCAAAGGGCAAGCTGCTAGTCAAGAGTTGAAGCGTATTTCTGATGACCAAGTGCGTTCAACTACAAAAATAAACCAGCAATGGACTCAAATCCAAACAGCTCAAGCCAAGTTTACACAAACAGCTAAGGTTGGTAGTCAGGCTGTAGTGAGTACAGCGCGTGCTGGAGACCAACTCCTACGAACCAACAAAATGCTTGAGGGAGTTCTGCGTCAACAATCTATTCAGACAAAACTGCAATCACAGCAATTAAAAACACAAGCTGCATCTGCAAAAAATATGGCTGATTGGATGAAGCGTGTTGAGCAATCCAGCCAGCGGACTAATCAAGAATCCAAAAGTACGATTTCAAATTGGCAAAAGGCTGTTGCTATTGGTGGTGGTGCAATTGCTGCTGGAGCTGTTGTTTCTAACGCAATGCAAAAGCCTCGTGACTATCAACAACAGATGACATACATCACAGCTACAGCAACTGGTGGTCAAGGACTAGCACCAGCACAACGTGCTGAACAAGGTAATTTGTTACATCAATTTGTTAAAGATGCTGTGCGTACAGGTGGCGGAACTCGTGAAGATGCAGCAGCAGCATTAAATGAATTAATTGCCTCAGGTAAATATGATGTTTCAAATGTTGCCCCTGCTTTAAATGCCTCAACACGCACTGCCTTTGCCGCAGGAGCCGATACAGTTGATGCTGCAAAAATGACGTTAGCCATGCAGAACTTTGGTGTTAAAGATTTATCTTTAGCTCAAGATAGAGCATTAAGAGCTGGTCAGGTTGGTAGTTTTGAATATAAAGATATGGCTAAGTTTTTACCTGAACAAATGGCGATGGCGCGTGCTTCAGGTTATAGCGGTGATGATGGTCTTGTTAAATTATTAGCACTAAACCAAACTGCCAAGACAACTGCTTCTGATAGTGCCACTGCGGGTAATAACGTTGTTAACTTACTGCAAAAACTATCAAGTCGCGAATTTAGTGATTCAATTGCTAAGGCTGTAACGAATACAGATGGGCTAGTCACAAAACCTACATTAAATAAAAAGGGAAAAGTAACAGGTCAGGAATTCGACTGGTCCACATATGCAATGCAACAGCGTGAACAAGGTGTGTATGGTGTTGAAGCATTTGTTAAAGTATTGGAGCGTCAATTAGCTGGTAATTCACAGTATGTTCAGTTGCAAAAACAAGCTCAAAATGCAAAGACAGCTGAAGAACGTAAATCTGTACTCAACGATATGAGTAATATCGCCATGGGATCTGAAATGGGTAAAATCATTGCGGATCGTCAAGCACTTATGGCGGCAATGGCTGCTGTTTATAACAAAGATCAAACAGTAGAGTTAGAAGGTAAAATTGGTAGTGCAAAAGGTACTGTTGATGATGAACTTGCTTATGTTAAAACGCAAGAATGGGCAAAAGATCAGGCAATGAATCAAGAAAAGCTCTTTGCTCAGTCTAAAGCATATGATGCGATTTCAGACTCATTAGGTGATTTCAAGGATAAAGTTACAGATGTAGCGAGAGAAAATGAAGGGCTTGCAGCATCTGCTTATGGTGCTGCAACCGCTTTAGCTGCTGTAGCTGCTGCTGGAGTTGCTGGAACTGTCTTATCAGGCGGTAAAGGTGGTGGTGTACTAAGTAAAGCTGGTGGTATTGCACGTGCTGGTGGTGGTGTTTTATCTGCTGCAATAGCATCACCTGTTGGACAGGTCGCAGCAGCAGGAGCTGCTGGCTATACAGCTGGTACAATTATTAGCAAAAACTTTGTAGAAGGTACAAGCTTTGGTGATAAGTTGGGGGAGTCTATAGCAAAAACTTTAGCGTTCTTTGGTAATGACAATGCTAAAGCAGCTGTGGAAGCCCAAGCGCAATATGACAGAATGATTGCTCAACAAGAACAGGCTAATAAACTTTCATCTGACTTGTCAGGCAAATTGAGCACACTCATTTCGGTCACTCAAAACAATAAACCCGTCTTTAACTTCCCAGGGGGATCTCTTCAACAATCCATACTAGGAGGTGGCAAAGAAGAGAAACGTCACGGAGCTGTTCCACCATATTTGCTGGCAAAACCATAGCGTTAGATTAGGAAATTATTCCCCCTTAAATTTTATAATTTTTCTCTTAAGATGAAATTTCGAATATTTATGGAATCAGGTCATGACAGTAAAAAACAGTCGTTTAATCGTAGAAGTAGATGGAGAAGTTGTATTCTCAAGATTTGACATGGAAGGTAAATGTGGCGGTGTAAATTCGTTGGATCAAGAAGTAATGCTAGATGTAAAAACGCAATTAGAGCTTGCGCTTTTACAGGTCCAAGAGCTACTTAACCACAAGTAAGTTCTTTATTTAAGTTTTGAAGAACACTGTTCCAAGTGAGTGATTTGAAAAAAGGATGCCATGGTCTTGGTGCAATAAATTTCATCTGACGACCATGCAACCAAACTGGAACGACTGTACCAGCTAAACCAGCGCTTGAAGCACACCTTTGTAAGGAGTCGACAATGGCAGAT
>ERZ650302.1728-NODE-1728-length-12082-cov-6.563815_pt1 | contig 12082 bp, 4 predicted proteins | sample MGYA00376238_ERZ650302 | MGnify/ENA primary metagenome ERZ650302 (study PRJEB26733, sample SAMN07839298) | wastewater metagenome | biome: urban; feature: wastewater treatment plant; material: waste water | place: USA: North Carolina | collected 2016-04-28 ... | reverse complement strand
ATTTTTGGGCAAACGCTGTTAGCAATCCGCTGTATAAGCCAACCAAACAAATCGCCACGGTACGCATAGACAGTGACGTATTGCTATGGCTCAAGTCTCCAGGCAAGGGCTATCAAACTCGGATGAATGCTATTTTAAGACAGGCCATGTTGACTGAGTTGGCAGAAACGCATTAGTCGCCTATGATATCAGCTAAACCAAGTTTTTGTATTAAAGCTAGGTTTGTGGGTTTATTAGAAGCTATTTAATAGACAAGTTGATTCACAAAAACAGAGGCTAAAAGCCCCTGTTTTTCCGCCTAAATGGTAGTGTTCAAAAAACCAGTGTTTTTTAGACACCTTGACCTTTATCATTTTTATAAATAATCGACTAAATTCTTTAGCGTGCTATTTTCTCCGAATTCTATGCTGACCCCTATAACAAAATTTTGCTTGGTAAATATTTAGACAATCAATTTATTTTTTCTTTGCTAGCATTTCAATAAGTCCCATTTTTAATAAAAATCAAAAATATTAGTAGCTATATACTGCACAGCTATATTTTTTTTAGTAATATGACAAACACTTGTTTATATGGGTATTATTTGATGATAAAACGTTCGATCAGTGAGATTTCAGCAGTTTTTATTATTTCCGATAAGTTGGGCGATTATCATCGAGAGTCCTTAGCAGGTGAAACGGCTTATGATAGCTTTGATAGTCATCACACCCAAATTGTGAATAATCACCAAGGTGGGGCGGGTTATTTTGCTGAAACTCATCATACTGCAAGTTTTAATGTTAATCAAATTGACCAGAGTCACGCTGAACGTGCTATACAGCTTGACAGCCGAGCATTTGGTTCAGTCGATATCCAAACTTCTACAGGTGAATTTTATAACCCAAAATATTACGCCACCGCTGACCAAAGCTATCAGGCAGGGGCAGAAATCATACATGGGGTAGATGGTCTTTTTGCTAAATATGCAGGGCAACATATTGTTGTACCAAGTGACCAGTTAGAGCAAGTATTGCAACACCATCATCATGCCTTAGCCCTTGCCCAAAGTCAGGGGAACATGGATTATTATAATGCTCTTTCTAGCATAGATTTTACTGATAGAGTCGTGGGTGCAGATGGCGTGAGTTCGACACCGCTGACCTACCATGAAGCCCAACAAGGCACACTGGCAATGCAAAACGGTACAATACCAGAGTATGCCCATCACTACACGCTAGTTGATGATATATCTGCCGTTGCTGAAGGGTCAGCGATGGCAATGGGAATGGTGACAGCGGTTGAACTTGCCCCTGCGTTGCTCAATGTCATGGGGAAACTTGCCAATAACCAAGTATCACTTGTAGAAGCAGGCAATGCGTTAATTGCTAATCTAAAAGAGAAAAAGTCTGCTGAAAAAATCGCTCAGACGGGTAAAAAAGTCACTGTTGCAGGAGGTTTAACTTTTGCTACAGGTTTAAATGCAGGACTTGCCACGTTTTTAGTTACTTATGCTTGGGACATCCAATCTCTGTATCGACTCCATCAAGCAGGTCAAATCTCACATTTTGAAATGCTCCAACGTATCAAATTAGCAGGCTTAGATAGAGGGGTAATGAGCTTGCTAACCTATGGGGCGGTAGCGACGGCAGGTCCTTTAGGGTTATTAGTGCCTGTAGTGATTCAATGGTTAGCTATCGATAAAGAGGATGCAAAGCGCTTTGAACATGGCCTAAATGACGTATTTCATGGGTGGATGCGGACGATTAATGCCACTAGCCAGTATAAAGCCGAACAATGGCAACTCAATTATGCCATGGCAACAGGGCAACGCCAACAAATGCTAAACTCTCAAGGCAATCAACAGAAGAATAACGAACAGACACAGCACGACATTACCTTATTTAATCGTACTATCGAACACGATGACTTTATCACAGTTATCGAAACCGAACATAACGTTACGCCCACGCAAATTGAACAAAATGTGGTGAAAAACCTCGCTGTACTGGCAAAAGTCACCGATACCACTGACATTGACCAAGCTATTGGGCGCTTTATGATTGAAAATCATAATAACCAACGTCTTATTGAGTCAGCAGTACTGGATTCAATGGTGCTTCTAGACCCACAAGCCAATAATACTGCCGAACAATTACCTATCGCTACTAATCTGTTACAACGTTTGGGTAATAATTTATTTAGCTCATCAACCAGCGTGCAAGCGGGGCAAATTGATAAGCTGATGACCGCCCAAATCGCCGCCATGCGAATGCTACAAGGTTTGCAACATGACCAGTCCATGTCGCTAGAATTTATTACTTTATTGCAAAAACGCATTGGTAATTTTGAAGCTAGTTTGAATAAAATCCACACCCAACACGCTCAAGATTTGAGCCAATTGTATCAATCAATGGCTCAAATGTACGTCAAATTACGCAATCGCCTAATTGAAAATGAACAGCGCATTCAAAATCTTGAACGTAATCTTGCTTTACAAGAATGGCTCAATCATACCAACGCTCGTAAATACCATGGGCAAACACTCATGCAGTTAGATGAGAGCCTACGCTTGGCAACCGTTATCAATGAATTTATCCACTTAACCGAAGGCAAATGGACACAAAAAGACTTACTCACGCTTGATGAAATGTTGTATCGGGTGCATTTAAACACACCTGAAGCACAAGGTTATTTTGAAAACATATTTAACAATAAAAAGTTATCAAATAACTTATTTGATAAATTAAAGCTAATTGACCGAAAAACCATCGCTGATGAAGCTGATACCACTTGGATTACTCAAGTCTATCAGCAGCAGCCCACTACCCTACCTGCGATTTTTAACCAACAAGTTAGCTTAAAAAATGGTATTTGGGACAACGTGCTTACCTTGCTGTGGTGTATAAAAGCAGCAGAAATCCGCCCTTATCGCTTACAAGCCATGGAACGACAAAAGCAAAATTGGCTTACTGCGATTGATAAAATCACCGATTTAATTAATGAAGGAATATTATCCAAATCGCTAACTAAACAAGTGGAATTATTGAAACAGGAAATTACCGCTTTTAAACTGGTTGTGCCGATTATTGGTAAATATAGCGTGGGTAAATCGACCTTACTCAATACTTGGCTAGAAACCAGTATTCAAAACACCGATTTAGGAGCTTGTACTTCTGTTCCGACAGAGTTTCACTATGCTTCGCAAGTTAGCGATGAAAAATTAGTCTTGGCTTATTTGGATGACGAAGGAATACTTGCCAAAGAAACAACCTTAATTGCTAACTATCCGCTGATTAATCAAGGTAAACTCCCCATTCCCAATCGCTTGCAACATTTAGAGTTACATTTACATTTACCTGCTTTGGCATTGCACCCAGACTTGGTGTTAGTCGACACCCCAGGCCTAGAATCCAATGTCGGCTCACACGAACAAGCTCTCATGCAATATTCAGGCTCAGTAAACAGTAGTTTTATTCTTTGTGCTTCTCGTAACCACTTAGGTGAAGAAGAAAAACAATTTGTTAATCGCCAATATATGTTTGGCAAACCTGTCTCATTGCTAGTGTGTCAAGAAGACTTGATTAATATCCAAGACCGCCCTGCCGTGCGAGCTACGATTGCTACACAAGCTCAAATTGATGCAAATTATGGTTTGGTGCGAGGTTGTTCCGCTCATACAGGCGATATTAAAGGTTTTGCCGATATTCTGAACTTCATCGAAGAGCAAAAAAGTGAAATTTTTGCAGAGAGATTTAGCCAATCTATTGAAGAACTGTTAAACCTTGCCAAACAGGATTTACAACATCAAATCAACAACGACCATTCGCATGAGCAGCTACTTGCCCAAAGAAAAGCCATTGAAATTGCCACCGAAGAACTTGAACGTAGCTATGATAAGCAAAGACGTAATTTAATTGGGTCAGCGAAAGGTAGGCTGTGTATTACAGTGAGTAATACTGTCAAGCAAGCCCTGATGGCACGCCAAAGCCAATATTTATCTATGATGATGAAAAGTGCAGAGAACTGCCAACAAGCCATGCAAGCGGATATGCAAAATGCTATTGAATTATCCGTGGAACAGATTGTTTTTCCTGAAATTCGGGAAGCCGCCCAAGCTATGCAATCAGCAGTTGTATTGGAGCATAAGTCTTTAAATAGTGGGGTATTGGTTGCTTATGATGGCGATCAAACCGATGATAGTAGTTTTATGTTATGGGGCGGTGTTGCAGGCGGTTTAGCGGGAGTGACAATGGGGGTCGCTATGACGACTATGCCATTTATCATGATACCTGGGGCGATTTTGGGCGGTTTTATTGGTAACAGTATTAAGCAGAGTAAAGCCGAACAAGCTCTCTCCGAAGCGACCAATGGCTTAATGTCTCATCTTGATACCTTATTACCAAAGTACATTAGCGACTTAGCAGAATCAGCACTTAATGATATTTATGCCAGCCTCAAAAGCCGAATCGAGGCAGAAAAAGATAAAATTATTGCTATCGACAATCAACTTGAGTTGGATAAATCACAAAAACAAGCTTTGACTGATAAGCTTAATCAGCATTGCCAAGCTATTGAAGCTATTATCAAACAAACCAGTGATAATCAAGTTAGCCTATTATAAAATTTAAGGAATCACTTATTGCTATGATAACTACCAACATACAAACCGAATTTCAAAAACTCCATAATGTTTTAACCCGATTTAAAGCCGATTTACCCTCTAACGATTTATTGGAATTAGACACATTTTTTAAAGTTTATGAAAACAACATTCAATCCGCTATCGAATCGGGGAGGAATCTGCGTATTGCTATTGTCGGGCAGATGAAAGCGGGTAAGTCTTCGTTTTTAAATGCTTTGCTTTTTCCTGTTGATGTGTTGCCAAAAGCTGCGACACCAATGACCGCCGCCCTAACCAAAATTGCCTACGCACCCAAGCCATACGTCGAAATTGAATTTTACAGCCATGCCGACTGGCAACAAATCGAAGAAAACGCCCAAGAATACACCAGACAATATCTGGAAAAAGAATCGGAATTATTACAACAAGCTCAAGCTAGTCAGTCCACATCCTTATTTGGTGGCATGTCTAGATTTGGTAGAAACAATGCCCCAGTAGCCCAACCTAAAACGATTAATTCCGCCAGTATTCAGCAAGAGATTAGTCACGAATTACGCTCTTGTTATGAATTGGTAGAAATTGCCAAAGCCATTAATGTGCATGAATTTTTGGGTAAAACACAGAAAATCGAAGCCGATAACTTGGCAAAGCTTGCCTTGCAAATGACTAATTATGTGGGTAGTACGGGCAAATATACAGCTATTACGAAAATGTTGTCATTGTTCGCCGATGATGAACGGCTAAAAGATATCGAAATCTATGACACCCCTGGTTTTAATGACCCTGTGGTATCACGGGGCACACAAACCCGCAAATTTTTGGGACAATGTGATGTGGTATTTCTATTATCTTCAGTCAATCAGTTTCTAACCAAATCTGACCTTGCTTTACTGCGAGAACAGCTTACCAGTGCAGGTATTGACAGCAAAGCTGTACATATTATCGCCACTCAGCGGGATATTGCCATTAGTATGGACAGAGATTTGGTAACAAAAGCCAAACTACTTGCTCTACAAAAGCCCGAAACCGAGCGAGATAAAGTCACCGTGGGAGCGATGGTTTATTTATTACAACAAAAAATCGAAAGCATGGCTCAACAAACCCTGCAACTCCATTTAACAGGGGATTCAGTGGATGATACCACTCGTAATTTGCTCACTCATTTATTAGAAAAAAAACCTGCAACCGTATCGGCAATTAGTTGGCGAATGGCAGAACAACTACCGAATCTTGGCTCGGACTTGGTAGAAAGCTATCATCGCCTAGTACAAGATACAGGTTATCAGTTTAGCGAAGCTGATTTACGCTCATTTTCCAATATCGTGCCATTAAGGGATATGATGGGTGAGCAGAAACACCAAAAACATGAACTTTTAGCCCGTAAACTTGATAATCTTAGCCAAGGGGCAAACACCTATCTGTTTAATCTCAAACAAAAAACTCTTGCCAATATTGATGAACGCCTAGCCCAACTTGATAACAGTAATATCGACCAACTTAAACGCCGTGAAGAACTGCTTACCAAAAAACTTCGTTCAGGTAAGCAAGGCATTAGTGATACATTGGGAGAAGAATCGGATATTATTTTGGCAAAAGTTGAAGACTTTATTAGTGAGCTTTATCGCCTGCGTGACCAATTCAGCAATATTGAAACTTTAGAATCTAGGTCATATCGTACCGAAACTTATGAGCAAGGTGGTTTTTGGGGTGGACTATTTTCTTTTTTTGGCTCACCGATTTATAGAACTCGGGAAGTCGAAGTCGTTACCACTTACGCCCAGGTGCAAGACAGTATCGAGCAGATCGAAGCCTTTGCCGAAGAAAGTCTGAGTCAATTACAAAATGGGCTTACCACTATTGTTAATATGCAACAACTTAGAAAAAATGTTCTAAAATCTGCCATTGATTTATTTGATACCGAGGATGCCGACTTTGATTTAACATCATTTAAAAGTCAAGTCAACCAATGCTTAGAAGCTTTTAAACCGCCAAAACTGCAATATTCAGCTGATGCTTTTACCAAAAATATTATCCGCCAATTTGGCTCAGGCAAAGTCGATGAAAATCAAATCACACGTTTAAAAACTGCTCACCGCAATGCGTTACGAGATGTGATAGAAGAAGTGGCGAAAGTCGGGCGTTCCGCCAAAATCGATATCGAAAATTATTTTGACCTTATGCAAAATAACCTATTGGAAAATGTTATTAGTGTGATTGAAAAAGACGTAGAATTACTGAAAGCACAGCTCAATAACAAAGAATCTGCCAAACAAAGTCTGGGCGAATTTAAACAGGCATTAGCAACCCTTTAATCAATTAATAAGAACTTTGAGACACGCATGGATTTTGATGCCTTTACATTTGATACGTCGGTTTTGACCCAAGCCGAGGACAGTTCGCAAGATTTATCTTTTCTAAAACAACTACTTACTTCGCCCGTCGAACCGATTGCCGAGGCAAAGCAACAGCTAATACAAACTATCGACTTAGATTTGATACCTCTGATAGCTCGCTATGATTTTGAGCAAACAAATTTTTATGAATCATTGGTGATGGAAGCACTCAGCGATATTGAATTAATTTATATATTATCTAATGTTACTACCCTAAATAAGCCTTATTTTTCCATACAGCATCGCATGAATCCGCAAGAGTTTAAGCAGTTACTAACAGTTTTGCAGATACCTCAATTTTTATACAAGGATTTGGTGGCTTTACAGCAAGTCTTGACCCTTCTACCTTGCTATATTGTCACAGGCGAACTGCATTTTTCATTATCGTTAGTCAATCATTCAGGTAATCAAATTCCTTTGACACCGCAACAGCTTAGCGAACTTTATGATTTACTCACAGCCAACCAAAGCCACCAATCCAATTTAACCAAACTTTTTAAGCTAGTAATTGCTACCCCTTCAACAAGCTTACAAAATATCATTCTTCTATTGGCACAAACAGAAAATGCGGAATCTTATCTCAACTCTCAAATTATTGACTACATTCAAAAAAATCTCAATCATCAACCCAATATTAATCCCTTGCAGAAATTTGAGATGATTGAAAATAGCGTTGAACGTCATATCTCACTCAAGTTAAATACGTTACGAAAGTTGGTATCGGATTTGAATAAAGCCTCTCTTGATGATGACCGCCTGACCCAAGCCCAACGTAATCTACTGAGCGACGAGCTAAAATTCGCCAGACAGCAACTCAAACAAACTGAAACTGACAAAACCGCACTAACTGCATTTTTTCAGAAATTACCAACGCTACCGATATTTGCTAAATATTCCTAACGTTAAATTGTGTTAAGTATTACTTTATCCACTACCGCTACGCTTATTAAGACATCGTCATGACTGCTACTTATGCCCCTGCCTCAAAAATTGATACCTTAATTTATTTGCTTGAATTTGTTCCGACAAGCTTGGATATTCTTGGGGAGTTAAAAAAGCTATTACCAAGTTTAGCAATATTGGATAATGCTCACTATGCCGAGCATTACGAAAAAATTCAACAAATTAGCCAACGTCTCGAGGAAGAAATTACCGATTCACAAATTGTCGAGACGGTTACAGTAGGCTTTGGTGGAGGCTTTAGTGCAGGTAAATCTCGCTTTATCAATAGCTTATTGGGTATCGAGGTGCTGCCTGAAGCGCTAGAGCCTTGTACGGCAGTAGCGACGTATTTATCCCAAGGTGATGAAGAACATTTTATAGCACAAAATGTGTTTCATAAAAAACTGCCTGTTAATGCGGAACAAATTTCCACGCTTAAGCATTTTGTTGGGGCAGATGACAACCAAAACCTTCAAATTAGCGAAATCGTGCGACAAATACATTTTACCACACCAAAAATGCTGTGGAAAAATCTCACTTTTTTGGACACTCCAGGCTACAGTAAAGCCGATAACAGCGAGCACAAAAACTCAGATGAGCAGATTGCCTTAACTCAGCTAAAAAATGTTGATCATATCGTATGGCTAGTGAGTGCCAAAAATGGCATGATGCGAGAAGATGATTTTGCGTTTTTGGAAGAAATACAACCGAAAAATCCGATTTTCATTGTCTTAACGCAAGCAGATTTAGCCAATAGCTTATCGGATGTTAAACAAGTAATGAAAGCGATAAAAACCCATCTGACTAGAAAAGGTATCGACTATGCAGGGATTATGGCGTGGTCTGCTCCCCTTAATCAGAAAACAGGCTCAAAAGTTGCAGGTGATGATATTCAAAAATGGCTAAAAATCATTAACCAACCGCAACATAACGTTGGCTTTCAGTTATTAGAAGACTATATTCAAGAATTAAAACAGCTAGTCAATAATTGTACTTTAAGCCCGTCGTTAGATAAACAAACCAAGGATTTATACAAAAAAATTCAGCTACAACCGGTTGACAATACGCTATTGTTGAATAAAGTCGATCAAACATTCAATTTTTTGTTAGAAGATTTAACCACGCAAGTGTATGTTAATATAGGTGAATATTATACTCAAACTAACGACTTACTCTCTGCCAGCGATTATTTTTTTAAAACTAGTTATTTGCATACATCAATGAGATGGCTAGAAGAAATGGCTTACTCTCATGAAGAGATCGCTGATCGTTTAATAGAATATTATCACGCTACGAATGCACCTAATAAAAAAATTTTAGACACTTATATCGGTTTGATTAAGAATCAATCTCCCAAATCCATTGAAAAGCTATTAGCATTTGTTGACCAAACAACAGATGAAACCATTTTGCGGGAGATCGCCATCTTCTTTGAGCACTTTCAAGAGGATCTTAAAATCGCTACCGATATTCACGTTAAAATCTCCAATAAGGGTGAAAATTTTATCTCTACCCAATGGCTTTTACAGAAGGCTGTTAACAACCAATATACTCTACAAGCTTTGCATCAGTTAGTTCAACAAACTGAATTAGATAATTTGCACTTTGATTATGCTAACATCTTACTGATTTTAAAGAATAATAATGAAGCTTTAAATCTTATCTTTCTATCTGCAAAAATGGGCTATAGCAAAGCCATTGACTGGTTATTTGACGCTAAAAATAATATACAAGCACAGATTATTTTAAAAAATTTAGTTGATGATATGGCACGATCGGACCTATATTATCGATATGCGTTACTAATACAGAGTCAGCAGCAAAAAGAATTAAGTTTACAATACGTTTTAAAATCCGCAACTCTCGACTATTTACCGGCAATTGAGCAAATCGTTAAACTATCAGGCACAGATGAAAAGGTTTATACACATTTTAGGTCTATTACTGAAAATTCTTCATCAGGAATTCTATATTATCAATTGGCACTAATAGAAGAAAGTAAGCATAACCCATCCAAAACTATTAGTTATTTATTAAAAGCTTTTGCCCTTGGAAACCCTGAACCTGAAGAAAAGATAGAGAATTATGCTAATCATTCACATATTGTAAGTTTTAAATTTGCTAAAATTTATGAATCTAAAAGAGATGACTTTGAAAAAGCAGTTAAATATTTCATTCAATCTGTGCGCCTTGCAATAAATCTACCTAATAGCAAAATATTTCAACCAGCTCTCGACAAACTGTCCTACTACGCTCTACAAAAACATAATGCCTCTGCCATCAACGCTTTAATTGATTTTCATAAAAGCAACATAGAAGCCTTTGTTAAACTTACAGAATTACATGTTTTAAACGTTAAAATGCATAGTAATCAAAATTCATTATTTTGGTTAATTAATCGAGCTGAACAACATGTTTTAATTAAAAATTCCTTACTACAGCTTGTTAATTTTGATAAAAGTGAAAATGAAAAATATATATATCAATATTTAGATATTCTATATCGATTCGATGATAGTGATAAGGCTATCGAGACATCTGTTAACTTTGTTAAGGACTATAAAAATAAAGATGAGCTAGCTTTGCAATGGTTAACAGTAAAATCAGGGCAGGATCATCGAATTTCACTTGCTTTAGCAGACATTTATTTACATGATCCTTCTAAGCTGAACATCTCCCAATCGACGAGACACTATGTCAAAGCCGCTCAATTAGGAAGCGAAAAAGCAGTAGATGGGATGTTAGAAATAATCAAATCGTATACAAACGAGTCATCTGTTCAACAATTTATTGATGTTTACTCTACCTGTAATGACACCGTTCAAAAACAGCTTATAAATTTATATGACGAAATTTTAAAACTTGACACATTTTATTATGAAAAGCAACAAAATAGTATTTATAAGTACTTCCATACTGAAGTCTTAAAAGGCAATTATGAATTGTCTCGTTTTGAAAACATCTCAACCAATTACGATAGTACTTTTTTTAAACTACTTTTAGCAGATAGTTATATTAAATCTGGAGCTAAGGATAATTATAAGAGAGCTTATTTAATTTATAAATCCATTGCAGTTAATAGTGATAAAGCTGAATATAATAAGTTTATTTTAGGCTATCCTAAGTTTTATATAGAAACCTCTAATAAAGCAATGAAGTATATTATAAAATTTATTAATGTTTTAATTCACTTTATTAACTCTTTAGTTTACATTTTTGCACTAATCTTTAAAAGAAAAAACCCATTATTTGCTGCTAGTAGGCAACATTTTTGGTCACAGCTTATTGGATATCGACATCCTTTACTAGTGGAACCTCTTAGTTATGAAGTTAATTTTATTACTACTCCCCTAAGGGTAGTTCTAAATAGTTTTATTATGATTGTCGTAGTGGGGACAATTATGATAATAAATTTCACTAGTCATAATCAACAGAAAGTAGAGGTCGATAAAGTAAAGCCTGTGATAATACGACAAGAACCTATCGGTAGTATATCCGTGCCAATACAAACGACCAATAATATTGTATCTTCCACAACAGCAGATGCCAATATGCCAGCTACTGAAAATATATCTACAGTAGAAAATGAACTACCTCCTAGACACATAGATGTAAGTGATGCTAGCAAGATAAATGCAGTTAAACGATTATATAAAGAAGATCTTTATAATAATAATTTTTTGACAGAAGATTTTGAAAAAACATTATATATTAATGAAAACTATCATTGTTTAGATTATAATCCTTTAACTCAAAGTGAAAATCCGAATGAATTATATCATTTATCAAATCTTAAAATTTTAGAAAATGGCAATGTTCAAGTTACAATTTATAATTCTAGGGAAACCGATTTACAATTTGTTATGAAATGTAATAAAGGAAGTTGCTTAGTTGATGATATTATTGAACCTAAAAATGGATGGACTGGTGGTTCAATTAAAAAATCTATAGAAAATCTTTATATTCATGAGGATGTATGCGATTAATTATTTTATAACTTATAATACTCCCCAAAAGCTAGACCAAAAAAACCATCAATTTAAGATAGAATAACCTTTAGAAAAAGAGGTCTATCTAATGATAAAAGTTCGCAAACGTCACAATGCTGAATTTAAAAGCAAAGTTGCCATTGAAGCCATCAAAGAGC
>ERZ650302.1717-NODE-1717-length-12118-cov-7.080660_pt1 | contig 12118 bp, 14 predicted proteins | sample MGYA00376238_ERZ650302 | MGnify/ENA primary metagenome ERZ650302 (study PRJEB26733, sample SAMN07839298) | wastewater metagenome | biome: urban; feature: wastewater treatment plant; material: waste water | place: USA: North Carolina | collected 2016-04-28 ... | reverse complement strand
AACAAATATTTTTAAGCAAGGCGAGGTGGCTAACTTCATTATAGAACTTTCAGTTGATTTATGCTTGCAAAGTATTCAGCCCTCTAAGCAAAATATCATACAAAAAGGTATGTAAAAATCACAAAGAGGGCTAATCACTTTAAACGTGAGGAAAAGGAGAATCGCTACCAAGAAAAACGATAGGCTGTTTGTGAGAAGAAACAATCTCCTTGTTCCAACAAAATAGATCCAAAACGATCAACATTACATGCATTCGGAAGCCCCTGGCATTCTAGACTAAAGGCGCCATGGAAAGCCGCTAACTCTTCAACCGGAAAATTGTAAGTATAAATAACAACGGATGGTTGATTGGTTACAACACTTAGTTTAATTTTCCCATCAGGGCTTAATACTTCTACGGGAGTTGCTACATCTTCCAATATCCATGGGTGATCATAGCCTTTTACGAGGAGATTCTGAGTGTGTTGGCTATTAAAGCCCTGAGAAAACGAAGCAAAATCTCTAAAATCAAAAGGCGTTTCAATTACTTCTTCCAAAACTCCAATTAAAAGATTATCCTCACCAAGTGGGACATAGCGATTTGCTGCGATTCTGATTTGATGCTCCCATACAGACTGTTGGAAATCACCTGTCAAATTAAAATAAACATGGTTGGTTGGATTAAAAATGGTATCCTTATCAGACTCTGCCCGATACTCTACAAAAAGTTCATTTTCATCCGACAATCGATAAGTTGCTAAAACACGTACATCACCAGGAAATCCATCGAAACCATCCTTTAAGGTAATACCAAAGGTAACTTGGTTATTCTCCTGCTCTACACTTGTCTCCCAGTATTGCTCATTTGCAGTATCAGTCCCACCATGGAGGGTTCGACCCGGCTCATTTTCTGTAAGACAGTACTTCACTCCATTTATTTCTGTTTGTGCCCCCGAAATACGACCTGCAACTGGAACAATTGTAGAACCAGGCTACAAATCTGTTCATCTATATTCCTCATCTGTCTAAGCAGAAAGGCGAACATTCCGAACCCCTCCATCTTCCTCAACAGGAAGAAGAACTTCTACGATACGAGCTCCAAAATTTGTCAAACCAACCTTCATACCATTAGCATTCGAAAGGAAGAAATGAAGGGCTTCCCCCTTTCCAAACTGACTTTGTTCAATCATACGAACTCCTATTATTATTGATTTAATATATGAATAGTGTATCATTAATAGGCCATAATAAAAAGGAATCTACAAGAATTCCTTTTTCATTTTATACTAATTATTCTAGCGCTCTGCTTGGCGTTCTGCAAACTCCTCATCGGTCATCATCGAACCACCAAAGTTGGCCGAAGAAGCAAAACGTGTATAACGACGCAGCCAACCACTTGCTATTTTAGGCTTGAATGATTTTAAGTGACGACGACGTTCAGCAAGTACTTCATCATCCACAAGAACATCTATCGTGCGATTGATCAAATCAATCGCTATCTCATCTCCATCCTCTATCAAAGCAATATTTCCACCAGCAGCTGCCTCTGGAGAGACATGACCAATCGCAATCCCTCTAGTTGCACCAGAGAAACGACCATCCGTTATAAGTGCAACATCTTTCCCCAAACCTCGACCGACAATTTTTGAAGTAGGAGCTAACATTTCTGGCATCCCAGGTCCGCCTTGTGGCCCCTCGTAACGAATCACAACAACATGACCTTTCTGAACTGTACCATTATCAATTGCCTCAAGCGCTTCATCTTGAGAATCAAAGCAAAGAGCCTCACCTTTAAATGTTTTTACAGAAGGGTCTACCCCACCTACCTTAATAACGGAACCATCTTGGGCAATATTCCCATAAAGAATGGATAAGCCACCAACTGGTGAGTATGGATGATCTAATGGATGAATAACCTCTTCATTCTTAATCTCACAACCTGAAACATTCTCTTTCAAAGTTCTACCGGTTACAGTTATGCGATCCCCTTTGATAGAACCATTCTTAATCAATTGATTGATAATCGCTGAAACCCCTCCCGCCTCATGTACATCATGCATAGTGTAAGCTGATGACGGAGATAATTTAGAAAGATAAGGTGTTTTTTCAGCGATTTCATTAATATCTTTCAAATCATAGGGAATCCCAGCTTCTCTGGCAATGGCTAGCGTGTGTAATACTGTATTCGTTGACCCTCCCATTGCCATATCCAAAGCAAACGCATCATCTATTGCTTCTTTCGTTACAATGTCTCTAGGTTTAATATTCTTTTTAACATTTTCCATTAAGTATTTGGCAGCTTGGCGAACAAGTTCTCGTCGTTCATCCGACACTGCAAGAATTGTACCATTCCCTGGCAATGCAAGTCCCAATACCTCCATCAAACAATTCATTGAATTGGCTGTAAACATTCCCGAACAAGAACCGCAAGTCGGACAAGCATTTTTTTCTAGAAATTCAAACTCCTGTTCTGACATTTCCCCAGCTTGGTAGCTACCAACTGCCTCAAATAGACTAGAAAGGCTGGCATGATGCCCTGTCATATCGACACCACCCTTCATAGGTCCTCCAGAACAAAATACTGCCGGAACATTGGTTCGCATAGCTGCTAAAATCATTCCAGGAGTAATCTTATCGCAGTTTGGAATATAAAAAACTCCATCAAACCAATGCGCATTGATGACTGTTTCAGCCGCATCTGCTATCAATTCCCTTGAAGGTAAACTGTATCTCATTCCAATGTGCCCCATGGCAATACCGTCATCAACTCCAATGGTGTTAAACTCAAACGGAATCCCACCAGCTTCCCTTATCGCTTCTTTTGCCACATCCGCCAACTCTCTCAAATGTACATGTCCAGGTACAATATCGATGTAGGAATTACAAATCGCAATAAAGGGTTTTTGAAAATCCTTTGCAGACTTCACTTGTCCTGTCGCGTATAATAAGCCACGCGCAGGAGCCTTATCAATCCCGATTTTTATCATATCACTTCTCATTGGATTCTCCTTGTATTTAAAATGATTCCTCACATAACATGTTACCACTTTAAAAGTGAATGTCAATAAATTTTCAGAAAATTTGGTCATTTTTGTTTTTGATCTCTCTGTGAATGGATTCATTCACTGGCACATTATTCCTCTCCATAGATTAAGAATGGTAGGAAGGGGTTTCACAACATGATAGGATAGAGCAATGTATCAAGAAATATGATAAATGATACTCCATACAAAAAGAGACCAGGTTTCTCCAGTCTCAGGATACTTAAAGCAAATTTGACTACAGTATTATTTTTACTTGATGAAGATAATCTCCAACCGAAACAGTCTCTGACTTTCCTCGTTCTCCCGTTTCTAGGCTCGGGCTGAAACAGTCACTTGAACTTCCCTCGCTCTCCTATTTCTGGGCTCGGGCTTTCTGTGGTCACTTTCTTATTTCAAGGTGACCATCTGAAACAGTTCCCCGAACTGTTTCACTCCTCATCATCTTCGCTACTTGTTAATAAGGAATTGACATGAACTAAATTGCTTCTACCAAACTCCACATAGTCTACATCTTCACCTAATAGAACGCCGTTCAAGAAACCAATGACCATAGGCATGTTCATACCTGCATATAGATCAAATTGACCACCATCGAGTAATTTCCGAGAAACTACATTAGCTGGTGTTCCCCCCAACAAATCTGGTAAGCAGAGTAGAGCGTTAAAAGTAATATTTGTCACCATTGCATAATAGTGATCCTCCTTTAAAATTTTTCAAAAAATCCGAATGTTATCTAACCTTGTCCAATAATAGCATAAAGTCTTTAGGTGAATCGCCAGGAACCATTTGAGCGAAGAGCTTCACACCCTTAGCTGCCAATGCATCAAAATCTGCAATATCTTTATCTACCACATTGATTGAACGTGTGACAGACCGTGTTTCAGGAGTCTGAGACATATTCCCAACGTTATGTTCAGGAAGGCTTACACCATACTCCACTAGGCGAAGGAAATTTTCAGGACGACGTGCTACAATAAGCAAGCGTTGAGTATCATATTTTCCTTCTTTAATATTATTTGCAGCTTTATCAATCGGTAAAATAGAAAGTTTTACCCCTGGAGGACAAGCCAACTTCAATCCTTGTTTTTCAATGTCGTTTTGAGCAACTGCGCCATCAATTACCATAATACGACTAATATTCAATTTAGTTTTCCATAAGTTAGCAACTTGACCATGAATCAAACGACCATCGATACGTGTAGCAATAATTGCCATACTCATTTTTCCTTTATTTTAAATCTTTATAGATGGGTTCTTGAGAAAAAGGTAATCTTTCTCTATATTTTCCTTCCGTCTCAAAGACGACTATTTCATTCTCTCCTTTCTTTAAGTATCCTTTTGGAATATAGAGATAGAGAATCGGACCTTTTTCCCAGAAACGTCCAATATTTACATTGTTTACAAATACAACACCTTTACCAAAGCCCGTCATGTCTATGTAAGTATCCGACAAATCTGACAAGTTACAAGTATAGCGATAGAATGCAGGCTGATTTTCTTGCCAAGTCTTACTATAATCAAGAGCTGAAACCGACTCAAGTGGTAGTGGATAGATTTTCCAGTTTCCAATAAAGTGCAGGTCTGCCATCGCTCCTCTTCCCAATCCTTTAGATTGAGTTGGAGCTGTTAGTTTGTGGCCGTAGTTGACACGTCCCATATTCTCCACAAGAATAGCTAAATCCAATTGCTTGCTTTTGAAGTCTAGCGTAATGTCTTCACCAATCTTCGTTTGATATTGTGTTGTAACCTTACACCCATCAGCAAAAACATGAACCCGATCCCGACCATCAATCACACGAAAACGTTCTACTTCTTCCTTATCTTGTTCCAATTCGGTTTTATAGAGAATATAGCCAGTGGATTGATCAAATTGTTCCATATTCTTAGGATAGAATGAATGATGACACTCGCTGATGGCATCAATGGTTTCAAACAAACTAACTCTATTCACTAACTCAGCTGGCTCAAACGCCTTAGCTTTTTTCACTATTGGTTCTGCATAGTCTAATTCTGGAAATCTTTCCATCATCAGCTTTTGAAGAATATAAAACTTCTGCGTTGGATTTCCAGCTTCATCTAGAATTGCACCATAATCATAAGATGTCACCTGAGACAAATCAATTTGACCTCGCGCAGAGCATCCATTCATGAAACCAAAGTTCGTACCTCCGTGAAACATGTAGAGATTAATCGAACCAAATTCAATGCAATCCATGACTGACTGAGCTAGTTCTTCTGGCTCACGACGAATCACTTCATCACCCCAGCGATTGAACCATCCATCCCCAAAATTCCATGCACATCAGTGGCCAAGTCTTTTCATATTCATCAGAGAAAGCTTGCATCATCTGAAAATTTTCGTTCGCTCTTGAACCAAAATTTTCAGTGACCAATATATCATCAGTAATAAGTGAACCTGCACGCAAACAAGCTCTCCATGGACCATCTGATGTGAAGAACGGAGCAGTCAGACCATGTTTACGCATCAAATTCGCAACCGATTTTAAGTAGTCTTTTTCTTTACCATAGGAACCATACTCATTTTCAACTTGAAACATGAGAATGGTTCCTCCTTATGCGAGCTGGAACTTGTCTAATTTAGGAAGAAGAGAAGCGTAATATTCATCTAAGTGCTTCAAATACGTAGGATCACTCGAACGTACTCTCAGCTCTTCCTTCATCAACCAAGCGGGGAGTCCACCTCATTCCCACTCTGCACAAATATAGGTGGAAGGACGTACAATTGCATAAAGCCCTAGTTCTTGAGCAATTCTTAGAAATCGTTCAACATCTAGAATTCCGTCAAAATAAAAATGTCCTTTTTTAGACTCATGCAAATTCCAAGGAACATAAGTCTCAACCGTATTAAACCCAAGAGCCTTTAGGTTGAATAAAGAATGATACCAGTCATCTGGATATACTCGAAAATAGTGAATTGCACCAGATAATATTTTAAATGGCTTTTCATCTAAATAGAATTGATCTTTTATCTGAAAATCACTCATTTCTACCTCCATTTAATCGTTTATTTTTTCTATTAGTATATCAACTCTTTCTTGTGGTTATGTCCAGTACTTTTGGAAAAAATTTTTATATTTTTTTAAGCAAATAGATGTAAAATAATAAATGGGTATTTTTTGCTAAAAAGGCTCCGGAATGATACTAATATCTTTTGATTTTTGTAAGATAATTTAGTATACTAATCACAGAAAGGAGGTATAAAATGAAAGTCCCTAAATATCAACTAATCCAGAATAGCCTTCGTCAACAAATCATTTCGGGAAAATTTGAAAATGGTGATAAATTTTATACAGAAGCAGAATTAACAAAGTTATACAATGTAAGTTCAATTACTGTTATTCGGGCTGTCAATGAGTTAGTTAAAGATGGTTATTTAATTCGCCAACAAGGGAAGGGTACGTTTGTTTCCCGTTCGCGTAAGGGCCGTTTGGTTGAATTTTCAGATGTTGAAATTTTCCCACTTGAAAATGAGCAAGTAATTGTTCTTGCTTGTCAGAAGGGAAATGATACACGAATTCTCGAGAAATTGAACTTAGATAAGAATGACTACTATTATAAAATCGTTCGTATTCGTAAAGCCGACGGAATTCCATTTATTTATCATAATTCTTACATACCTCAACGTTATATTCAAACGCCTGATGCTCCCCTTGAATATTTCCAATCGATCTATCAGCGTCTAAAAATTGATTTTAATATCCACATGTTCGAAGAACCCTTTGTTGAAACAAACGAAGTAAGCTTCCCAACACCCGTGGAAATTGCTAAGGGGTTAGAAATTGATCCAAATCAACCAACTATTTTGCAAAATAAATTGACAACCAATAGTGCTAGTGGAGAAATTATCGAATATACTGAAACTTATAAACATTGGAAATACTATAAATTTGAAATCTCAGCGAATAACCGATAATTCCTTTTGAAACAAACACTTTGCTTCCAATAAATTATAAAAAGATTGTATATAATGGTCATTAACCTGACTTTATATACAATCTTTTTATTATTTACATCATTTACAGAGTTAGTTTTCATTCATTGGCTTATGAACCATCCGATACCGAAATTGGTCAGCCCTCGCAATGCTAAACGTATACTCAATAATACGATTCTTATCATTGTATGATTTTCGTAACAAATGAAGGACAGGGCTATTTCCCCTTACCCCCAAGAGCTTCGCTTCATTATCCAAGGCAATACTAGCATAAAACTCTTCGACCGCCATTCGAATAAATTGATTATATTTTTTAGAGAATACCTCGTATAATGCTGTATTGTCCAAATCTGCAATAGTTAGGCCATCAAATAAAGAGGCAGGAATGTAGGTACGCTCCAACATCATCGGAATACCATCTGCCAAACGTAGTCGTTCTAATTCATAAACATGTTCACCAATATCAATCATCAACTGCTGTGAAATATATTCCGAAGCTTCTATTTCTTGAAATGAAAGAATAATAGTTTGTGGTACCTTACCCATCACTTTCATTTGCTCGGTAAAGCTATAAACCTGAGATAAATCAACAGCTGGTTCTGAAATTTCCGAAACATAGGTCCCTTTACCATGTTTTTTATAGACCAAACCACGTTTTTCTAATTCTTGTAACGCAAGCCGAACTGTAATACGACTTACACCATATAAATGCGTTAATTCTCTCTCCGAAAACAATTTTTCATTTGGCACCATGCTTTCTCGAATTTTCACTTCCAACTCATCCACTAATTGTAAATAGAGTGGTTTTTCTTGGCCATTAATTGACATAGCGCAACCTCACTTCAACTAGGTATATCATATTATACTGTTATTATATCATTTTTTAATAAAATAGACTTTCCAAACCATAAAATGTTCATTCAGATGAGGAATCTAGTTTCCACTGGAAATACTTTAACTTGCATGACGAGTATGTTTGTTCATTAAATAAAACTAACTTCATCAGGCAATGTTATAGTTTCTTGTCCTTGCTTATCTACAACTAATACTGTAGAAGGATAAAATGGATCGAAACGACTTGACAAATCAACCGCCAACACATTTTTATACCGCTCTTGTGAGAAAACTAGGGTAATTTTACCACCTCGGTTTTTAATGGAAAATTGAATCACACTTTTCAAAGGGATAACTCCCTTTAAATAGTTATCAATGACGTACCAGAAACTATCAATCACTTCACCTGGGAGCGAAGTGACAATACCAAAACTTGCATATCTTCCTACCGTCCTATCAAATGCCATCTTTCTACCTCACAGTAAGAAAAAAGCCTGCTAAACAGGTTTTTCTTGAATAACTTTATCGACTTCTCAGTTCTAAATAGCGCTTATACCAGATATTTACATAGGCAGGAGAGAATGGCCCACGTTGATGATTAATCCAATCAACCAATATTTTTACATTTTCCTTCAAAATATAATCAATATCATCTGAATACTTCATATCCTTGCGATGTCGTTCATATTCATCCACATCAAGTAATCTTTTTTCACCATCTGCAAAGACTTTCACATCCAAATCATAATCAATATATTTGAGTGCTTCATTGTCTAATACAAACGGACTAGCAAGATTACAATAATAAGATACACCATTTTCACGAATCATTGCAATGATATTAAACCAGTATTTTTTATGAAAATATACGATAGCTGGTTCTCTTGTTACCCAACGTCTGCCATCATTTTCTGTCACTAAAGTATGATTATTGACTCCAATGATTGCATGTTCTGTTGTCTTTAATACCATGGTATCACGCCAAGTGCGATGGATTTTTCCGTCATGCTTATAACTTTGAATTGTAATAAAGTCGCCTTCTCTTGGTAATTTCACACTGTTACCAACTTTCTACAATTTCAATTTATCTTCATTATTATATCATATTTTTGACACATGTGAAAATATTTCATCACAGATAATTCCTAAGGACTGCCTGAATCTGATCAAACTCGAAACCTTTCCTTGCTAAAGCCTGAATCAAACGTTGCTTCAACTCATATCCATCATATTTTCGACTATATTTTCGATACAGTTTCTCTAATTCCTTACTAATTAAATCGGCTTCCATATTGTCATCTGCAGAAATATCTAACTGACCAACCGTTTTTCTTGCCAAGTCATAGGTAAAACCCTTATTCATTAATCCTTGAACAATCTTATCCTGCAGAGCTCGAATAGGTAATTTATCCTGATACTTTCTAAGCAATTTTTCAGCAACCTTTTCAATCAGATTAGAAAAATCTACCTCAACTAAACAACTATCAATAACAGATTTAGAAATCCCTTTCGTGATTAATTTCTGCCGAATCAGAGCCGGACCCTTGTCACCATTCAACCCATTTTGACGAACGTAGGTTTCCACATAACTCTTATCATCAATCCATCTCTCTTCTTCTAGAGCGGTAATAATCTTTACAGCATTTGCTTCTTTAATTTCATATTTTTTTAAATAATCCAACACTTCTTTTTTTGTTCGTTGTTTGAAAGATAGAAAGTATAATGCTATATTTTTTCCATAAGAGAATTGAGCAAAATCACGAATTTCTTGAAGTTCATTTTCTGTGATTTCCTTATCCTTACTTAGCATAAAACGAACAATGGTATCCTCAGTAATATACAAAGACTCTTTACCATCAAGCTCTAATAAATATAGTCTTTTTTTCTTTTCAATTTTTGTTATTCTCATTCTTTCATTATACAGGAATTTTCGGTAAAATAATAATATGAATCTAAAAGTTAATCAACGAATCCCCTTAAAAATTAAACGAATGGGCATCAATGGAGAAGGAATAGGTTTTTATCAAAAAACGCTTGTCTTTGTTCCCGGTGTTCTTAAAGGTGAAGAAATATATTGTCAAATTACCTCAATCAAACGGAATTTTGTTGAGGCAAAGTTATTGAAAATCAACAAGCAATCCAAATTCCGTGTCACACCACCTTGTGCTATTTATGAAGCCTGTGGCGGTTGCCAAATCATGCACCTCCGCTATGACAAGCAATTGGATTTTAAAAAAGACTTGCTACAGCAAGCACTAAAAAAATTCAAACCTTCTGGCTACGAACAATACACCATCCATCCAACCATTGGAATGGATCAGCCCAGCCACTACCGTGCTAAATTACAATTTCAAACTCGTACTACTAAAGGCAGCGTCAAAGCTGGATTATATGCAGAAAATTCACATCGTCTAATTGGAATTACTGACTGTTATGTCCAGGATCAAGAAACACAGAGAATTATTAACAGTGTTGCGGAACTCCTCACTAAGCACCGTATCCCAATTTACAACGAACGCAAGGAACAAGGTGTTCGCACTGTCATGGTACGTAGAGCTCGTCAGACGGGACAAGTCCAACTAATTTTTATCACCTCTTGTCAAGTTAATCTAATCAAACTAATTGATGAACTCATCAGTCAGTTCCCAAGTATCGTTACAATTGCCTTAAACTGGAACAGACAAAAAACAAGTGAAGTCTATGGAGAAAAAACTGAAATACTGTGGGGGAAACAAGCTATTGATGAGGCTGTTTTGGACTATGAATTTTCTCTATCACCTCGGGCATTTTACCAATTAAATCCCCAGCAAACCGAAGTACTTTACAATGAAGCAGTAAAAGCCTTGGATATTTCTGGAGACGAAGACCTCATTGATGCCTACTGCGGAGTAGGTACGATTGGCTTTGCCTTTGCCAGAAAAGTCAAATCATTACGTGGTATGGATATTATTCCCGAAGCAATTGAAGATGCAAAAGCAAATGCTAGACAAATGGGCCTAACGAATGCACATTATGAAGCCGGTAAAGCAGAAGACATAATTCCAAAATGGTATCAAGAAGAATATCACGCAGATGCACTCATTGTTGATCCTCCACGGACTGGAATAGACGAAAAACTCCTAAAAACAATCCTTAAGTACAAACCATCAAAAATGGTCTATGTTTCTTGTAATGTTTCAACACTCGCAAGAGACCTGGTTGAATTAACTAAATCCTACCAGGTTGAATATATCCAATCTGTTGACATGTTCCCTCATACCGCTAGAACAGAGGCGGTTGTGAAATTAACAAAAACCGAATAACTTATCATCATGTAGTCCGAATGCCACTATTCGGACTTTTTTCTCTAAATTATAAAAATAAAAAAAAGAGAACCTTAAGTTCTCTGGATTAATCGGGAAGACAGGATTCGAACCTGCGACACCTTGGTCCCAAACCAAGTACTCTACCAAGCTGAGCTACTTCCCGATATCATTAAAAATAAAGCTCCCCTAACGTCTCCATTAAGCGAGTGATGCACCCTAGAGGAGTCGAACCTCTAACCGCCTGATTCGTAGTCAGGTACTCTATCCAATTGAGCTAAGGGTGCTAACTATATATGTAGTCCATGCCGAGGACCGGAATCGAACCGGTACGATGTTGCCATCGCAGGATTTTAAGTCCTGTGCGTCTGCCAGTTCCGCCACCCCGGCTCTTAAAGCGAACGACGGGATTCGAACCCGCGACCCCCACCTTGGCAAGGTGGTGTTCTACCACTGAACTACGTTCGCAATTCTTCTGAATGCCGGCTACATGACTTGAACACGCGACCCTCTGATTACAAATCAGATGCTCTACCAACTGAGCTAAGCCGGCCTATCTCTATTCCTATGCGGGTTAAGGGACTTGAACCCCCACGCCCGAAAGCGCCAGATCCTAAATCTGGTGCGTCTGCCAATTCCGCCAAACCCGCATATGACTCGTGCTGGGCTCGAACCAGCGACCCATTGATTAAAAGTCAATTGCTCTACCAACTGAGCTAACGAGTCTTATATCTTTCTTTGAATTGTATCATAAACAATCCGAACGGTCCCGACGGGAATCGAACCCGCGATCTTCGCCGTGACAGGGCGACGTGATAACCGCTACACTACGGGACCTATCTGTACTCAAGCTAAAATCCTAGTGAAAAAAATTAACTTTCTAGAGTCATTGACTCTGTGTCAGTTTCCTATTTTCATTCGGATTTATTAACGCTTTTAGTAACATGATATGGGAGTTAACGGGATCGAACCGCTGACCCTCTGCTTGTAAGGCAGATGCTCTC